>RCUH01000087.1_pt1 | contig 151816 bp, 142 predicted proteins | sample 2166191 | NCBI WGS metagenome assembly RCUH01 (sample SAMN09932848, study PRJNA488358) | compost metagenome | feature: garden; material: soil; isolation source: compost soil in an enriched community after 214 h of incubation | place: Germany: Experimental Botanical Garden Goettingen | collected...
GACGGAGCCTAAAGTAAAGAACTTCCCACATTCAACAATAGATATGGGTAATAGTTAGTAAGGTTTAGTCAGTGCCTTTCTCTCGTCGCGCATTTTTAACTAATCACGGGGCTCTGTCAAAGGAGCACAAATTTTATTTGCATCTACATCAGATATGACTTCTTTGCCCATTTCAAAGAGGACAAAACACTCTCCTGAGTTCAGAGTACCGCTGCTTATAGCTGTGGCTAATTGACTCAAGAACATCCGCTGAGCCTTATCTAAGGCATGGGTTCTTTTTTTATAATCCGTTAGGGCAGCAAGGCTTATTTTAACCTGACTCTGAGTTCTTAAAAAGCTCTCCGCACTAAAGGTGTGCACATTAAATACGTCCTTCACAGCTTGCGCATATTGAGATCTCTCTACAGTGAATAACAATCGATTCAACCTTCGGACAGCGGCCTCTGTCTTTGCTTTGCCGCCACCCTGTTTTCGAGCCCAACCCAAAATCATTTCATGCATGATCAGTCCGGCGCGGTTTCTGGCGTCTGTAGTGCTCAACCACGTGGCATTAAAACGAATTTCTGTATCCGACTGGCAGGCGACTATCATCTGCTGGCTTGCCGCCACCATGCTCTCATTTTTACAACCAGCAGAACTAATCTCTTTATTCTCTAAAAAAATCTTTTTGCCTTGCACTGATACCAGTAACAAAGAACCAAAGCCGATGGAGCTCAGTCTTCCCACCGCTGGAATCTCTCTGTCCAAGGCAAGAATCATTTCTTTTGCCAATGGTTCACTATTAAGAAGTTCAACTATTGAGAGTTCTTGAGAACCTTCATTCTCATAAAAATCAAATAAGGTGGTTCCAACCGCGTTACCGCCACCATCACTGACTCCACCCCTTTGAAGTTGCTGCGTTGTCTCGCGAATTTGTTGAATCTTTTCAGGTGTTAATGACTTAGACATTAAGCCTTTTTCGTTAACGGCGGCCTTAAGTGAAAGCGTGATTTTTTCTTGCGCAGCTCGATTTACTTGGTTTGACTGAGGTCCTTGCGCCAAAGCAATGGTATTGCTCCCTAGAATCAATAAAATGACGGTAAGCTTTTTTAAATTGCCCACAAGAAACCTCTTTTGTTCATATCGTTATCAAGCAAAAAGCGAGCCCACCATATTTGCTTTTCAAGAACGCCAACAATTACTTTTGCAAGCAAACTGTGGAAACACCCTTAGATGTATTGTTCAACATCTCCAAAAGGACACTATGTTCGCCCCTATTAATTTTTCCGTGCTTAACAAGTTCGTTGATCTCTGAGGCTGTCTTTTGGATCCGTAAAGCTTGGTATGTACAAAAGGTGGTTTTATCTTGGTCTTGAGCAAAGGAAACTGTGGCTGCCAAAGTTACTAGAATCGCGATCATGATTGTCTTCATTAGGGGCCTCCTGGGCTTATTAAGTTTTTCGAAACCTTTGGATGGCTTCGACAAGAAGGGTTTTAACGCATCAAGACATAGGTCTCAATATGAAATAACTTTATTTTGAATATATTTATAAAGTTTTTATTCATTTTTAACGATAAGATACTAAAACTTATGAATAAATCCGTTTTCGAATTTTCTCATTATCGACCTTATTTACGGGCTCGCCTTGAAGCTCCAGGCGCACGCGGTGGGAAGGGCCAAATAGCCGAAGTCATGTCCGTGCAAGCAACCTATGTCTCGCAAGTTTTGCAGGACAAAGCCCATCTAAGTCTTGAGCAAGCCCAAGCTGCAAATACCTTTCTTGATCACACCACACAAGAGTCCCATTTTTTTCTCCTCTTAGTGCAATATGATCGTTCGGGAACAAAAACTTTACGTGAATACTTTAAAAGCCAAATTGATGAGGTCCTGAAGTCACGCATGGTTCTTACGGAGAGACTTGGAAAGTCACAACAACTTGATGAGAAAGATCGCAGTTGGTATTACTCCAGTTGGATTCCAGCGGCGGTTCACATTGCGACAACAATACCTCCATTGAGAACGGTATCAGCCTTGGCCTCGGCTCTTAAGTTATCTCCAGAAAAAACATTAGAAACTCTCGCGCATCTCGAAAGTGTCGGACTAGTAAAAAAAGAAGGCTTGGAATTCCACCCCGGAGAACAACAAATCCGTCTCGGAAACGACTCTCATCATATTATCAAACATCACACCAACTGGCGTCTGAAGGCGATGCAAGGACTCGAGCAAGAAAAGCTCAATGAGCTTCACTATTCGGGCGTCGTCAGTCTCTCCAGCAGTGATATCCTCAAGATCAAGGATCAACTTTTAGAGACCATTAAAAAAAATATTGACGTTATTAAAGACTCTAAAGAAGAAGAGCTTTACTGCATAACAATAGATTTTTTCGATTTAAAAAAATAGCGCGTTGGTTGGCCTTTCAGGGGTTGAGAGCTTTAAAAAATATCCACCACGGCAAAAACTGGCGAGCCTTTAGTTTGAAAGATGATACCAACCGCCCATGGTGCTACTGAGACTCTAGCAAGGTGAATCCTCATTAAAGATTGTTCCAGCGAATAGACAAGGTTGGGAATTCTATCCAGTCTTCTTTACTAGGAAAGCCCTTAGGACGAGGCTCTGTCATTCCCTTGAATTTCAAGAAGGCCGTCAAAGCACAGATGAAAGCTTCAAAAGCATGATTGTTCTCGATCATGAGTTTCACATCGGCATCGTAAACGAAGGCCACGTTGTGAGTGGAAAGCGCATGCAAGATCGCGCGACGGCTTTCGTCACCGCCGATAGCGTGTTTATGAAAGCGCAGATGGCTTTTCATCACGTTGAGTGACCGACCTAGGCGCCACACAGACAACTTAGGAAAAACTTCCACCACTGGCATTTTGAGACGGCGTTTGATGTACATTGCTCGCGCCAAAAGAGGCGCAGTGTTCGCACCCATCGCATGGTGCATAGTGAAGGGCTCTTCCAACTCTGTGGCCACATACATTTCGATGCAGCGTTGAGTATAGGGAGTGAAGAGCTTTTTTGGTTTCTTCTTTTTCTGAATTTTCTTGGTGTGCTCCCACATCCATTGAATGTGGGGCTCCGTGGAGCTTTCATAGCCCACTTTGCTGTCACTGTTATCAGAAAGACTGAGAGGTAAATGAAAAGGAACATCAAAGGCCACCATCTCAACGGTGCCGTGATATTGTTCGATCAATTCGTGGATCTTGAGATCGGCAGAGATGCTCTCTTCGCTTTTGATGCGTTCGATGATGCGAGAAAGAAAGATCTTCTTGTGCTTGGGGTAATATTCCATCACCGCCATACAGGCTTTATCAGACTTGCCACCGCCCAAGGAAATACCAATGAAGCGGTGAACGTCAGAAAACAAGGCCTCCGCCGTTTCGGCGGATTTGACCTTTTTCGGAGCCTTTTTCTTGCTCGTTTTCTTTATAGTGGGTTTACGGGTTTTGCGCCCATCACCTGAAAGCCGGCTTTTTGGCATGCGTTGGCTACCTCTTGTCTTTTATTCGGAGGGCACCACACAAGAACACAGCCACCACCTCCAGCTCCACAAATCTTAACAGCCTCAGCCCCACTCTGCAAAGAGACTTCAGCTAACTTTTCGATCTCAGGGCTAGAAAACTCAGGAGCCAAACGGACACGGGCCTCAAATTCTCGGCGGAACAAAGCACCCAAATCGTTCCATCGTCCTGCGCGGACAACTTCTTCTGTTTCCAAGGCAATTTGCTTTAAATCCAACAAAGCTTGCATTGTATTGGGATCTTTATGAACCGCATCTTTCATCACTTCAAAATTGTTTAACCCTGAGTGATGAGTTTTGCCGGTATAAACCAACATGAACTTTTCTTCTAAAGGCGTGTGCTCAACAGCCATAACATCTTGAGCATGGCCTTCATAATCATAGCGAATAACATTCAAGCCACCAGATGCCGCCGGATAATAATCCTGAGTTCCTGTTGGAGTATTAAGAATTTCAGCTTCCAGATTATGAGCCGTGTGCACCAGATGATGAACATTTCTAAAGGACACTTCACAAAATTGAGAGAAGGCCTTGAGCAGACTGATTGTCAGGCTGGAGCTTCCCCCCAATCCCCCGCCCACTGGACTTTCGGAGGAGGTTTTCAAAGCAAAACCTTTTTTAGGTTTCCAATAGCGAAGCTGAGTCTGCAACAAAATCATCTTTGGATCTTTATCATCCAAAGCTTCTTGCAGATTTTTATAAGTTTTTTTGAGATTCAAATCCACCGATTCAAGAATGACGGTAGAGTCCTCAAGAGGTGTGATTTCAGCCGTTGTATAAACACTGATGGCCACATTCACTGTACTTGCACCATGAACGAATAAATAAAGGGGCCACAAATCCAATGTGCCCCCTGCTAAATCTACTCTCGTGGGAGATTTTACGACAATTTTCTTCATTCTTATTTATCTTTCTTCTCCTGAGATTCTGGCAAAGTCACTTCTTTGAAGTCCACCGCAGAAGCCCTGATCAATCTGTCTAAAGCCCCTGGCTCCATCTTCATGATTTGCGCAGGCTCTGAAACCTTGGCATAGATCGCGAAATCTTCGCTTTGGGTCACATCGGCTTTCCATGTCTTATCTTGCAGCACCAACTCCAAAGAGAAAAGAAGTTTTCCAGGAGGTAGACTTTTCGGCTCCACAAATTCAACACCTTTGGCATCGGCGATGCTTTGCAGGAACTCGCGGACTTTGTTTTGATCCACGGCTGCCTGAGGCTCTTTGTTCAGAATCCACTTCCCGTCCTTTTGAGAGATCTCAAGAAGTCCCTTTTCGTTTTTCAACTTCAAGGTATCAAGGCTCGCGATCTTTCTGCGCAAGAAGCGACGGTCACGGAAGTCTGCCACTCCCATTTGGGCTTTTTTCAGAACCGTAGGGCTTACAACGAGAACCCGCTCATCGCCATTGCGTTCAGCAAAAGGGTTTTCTTCAAAATTCTTTTTTGCCGAGACCACAAAGCGATCCATAGGACCTGCCGTGGTTTTCAAAGTCACGATACCGGCCGGCTTATCCAAACCATAGGTTTCAGGGATGGGTCCGTGAGTTCTGGCCACTTCAATGATTTTATCCGTCATGAACTGATTGATGAATCCCTCAACGGCTTGATTGTCCGCGAGATCTTTCAAAGGCTCGACCAATTCCCATCCATCCACCGTGCGCTTCAGAACAATCTTTTGTCCTTCACGCTCGATTTCGACCTGGTCCACTTGATCGTAGTTCACGGTCAAAAGACGAGATTCATCCAGTTGCTTCATCTCGTTCTTTTTTTCACGAGCATAGTCATAATAAGCGTAGGCACCAAAAATTAACAAGAGGGTGACTAGAATGCCGCGGCCTTTGATTTTTCTCATTACGCGTTTCTCCTTTTGTACCAGAGTCCCAAACTGATCCCTAACAATAGAATAGGCATAGGAATGATAAATCCAAACAAGAAAAAGGCGAATTTGGTATCCGTCATAAGCATTTGTGTTGCTTGAGCCTCTTTTGGTGTGATGCTGATCAAATTCTCTTCCTTAGCCAAAGCGGCCAGAGAATTCAGGACCAGGTCACGATTCAAATTCTGGTAGAGCATTTGATTGGTCATGAAATCAACGTCACCTGCCACAACCACAGCAAATTCTTTCTCGCTGCCTGGCAGTTTTCCTGTGATGCTGTCAACCAAAGCGAAACTGCCTTGAGGACCTTGATCTTTCAAGTTCATCGTTGCGAAAGCCATGGCATTGCCACCGGTCTTTACGATCTCATCCACCGTCACCCCTGCCGGAGCACCGACAGTTCTCAAAGACATGGGATAACGGAACAAAGTCACTTCGCCCCGACCAAAGCTTGCGGTGATTTTATTTGTTTCAGAGAACAGAGCTCCCATGGTCGGTCCTTGGTTAACACCACTGCCTAAAACAGTTTCCACCAAGTTCATGACATAGTTGTTTTCGAACTTCACACCCAATTTACCAACCAGCTTTTCAAGGCCCACGGTATTTTGAGACTCCAAGGCGATGAGTAAGCTGCCGCCGCCTTTGAGGTATTCTTCAAGAGCTGTGATTTCAAACTCCTGGAAGTTTTGAATAGGACCCGCAATAATAATCACATCGGCATCCGCAGGGATCTTCGGCTGCTGACTCAAAGGCAGAGTCTTCACCGTGTAGCGGTTGTTTTCGAGCATGGTTTTCAAAGAGCCCAAGCCCAAACCTTCGCGCGCCTCTTCAAGACTCTTCTCGCCATGACCGATTGTGAAGTAGAGATTTTTAATTTTTTCGCGAGTGACTTTCACTAAGGCGCTGGTGAATTCTTGTTCGTCAATTTTCTCAATGCGATTGCGACGGCCTTTGTATTCCAAGAACACCACACCGCTGCCTTTATCAACACCGTATTCACGGGCCAAGTCAGGGTTCTCGTTCACTTCCACAAAGTCCAAGGCCACTTTCTCGTTCTTGTCCTGATACTTTTTGATCAGCTCACGGAACAAACGACGATTCTCTTCATTGCCCTCGACACCCTTCTTATAGAAGAAGCGCACTTTGAGAGGAGAATCCAAGCTCTGAATCAATTTGATAGATTGATCAGAAAGTGTGTTCGACTGAGAGACTGAGAAGTCCCAAGCCTTTGGATGACGAGCGCCGAGGTAATTGATGATTCCCAAAAGAGCCACCATCAAAAGAATCAGCACGCCCATGTTCATGCCGTGCTTGGTTGTCTTCATGAAGAAGAACTCTTTAAAGAAACGGCGATCCCAGAAAATGCCTAGGCCCATAAAGAACACGAACAAACCTAAGGCCACCCAACAGAAAGGCACCCACTCACCCAAAATGTAACGGATGATGGACATGGAAACTAAGGAAATACCCGCAAATAAGAATGAAATTTTTCCGACTTTACTCATGTGACTATCTCCAACGGGATGATTCAACAACTCGTTCCGCCAAGAAGCAGAACAAGACAATTAGGCTTAAGAAGAAAATCAGACCGTTGGTACGGACCGTTCCTTCAACCAAAGCGGAAAGATGCGAACTCAATGAAATGTGTTCAAAGACCTTACGGGCTCTTTCGCCATCGACGACCTCAGAGCCCACACCGACAAACCAGATGGACACATTGAAGATCACCGAAGCCACATAGGCCACGATGCTGTTTTCAGTGAGCGAAGAGCAGAACAGGCTCATGGCTGCATAAACTGCCGCCACCAAGAACAAGCCAAAGAAGGCGATAAAGAGCGGAGCCCAATTGAGCTTCGCAATGCTCGCTGTGGCGATAGGATAAAGAAGACCCAAGCCCACCAATCCAGCCACCGCAGTCAACGCCGCCAAGTATTTACCCAAAACGATTTCAAAAGAAGTCACCGGGCTTGTTAATAACAAGTCAAAGGTGCGCATCTTCTTTTCTTCGGCAAAAAGCTTCATAGTCAAAGCCGGCACCACAAAGATCAGAAGCAAGTTCAGATAAGACAGATGTCTCAAGAAAACGCCATAATGGATGTTCAATTGATTTTGCGGCACCCCTTGCTGCATCACATAGTTCATCAGCAACTGAGAAAACAAATTCAATTGAATGGGATAAACCCAAGAGAAAACCAAACTGATCAGAAAGCAAATAACCCAGAACGTAGGATTAAAAAAGAAACCCTTCAGCTCTTTTTTGTAAATCGTCATTGCGCCGCTCATAGCTGACCTTCCTTCTGTCCATAAGTGAGTTTGAGGAAGACATCTTCCAAGTCCATCTTCGTTGGGCTCAACTCCAAAAGTCCCAATCCTTGATTCACGAGGCGTGCAGAAACCGCATCCACGATCTCATCGCCACCTTGCACATCGATTCTCCACTCGTGTCCCGATGCTTCCATGGAAACGCTCACCACTTCACGAATGTCTTTCAAGACCGATTTCATATCTGAAACATCTTTGCGCAGACGCACATGCAAACGGCTTTGGCCTTTTTCCATGGAGGCCAAGTTGGCAATGCTGTCTTGGGCGACAATGCGGCCTTTGTTGATAATGATGATCTTTTCACAGGTCGCTTGCACTTCAGGCAGGATGTGAGTGGAAAGAATGATCGTGTGATGACCGCGCAAAGCTTTGATCAAATCACGGATCTCAGCCACTTGCTTGGGATCGAGTCCCACCGTGGGTTCATCGAGAATCAACACTTCAGGATCAGAAACAATCGCCTGAGCAATACCCACACGTTGCTTGAAACCTTTTGAAAGATGATGGATCAAACGCTTTTGCACATCGCCCAAGTTGGTCTTGGCAATGGCCATGTCCACCATAGCTTCGGTTTTTTCTTTTGGCACTTGCTTCAAAGCCGCTACATATCGCAAGTAATCGCGAACAAACATGTCAGCATAAACGGGCGGTGTCTCAGGCAAATAACCAATGCGCTTTTTAACCTCGAGAGGATTTTCGAAAACATCAAAGCCCGCCACAGAAGCCGAGCCACTGCTCGGAGCCATGAAGCCCGTAATGATTTTCATTGTCGTGGATTTACCGGCTCCGTTAGGACCTAAGAAACCGACCACATCACCTTTTGAAACTGAAAAATTGAGATGATCAATGGCGCGTCGAGGACCATAGTCCTTTGTCAAACCTTTGACTTCGATCATGGTGAATCTCCTTCGTAAAAGGAAATTCTAAAACGATGAGCGACTCAGTCAAGACCCCTTAGTCTTGACGCAAAGTTAAATTGAGAGTTCTCTCTGAGTGATAGGTGACGCGACCGAGCTTATCGCCCTTGATCGGACGAACAAATCTGGTTTCTACGACGACTACGGCCATTTTTTGACCCAGAATAAGAGATTTCGAAGATAAAGACTCTCGAGCCACCCAATCTGACACTTCATTGAGCTCTTCTTCGCTGATCACTTGATCGCGCTGACGATGAATAATGGCATGGGCTCCTGGATAGTCCTTCAAATGAAGCCAGTAGTCCCAAGCCTTGGCTTGACGGAGCAAAGCCAGATTATCTGCTCCCGATTTGCCGCAATAAGCGATGGCTCCCGACTTCAGATGCAATTTGCGACCTCGCGCATCGGCCTTCTTCATCAAATCCACTAAGACAGGCTTCTTGGATTTGTCTTGATAGCGAGATTTTTCTAGGAAGAGAACTTCTTTCTCGAGCTCTTCAAGACGAGTCCTTGCGCCTTCTTTCTTTTGCAAAGCTTGCTTGGCTTTGAAGAAACAATTCTCCATGTTCCAGCTCAAACTCTCGCGACGATCAATGAAAGACGTCAAATGCTCGGGAACCTCCAAAGAGCCATGGGCTTTGAGCCACTCCCCGGCTTCGTACCAGAGAATTTCTTTTTCGGCCTCGAGCTGTTTTTGAATTTCCACTAAAGCTTTGCGCTTCTTTTCGAGATCTTTTTCTTTTTGTTTTTCCCATTGCGCTACGGGATCTAGGGAATTTTTTTGCGAAGAGTTTTGTTCTTTCAGCCATTCGCTATGAATCTCTTCAAGAGATCTCACCTCTGGCACGTAATCCAATGCAGGAGCCTCTTTCAAATCCAAAGGCTTTTCCCAAGCAATGCTTTTCCCATCAGCACGCACCAAGAGATTGCATTGCTTAGGGATGAGTCGGATTTCCAATTCCACCGACTTTTGTGAGCTTTTCAGAAACAAGCGCACCACTCGCCCCAAAGACGTTAAGACTTCCATCTTTTCAAAAAGCAGATTTTTGCCGTGAGAATTCAAAAACAAACTTAAAGGCTTGGGCTTGGCCGCTTTCTTAAAAGGACACTCCTCTTGAAAGAGCAGCATCATGGGCGTGTTGGGCACCAGGTCCAGGATCAACCAAAAGTGCACCTGCTTACGAAACCCCAAAGCCAGGCCTCGGTCGTTGGATAAAATATCCTGCAGCTGTGCTCCTTCGAGCACAGGATTGAAAGTATCGACAAAGGTCTGAAGTTCTTGTTGGTTGAGGGCTTTCATCGAGTCCTATTTTGTCATGCTTAGGGCCAAATTTCTATAAAGATACTCACCCTCGTAAACACTTTTCCGATAGGTAAAGCATGAAAAACGACGCCTTGTTGAATTTGATTGAAGCCCAGCTCAAAGAAACTCGCAATATGAAGCAAAAAGCGGCAGACCTGGTGAATACCGTGGTCAACCTCTACACTCTTCAGCTGATGAAGCTTGGGGACATTCCTATCCATTTCATGGAAGACATCATGGCTGACCTCGAAGCTGAGGTCATTGAAATCTATCGCAAGAAAACTTACGGCTTCCTGACTCTTGAAGAGTATCGCCAACACAAGTTCCGCCAAAAGGCAGACAACTAAGCCTGTCCAACCAGCACCAGCGTTGTGCAAATAACAAAGACGGTGATTGCTAAAATCGAGCGCATAAATGCCTCCTCACCGTCTATTATAAATCTTGATTTTACCCAGTGATGATTAAGCTTTCTCAATGACAGCGAAATACAACGGACCAAAGCCACTGTGATCCGGCATGTAAGCCACACCAAATTCCGTGCGCTCACCACCCACACCCAAGGGGGCTTCGAGCAATTTGACAGCGTCTTTCTTTTTCTTAATCAGTTTACGAATAATGTCGTCATTTTCAGCCGGACTGATCGAGCACGTGGAGTAAACGATACGTCCACCTGGTTTGACCGCCAACAAAGCCGCACTCAGCATGGAGTATTGACGAGTCGCCAAGTTCTCTGTTCTGCGGGGACTCCACTCAGCCTGAGCCGTGGCGTTCTCTAAAATATGTCTTTCCCCGGAACAAGGAGCGTCGAGCAGAACTCGGTCAAAGCTGTCGGCTTCGCGCAAACCAAACTGCACGCCATCTTTTCCAGTCACCCACACTCGATCACGAACGGTTCTTGGCACATATTGCTGAATGACTTTTTTCAAGCGCTCGCGACGTTCTGGAGAAAGATCATTGCAAAAAATTTCACCGGCCTCTTGAAGAGCCTCAATGAGGATCAGACTTTTCCCGCCAGGAGCCGCACACATATCCAACACACGATCGCCGGGCTGAACTTCCAAAGCTCGAGCCACCAGAACACTGGCCGGATCCATGATATATACATCCAAAAGCTCGTCGCTGTTTCTTTCAGGCTGAAGCCCCTGCCCCGCAGGAATCCAAAAACAGCCTACCATTTCTGGTTTTTGCTCTAAACTTGCCCATTTTTTGCTTTTGATGTCTTCAACCGGGCTCAACATGTTTTGTCGAGCCACTTGGCGCTCAGGTTTGAGCAAGGCTTCATAAAGAGCCGGCCAACGGGCTCCATAGGCTTTTTCAAAGTGCTTATAGAATGGATGATCTGCGGAAATCATCCGGAAATTATTAACTTTTTCCTGGGAAAGTGCAAATAAACTCAGAGCCTTTCTCTGAGCTGCTCTTCAAAGTGACGGTACCGCCATGGCTTTGCATGATATGCTTCACAATAGCCAGTCCTAAACCCGTGCCCCCCGCGTCCCGGGTGCGGCCTTTATCGATACGATAAAACCTTTCAAACAGACGATCATGATGCTCTTCAGGGATTCCCGGCCCATCATCGATCACGCGCAGGACGACATTATTCTTGTCATCACTTTCCCAACGGATTTGTACGGTTTTGCCATTAGGAATGTATTTCACCGCATTGGACACCAAGTTGCGCAAAACCTGCTCAAGCTTGCGAGCATCCGCCATAAAGGGAGGAACCTCCCCCACCACTCGAATGCTTTGATTTTTCTCTGAGGCCATGACCATCAGCTCAGTCACAACTTGCTCTGAAATCTGCAAAGGATTCACCAACTCGAGTTGCAGTTCTGAACCAGACTCCAACGTCGAAATAGACAGCAGGTCGTTCACGAGTTCAATCAGACGATCCACATTGCGGGAAATAATAGTTAAAAAGCGATCGGCTTGTTCCACATGCCCCGTGCGCACATCTTCTTTCAGAGTCTCCACATAACCTTTGATGGACGTCAGCGGTGTGCGCAACTCATGAGAGGCATTGCCCACGAAATCAATACGGACTTGCTCGGTTTTTTTAAGTTCCGTGATGTCATGGAAGATCCCAATGGCGCCATAAACTTCGCGGGACTTGGCTTTTCTCAAAGGATTCACAGAGACAGCAAAGAAACGACTTTGGTTGTCTACCTTGGTATTTAAACGAATCGTGAAGCGATAAACTCGGCCTTCAGCCAATACCTTGGTGAATCCCTCGATAATCTCAGGAATGCGGAAGATGTCTTTTAAGGTCAGAGGCTCTGTGATTTGCGCTGGATCTAAAAACTGTGCTGCAAACTGTGAGTTGAAGTAAAGAATCTTTTGATCTGGCGTCATGCTGATCACGCCCTCTTGCACGGAACTCATAAAGGCCTGCGCCTCTTCGCGTTCCTGTGCTAGCTGCTCTTTTTTTCTTTTCATTTTGCGCTGAATGCGATTCAAAGCTCCATCGAGCTCAGAATACTCATCGACTTCATCGTCTAACAGATCTTCATCCTCGGAATCGCTTAGATCTTTTGCATACCGCTTGCTCGAAATACGCAGCGCTTTACTGATCATGCGTTGAATCGGACGGCAGAAACGGTAAGAGGTTAAAGCCGCGACGACAAGACTGAAAAAGAAGAAATTCAGCAAAGCTTCATTGAAAAGAAAAGCTCGGAGGTGGTAACGCACATCTAAGAGAGACATCACCGCAAGGGCGAGGATATTGAACGCCACCACCTGATAGAAGAAAAACTTCCAGAAAACTCTCCAGGGGAACCGTTCATAAGGGGTCATGCATTTTCCATTTTTACGCGATAGCCGACACCACGAATGGTGTCGATACGATCACCCCAGTCTCCCAACTTCTTGCGAAGTCCAAAAATGTGAGTGTCGATGGTTCGGCCCACGACGTTGATGCCCTCACCTTGAATGCCTTCAATGAGTTTTTCGCGAGTCAACACACGTCCTTGGCTTTGCACCAAGGCCGCGAGCAACTTGAATTCTGAAGGGGTCAAATGCAAAGGCTCATTGTTCACGAGCACTTCATAGGTTTTAAAATTAATTTTCAATCCGCCCAATGAAAACTCATCTTCATTGGAAGACTTGTCCGGCAGACTGTTGGTGCGACGAAGAAGAGCCTTCACTCGCGCAATGAAGATCGGCGGATTGAAAGGCTTCGTCATATAATCGTCAGCGCCTTTTTCGAGACCCAGCACGATGTCTTGAGGTTCTGTTTTTGCCGTCACCATCAAGACGCTAGCAGCATGTTTATTTTTTTTGAGAGTGTCGAGGAATTCCACTCCGGAAATCCCTGGCAACATCCAGTCTAAGACAATCAAGTGAAAGTTAGCTTTGCTCAGTGAACTCATTGCTTCTTCAGCAGAAGCACATTCGGTGACCTTGTATCCTTGACGAAGCAGGTGCAGAGCCATGAGCTCGCGGATTTCCTGTTCATCTTCTACCACCAAAACGTTCACTGTATTGTCAGCCAAACTTTCCCCCGTGTCTTATATCCTTGCCGGTCACGGCAAAGATCACATCCTCAGCGATATTGGTGGCATGATCCCCCAAGCGCTCAAGATTTCTTGCAATTAAAATCAAATCCAATCCCGCTTCGACATCTTCCGGTTGAACTTTCATGTGGGCCATAGCCTCTCTGAAAACTTTGTTCTTCAACCCGTCGATCTCGTCATCCATCAAAAGGATTTTACGAGCCAGCTCCACATCCCCACGAACAAAACTGTCCAAGGATTGTTTCACCATACGACCGGCAATCTCTGACATCTTTTGGATGTCGCTCAATTGCTGAATCGGCTTACGTCCCAAATAATCTTTTCCTGTGTAGGCGATGTTCACCGCTTGGTCACCCATACGCTCAAGATCGTTATTGATCTTAAGCACTGAAATCACCAAACGCAGATCCTTCGCCACCGGGCCTTGCTTCGCCAAGATATTCATACAAGCATTGTCGACCCGAATGTGATCTTCATTCACACGCTTCTCAACATCATGAACTTCTTGGAACATCGAAAGATCCCGCGACAACAATGCGGCAATCGCCTGCGCGAGGGACTTCTCAACATGACCTCCCATAACAAGAATCATCTTTTTAAGGTCATCAATCTGAGTATCGATGGCTCTTTCCATCTTTCAGCCCCCTGCTGTTATTTAGTCATTCTTGAGAAAAATAGCACCGCTTAACACGGCCGTTCTTAGCAATCTAACAGAATCTTAACATAAAACAATCAAGTCAGAACATAACCTGAGTCGCGAACTCTATCTTCGAACTGTCACGGATTCCCGGCGCAAAGTCATCGCCGTACCAAGTGTAATCATAAGCCAAGGCCGAGCGAATATCATCAGTCACCTGATAACTGAGCGCCGCTAAGGCAGAAGACAATTGTTTGCCACTTTGTCCGACAATGGCGTCCAAATAATCATAGCGAACCATGACCTTAGCCAATGGGCCGGTGCCCACTTCTGCAAAAATACTGCCTCCACGGCCATGAACACTTTGCCCCAAAACATCCGTCACATCCACTTCATCCGCCATTTTTAAATCACGAACGGCCTCTGCGGGATCATGGGCATCCAAAAGCTCAACCCCTGCGAACCAATTCTTGCTGGGATGATAAAGGACTTGGGCTTGGATGCGTTCTTTCGTATTGAAATTGGAGTTCATATTTTCATAGGATCCACGAACGTAATTCAGGCTCAAAGTCCAGGGTGACATCCCCGCCATTCTTACAAAGATACCAGCTTCTTTATGAGGACCCGTTTCTTCGCTCATCCCCTCGCCATTGACGAGAGTGAAAGCCCACTCCCCCCAGCTCTTGGGAAGTTCGGACATGAAAGAGACGCCAAGATCCGAATAGGAAAGATAATTGTACTTTTCTGTAAGGACCTTTCCCGACTTTCCAAGAAAGCGGTAGCTCCAGTCTTCATACTGCGCTTCTTGCCAGGTTTGGGGAATCAAACCAAACCGCAGACCATGCATGCCATTAAAAATACTCACAACGTCCAAATACACCATTCGTGTATAGACATCGAACTGCTGAGTGTTGTCGTCTTGGCGCTTCTCGGCCCCTTCAAAAGTAGCCACCATCAAGTTGCCCTGATTCAGAGGAGCATTCAAATTCAACAAGAATGCCGGAACCAAAAATGCCGAGTCCCCTTGCACTCCGGTAGGCAGTGTATGAACTTGAGCCGCCAAATCCACCTCTCCCGACAGCTCTATGTCAGTCAAAGCCATTGCGAGGGAAGAAGTTCCACAAATCATCATCAAAACGGGCAGAAAGATCTTTTTCATGTTTAACATGCTGCCACTTTTGGATAGACTTGCCAAGGTAAGGAGAGCCTCATCGTGCCACGTCGAATTTCTGCTATTGATGTTGGATCCAATGCCATTCGCATGATGGTGGCGGAGCTCAATCCAACGGCTCCCTATGTTCATATCGTCAAGAAATTCCGTGCTCCGGTTCGCCTTGGACATGATACCTTCACCACCGGAACTATCAGCCCCCACAGTCTAGAAATCGCCTTGGACACCTTCACTCAGTTCGCAAAGACCAACAAGAAATTCGGGGTCGAAAGCTGCCGAGCCGTGGCCACAAGTGCATGCCGTGAAGCGAGCAATCGCAAAGAGTTCCAAGATCTGATTTATAAAAAGTCCGGCATCAAAGTAGACATCATCGATGGCGTCGAAGAAGGCCGCCTGATTCACTTGGCCGTGCAAAAAGAGCTGGATCTGGATGCGAAGAAAACCATGCTCATCGATATCGGTGGCGGCAGCGTGGAAGTGACTTTCTCTCAAGGTCCCAAAATGGAGGCCACCAAGTCTTTCCCTATGGGCACGGTCCGTGTTCTTGAAAACTTGGCGAAAAGAAAAATGAATGAGTCCCAGTTGAATGTCATCATGGGAGAGTTCTTACCAGCTATTTCCAAGCATATTTGCGAGAATACAGATCATGATCCCGTGGATTTCGCCATTGGCACCGGAGGCAATCTGGAGTGCCTGGGGCAACTGAAAGGCAGCTTGCTGCAAAAAGCGCCGACGACCTACCTGACTCTGACTGAGTTAGGGCAGATTATCGATCGCCTTCGCTCTTTGTCGATGAAAGATCGAGTTGAGAAGTTGAAGTTGCGACCAGATCGAGCCGACGTCATTCTGCCTGCCAGCGTTTTAGTGCAAACCATTTTGCGTCAGGCTGAAGTCGAAAAAATCATGATACCCAATGTTGGGCTGCGCGACGGGCTCATCTGGTCGATGATTAAGCTCTAGGCCCACCGGTCAATTGTCTTTCAATAAAGTCTCTGCCCTTGTGGGACAGCTTCGTAAAGCGCACACCATAACGAACGAAAGACTGACTTTGATTAGCCACCCTCACTCTTCTTTGCGACACCACCACTCCTTGCGCATCAAAGACCTCATCAAACTCCGAATCAAACTTGATGGTCAAAGCATCATTCACGCGAAATCGCTCGGTTTGACAAAAGAAGGACAGTCCTGTGGTCGAAATTTCAAGGCAGAATTCTTTGACGGCTTGGCCATTGAAGAAAACTAAAAAATATTTCTTAACGGGCACCCGGCGATTGCTCCGACGCAAGCGAATGGAGGGCACATCCTCATCCAAAGACTCCGAGAAGTCTCCAAGGGCTTCCTTAGAGAACTCCTCCCATTGAGAAAGGGGCCTCCAAGGGCCCTGCGGTTGTTTGGCGATAAGACTGTGCTCAGCCAAATGATTTTGTTTTACAAACTCGAGGATCTGCAAAAACGAATAGGCATTGGGATTCCCCTGCAAATACCAACTGACAGAATCCAGTGCGGGCATTGAGCTGTCAGCACCAAACCCCGTCAACTCTTTGGCGCTGAAGTCTCCTTCGCTCAATAGTCCCACAGCGATGTTGCCATCTGTGAAAGACTCACGCTCCTCTTCACCCTGATCCGCAAAATCGGGATGCTGCATGAGCATGACCCACTCATTGATCTGCTGATTAAAAATCATATCAAAGTAGCTGATCCTACCGGCCTTAAGAAAACCTAAAATATCATGACTTGAAAGCGGACCGATTTTATTACTGCCGCTGGAAAGATAATATGTCTTAGACATTAGCCACCTCACCCAAGAACGCCCATGGTGCCGCTTTACTTTTCGGACAAATAAAGACTTAACTTAAGAGACAAATCCATTTCCGAAAAGACCTCAACAAGAGCTCTCGCACTCGAGAATTCATCTTGTTTTCAGAGAATATTTACGAGGGATACTCACTCAATAATAAGATTTTCCCGTCGCAAGTTCTAAATTTCCTAAGGCTTCAATAGCATCCACTCGGGCCTGCACCGCTCGCGAACGAGAAGTATAAAGCTCTAACTCTGCATCCAAAAGATCCGTGTTGGTGAGGCTTCCTGCTCTCAATCCCTGCTTCGCCAGTCGCACCGTCTCTTGGGATTTTTCGATCGAGATTGACTTCGATTTATAGACAGCCACACTCAAATTGAATTTGCGCCTCCACCGATCAACCTCTTGAGGATATTGCAGAAGAGCGGCTCGGGTTGTTTCTTTTGCAATAACACTTTGATATTTGCTTTGCATCTGATTGGCGATGGCGGCTCCGCCATCAAAGATATCCCACTGAAAATTCACCCCCACTAAGTACGCATCTTTGAACTTGTTGGTGTACTCCCAATCCTTATCGAAGTTATTATAGAATTGTTTTTCAGCAAAGAGATTGATCTTCGGAAACCACCAGCTTTTACTCATCTGCGATTCACGCAATGCCGCTTCTTCCTTTTTTATTTTGGCTTCAATGTCGCTGCGATTAGAAACTTCTTTGCTAAATTTTTCTGGAAGCTTCACATTTTCCACGGGAAAGAAGTCACCGATCAAATCGCCAGGCAATTCTTCTTGCCCCAAGAGCGAAGCCAGAGCCGTGCGAGTCAGAACCACATTATCTTCAGCTTGCATCTTGTCGGTTTCAGCTTCGGCCAGTTGAGTTTCTATTTTCAAAAGATCGTACTTGGTGCCACTGCCCACCCGGATCGTGCGATCGATATCTTTTTTATGCTCTTCCAAAGCACGCACTTTTTGCGCCGCCACTTCAAATAAGCTTTGAGCACCAAGAGCCTGATAGAACTGAGTGCGGACCTCTTTCTCTATTTGCATCTCGGCTCTTTGTCTCTCTAAACTGGCCGCTTCATAAGACAAGCTCGCAGCCTGATAGCTCCGCATTCCTCCGAGGCCTTCAAAAATATTCCAACTGATTCGCCCCGTGAATTGAGTGTAGGGTTGAATCATCAGAATTTCCACCGGGGTAGGCGTCGGGACTGTTCCTAAATTCACAGGTAAAGTTTGAAACTTTTCAGAAAAAAGATGTTGTCCCTGCAAGGTGATTTTAGGAATGAATGTCGAAAAGGCCTTGGTTTTCTGCCAATCGGCGGCGCTCTCTGAGGCTCGCAATTGGGCCACCACAGGATTCTTTTCTTTAGCCATCTCCATAGCCTCCGGCAAGCTTAAGGCAAAGGCCACGGAGCTATTCAGGGTCACTAAAGATAGAGCGCCTAAAAGGAAATTCCTCATAAGCTCTCATCCTATAGAGCACAAATCATTTATCAAACTGTCATTTAACGGGATTAGTCCACAAAGAATTTAGGAGGAATAGACCACAGCAATTCAGCACCGCCCGCCTCTGCATGGGCGAAAGATTCCACTTGCAAACAGATGACGCCGCTCTTTTTTAAATCAATGAAGCTCTCTGTTTTCCCGGCCAACATGTAGCTAGCAAAGGTGCTGAGATGAGGTTCATGTCCAACAACAACAACGCGCTTATAGCTCTTGGCCTGAACACGGAGCCATTTCAAAAAAGCTTGGGGCGGACTTTGCGGCACCAACTCCGGTGACTCAATGACTTTTGTGTCAAAATAAATTTGGGAAATGATCTCGGCAGTCTGTCGGGCCCGCGTGAAAGGACTTGAGACAATCACATTCACGTCTTTGACATGATCACGAAGCTCCACACAAACTCTTTGCATTTTTTTGCGGCCTTTTAATGTCAAAGGACGCAAATGGTCTTCTAGACCTTTCTTAGCAAAGTCTTCTCGCTCTTCAGCAATAGCATGTCTGACAATGATCAATTCCACGATCTTAACTCTCCGATGACTGTGAGGTCTCCTCTACAGTCATAACACGGGATTTCGTCATCTGCATCAATGTCTGATGAATTCCAGGCTCTGTGGACTTTCTTTGAGTATAGGTTCCATCCGATTTCATTTGCCAAGCCTGACGCTGCTCTTTTAAGCAAAGCTGCAGAATCTCCCAACACTTTTCTCGCAAAGGGCGATCCAGGATAGGTACGATGGCTTCCACTCGGGCGTGAAGATTTCTATACATCCAATCTGCAGAACCAATAAAGAACTCTCCATCAATAGGATCTTCGGCCCCATTTCTGAAATAGAACAAGCGGGAGTGTTCAAGAAACCGACCAATGATAGAAATCACTCGAACCTTTTCACTCAGGCCAGGCACTCCGGGGCGCAGACAACAAAAGCCTCGGACGACCATGTCAATCTCCACACCCTTTTGACTAGCACTGTACAAAGCCACAGCAATGTCGTTCTCTTCAAAGTTATTAAACTTCGCAATAATTTGTGCAGGTTTGCCCTTTTGAGCATGCTCCGCCTCCCGTTCAATCATCGCCTTGAAACGAGTAAACATATTCACGGGAGCAATAAGTAATTTCTTGTAGTCATTCTTTAAAGAGCGGCCCGTGAGATAATGGAAGAACTGAACAACATCTTCGGTGATCTCTTCTTTCGCCGTTAACAACCCCAGATCCGTATAGAATCTTGAAGTGGTTACGTTGTAATTGCCCGTTCCTATGTGGGCATAACAACGCAAACCATCTTGCTCCTGACGCACGACTAAGGCCGTCTTGGCATGAGTTTTCAGACCGACGACCCCATACACGACGTGAACGCCGGCATTTTCTAATTCCGTGGCCCAATAGATATTTCTCTCTTCGTCAAAGCGCGCCTTCAACTCCACCAAGCAAACCACTTGCTTGCCTTGCTCAGCGGCCCGAATCAAAGACTTGATGAAGGGGCTATTGTCTCCTGTACGATAAAGAGTCATCTTGATCGCCAAAACCTTAGGATCTTCAGAAGACACACGAATAAACTTTTCTACCGAGCCCGAGAAACTTTCAAAAGGATGGTGCAAGAGCTGATCGCTCATTTTCAGAGAGTTGAAGAGTCCTGCTCCATCCTCAGCAAAAACTGGGGGAACCATGGGAGTGTAGGACTCAAATTTGAGCTTGGGTAAATTCAAATCCGAGATCCAATGAAGATCGCCGTAATCCAGCTCTCCTGGTAGTTCATAGATGTCGTCTTCCGTGAGTTCCAGTTCTTCCATGAGAAATTTGAGCATCCAAGGATCTGGCTTAGGCCCATGCTCTAAGCGCACCACTTCAGCAAAGCGACGTTGACGTAGCTCTTCTTCAATAGACTCGAGCAAGTCCTCAACATCTTCTTCATCACGGTCCGAATCAGCATTTCTGGTGAGACGGAACGGCATCACATCAATAACCTGCATGGATTGAAAGAGATCACCGATATTTTCCTTGATAACTTCGATCAAACTGACAAAGCGAAAAACATTGGCGTCAGGAGTGGCCAAAATCCATTGCGGCAAAACCTTGGGAACCTTGATTCGGGCAAACAGTTTGTCTTCACTGCTCGGATGCTTAAGGGTTACGCCCAAGGACACCGAAAGATTGGAAATGAAAGGAAAAGGATGCCCTGGATCCACAGACAACGGTGTCAACACGGGGAAGACGTTGCGACTGTAATACTTCTTCACAAACTCTTTTTCTTTGGCAGACAGATCTTTCCAGGACACCAGGTGAATGTTTTCGGCCTCAAGAGCGGGTTTCAAATTTTTCAAATAGCACTGAGCTTGATCTTTGATCATCGGCACAACAAATTCACGGATCTCGTTAAGCTGTTGCATCGGAGTCTTTGCATCTGAGGACTTTGGAGAGATGCCATACATCACTTGGCGCTTGAGTCCGCCTACGCGCTTCATGAAAAATTCGTCAAGGTTTGAACCCGAAATACTGAGAAACTTCACTCGCTCGAGCAGAGGATTGCGGATGTCCTCTGCTTCACTAAGGACGCGTCTGTTAAAATTCAACCAGCCGATTTCGCGGCTGGTAAAAAGATTTTCAGATGACAGAGGATGTTCAACAACCTTGGGTGTCCTGTTGGACTTTTTCTTGGATGTTCTTTTCGGGGGCACTTTAGACATGTTCAAAGAATCCTCCTTGACTCTCAGTCTGACTATTTCACAATAAGTTCGCGCTCTTTGCAATGACTGCTGAAGGGAATGAAATGCAAAACATCCCGAAAGAATGGGGCTTGATTCAAAGAATCAAATCTCGTGTTCAACGTCACCATCCAAACACTGTCGTGCCTCTTGGCGACGACGCTTTTGTATTCAAAAACTTCAAGGGTTTAAGTGTTATAGCTCAGGACATGATGGTGGAAGATGTGCATTTCAGACGGGATCTTTCCTCTGCAGCGGACGTTGGTCACAAAGCTTTGGCGGTGAACTTAAGCGATCTCGCGGCCATGGGAGCCATGCCCCACTGGATTCAGGTCTCGCTAGCCTTTCCTAAAAACCTAAACGAATCTTGGCTTGACGACTTCTACACTTCCATGAGCACCTTGGCTGATCTTTGGCACGCCGAAATTGTCGGAGGAGATCTTTGCGCATCTCCGCATCTCGTGATTGATGTCAGCGTGCATGGCTCTTGTGAAAAAGCTCTGACCAGATCTGGAGCGCAAGCGGGAGACCTTCTTTTAACTTCCGGCCCTCTCGGCTTGTCTCTCACAGGATTTTTAGCTCTGGATCGAAAATTTTCCGGTTATGAAACAGCCAAGTGCTTTCATCGTCGTCCCCGCCCCCGTTTGGATTTGGTTCCTCAGCTGCAAAAGCACAGCGCACAAATTCATGGAGCTATGGACTGCAGTGATGGCCTCGTCAACGATGCATTGATTTTGTCTCGTGGCGAATTGGGTGTGAACATTGATCTCACTCACTTGCCTCTGCATTCTGAAACCCTCAAGTTGGCAGAGCAAATAGGTATTCCGGCGGTGGACTTGGCTCTTTGGGGCGGCGAAGATTATCAACTTCTTCTTGCTATCCCTCCAAGGTATCGCGAGCTCTTTCCTCAATGGATTGCCATCGGAGAGTTTAATAGCTCCGGAAAGTTCACCTGTTCTGTTCACGGTCAGATCACAGAGATCAATGAATTTAAGGGTTGGTCTCACTTTAAAGATTAGTTTTTTCTTTCCCTTCGGCGAATCTCAGAATGAAACATCTTTTTGTCACCCTTCTTTCGGAATGACCCTTTCCACTCTTTAGAAAAGGTCGAGTTTTTCCGAAAAGTTATCTATGACAAATCTTGCCCGCTACCATGCTCGATCACCCCGCTACATTCTCAACACCGAGGACGAAAATCTTGTGCGCGTGGCGGGGCCTCACCAGACACCCTGGGAAGAGGGCACTTCAATTAAAAATGTGTCTTTGACGGGATTGGCCTTTACGGCTCCTGAAGATCTTTGTCCTCTCTTGGGCGAGGTCATCAAGATTCAATTCATTCCTCCGGGAGCAAAACAAATGGCCTGCTATGCCATTGTCACTCGTTTGGAAAATATCTCTGAGCAACGCATGCTTGTGGGAGTGCACTTCTACAAACTAGAAATGCCTCATCGAATCACGCTCGCACAAAGCTTGGCTCGCAAGTTCAAAGAAACCCAAGATCGTGGGGAGATTGACAATCTCTTGAATAAAGATCCCAACAGAATCAGTCTGCTCAACTTCCCGCAGATCTTTATGATGATGGTGCTTGGAACTCTTTGGTGTGGTGCCATTTACTCTCTCTTCAAACTTCAGTACGAAGGACTCTTTATCTATCTTCGTTCTTTGTTTTAATCACTAAAGACCCGCAAAGACATCTTTCAGTCTCTTGCTGGCAAACTCCATAAACTTTTTAAGTCGCAAAGGCACTTCCTTTTGATCTAAAGTCACGAGATTGATGGGAACTTCTTCGCTTTGCCAATTCTTGAACAAATGAACTAAGCGTCCCGCTTTGATGTGATGAGTGCAAAGAAACTCAGGGATAAAGCCAATACCTTTCCCAATGAGAGCCATCTGCATCACCATGACAGGGTTGTTTGAAATGCAAACCGGCTCGGTCTTGAGCTGCAGCTTCTGCTTGTCTAAGGGACGAACGATGTCGACTTTTCTTCCAGGGGAAAGAGCCACGAAAGGCAGCTGTGTCACCACCTCAACATGATCGGGAGGACGGTGGCGCTCAATAAACCCCGGCGAAGCCACAAAGATGTTCTTCACGGAACCGACCTTCCGGGCGCGCAGACTGCTGTCCTTCAGATGTCCCACCCGCAGAGCGACGTCGACAGACTCCTTCACCAGGTCCACATAGGATTGACTCAAAAGAAATTCAAAGTTCACTCGGGGATACTGCTTCGAGAATTCTTCGATCACGTCGGGCAATCTTAATACCCCCATATCATCAGCAGCTGTGATCTTGAGCCACCCCGACACCTCCGAATTGGTCTCAGACATCTCGACCGTGACCGATTCAATTCCCTCAACCAAGCTTCGGCATCTCTCATAATAGGTGCGCCCCATCTCGGTGAGTTGAAATTGTCGAGTGGTTCGATGGATCAACTGCACACCAAGAGTTTGCTCTAAGGAAGAGAGATGACGACTGAGTCTTGACTTGGGTTGTTTCAGATAGGCAGCCGCTTTTGTGACGCTGCCCAGCTGGACTAGGCGAACGAAAGCACGGACATGGTTCAAATCTAATTCATTAATATTTACAGTCATTTAAGCACCTCATTTGGGCCTCATCTATTGTTCTATATATAGAACAGTATATCTCATATATGTCACCTTACGCAACGATAGAAACTCCCCGATACTTAGTCCTGACCGGGACATCCGGAAACATTCATTGATGTGAGTAACGTCAACAAAAAGGAGAAACGAAATGAAAACACTAGTAGCAAGCACACTTTTCACAGTATTGGCCTCTTCTGCTTTTGCAGCTCAAACAATTCCTGCGGGTTCGTACACGTTGGACAATGCCCATTCAAAAGTAGGCTTTGAAATCCCCCACTTGGTGATCTCAACAGTTGAAGGTCGCTTTGATAAGTTTGATGGCTCGGTGGTGATTGACCCTAAGATTGAAAAATCAAAAGTGAACGTCAACATTGATGTGACGACAATCGATACCGCGAACAAAGACCGCGACGACCACTTGCGCAGCCCCGACTTCTTTGATGCTGCTAAATTCGGAAAGATGACTTTTGTCAGCAAAAAGATCACAGGCACACCTGAGGCTTTGAAAATCACTGGTGATTTGACGATCAAAGGTAAAACTAAATCTGTCGTTCTTGATGCTAAATATCTTGGCGACGTGAAAGACGCTTACGGCAATCATAAAGTGGTGTTCACGGCGACTTCAAAAATCAATCGCAAAGACTTTGGTTTGACTTGGAATGCAGCTGTTGAAGTAGGCCCTGTTGTTGGCGATGAAGTGACCTTGAATTTGAAAATCCAAGCTAACAAACCTGTTGATAAGAAAGGTTAAGGATAACTCTATGTCTCTCATGCCCGTCCTTTTTATAGGTCATGGTTCTCCGATGAATGCGTTGGCACACAACGCATTCACCGAAAGTCTCGCTCGACTGGGACAAGAACTTCCGCGACCGCGGGCGATTCTTTGTGTCTCTGCTCACTGGGAGACACAAGGAACTCAAGTTCTCTATGCCCAAGAGCCCATTACGATTCACGACTTTTATGGCTTCCCTGAGCAACTCTTTAAAATGGAGTACCCGGCTCACGGGGATCTGCAAATGGCTCATGAAACCCAGGAGCTGATTCCAAATGCTCAGCTCTCTGATAAATGGGGACTTGATCATGGAACCTGGTCCGTGCTCGTTCACATGTATCCTCACGCAGACATTCCTGTCTATCAGCTCAGCCTTGATCTCACCCTCCCTGCTGAACAGCACTATGAGATTGGCAAGCAGTTGCAGAAATTGCGCGAGGAAGGGGTTCTGATTCTTGGCAGCGGCAACATCGTTCACAATCTTCGCATGCTCAGAAGACGCACTGGTGGAGATGAAGTTTACCCTTGGGCTCACAAGTTTGATGATGACATCAAACAAGCCTTGCTCAAGCGGGATGACCAAGGTGTGATTCGCTATGAAGAACTTTATCCTGAGGAATCTATCTTGGCGGTTCCGACACCAGAACACTTCGTGCCGTTGCTCTATACTTTGGGAGCCAGCCGTCCAGAAGACAAAGTGTCCTTTCCATTCGAAGGATTTGAAATGGGATCTTTGTCCATGCGTTCGGTGATGTGGAGCTAACAAACCAAGGTACGGACACACTTCTCGTGTCGCATACGCGTTATTCTCTAAAAAATAACTTCGCCCTGCCCGTTTGTGATCTCCCCCAATTTCCAAGCTTTTACTTTCTTGGATTCAAGATGAGAGAGCACGCTGTCCGCCTGAGCCTTCTTCACCATCACAGTCAGGCCTACACCCATGTTGAAAGTGCGGAAGAGCTCCTCGCGGCTGAGGTCTACTCTTTGCGAAATGGTTTTAATAACCGGAGCAACTTCATCCATAGACGGCCAGCCTGCGATGCTATAATCAAATTTTTCGCTCATGCGAGGAATATTGTCGATACCACCACCAGTCATGTGAGCCGCTGCCAAAATCGCCCCAGGGAATGCCTTTTGAAGATCGTTAAAAGTTTGAACATAGATTTTTGTTGGAACCAAGAGTTGCTCCATCAATTCAATCTCGTCATCTTTTACCAGCTTTCTTAAAAGCGAATAGCCATTGGAGTGAAATCCGCTGGAAGCAATCCCGATCAAGACATCGCCTTCGTTCATTCTGTCTTCTGAGAACATTTCTTGAGGAGTCAATTCTCCAACACTGAACCCTGCGAGGTCGTATTCTCCGTCTTGGTAAACACCTGGCATTTCTGCCGTTTCTCCACCGATCAGAGCCATGCCAGATTGACGACACCCATCCACCATTCCCGCGATCAGTTCTTCACTCACTCGGGTGTCGAGTTTTCCAAAGGCCATGTAATCCAAAAAGAACATGGGCTTGGCGCCAACACACAAAAGGTCATTCACACACATCGCTACCAGATCAATGCCGATGCCATGATGCTTGTCCATCTTTTGAGCCAATTTTAACTTTGTTCCCACCCCGTCCGTGCAAGAAGCCAGATACTTCTCTTCATTCAGCTTGTAAATCGCAGCGAAGCCACCAATGCCTTGAAGCACTTGATCATTGAACGTGGTCGGCACAAGACTTTTGATTCTTTCAACAAAAGCATCCGCCTTAACAACATCAACACCAGCTTCTTTATAATCCACAGACTTCATATAAACCCCTTAGGTACGGACACACTTCTCGTGTCGCATACGCGTTATTTTTAAACACAAAAACATGAGAACCGGGCTCAATTCCACGACTCTCCACGATGACCTTGAGGCATCCTCCGTCAGGCTCTAGTTTGACACAGCACCGCTACCAAAAGTAAGTCCCTACCTAGTGCAAAAAGTGTCTTCTTCCTGTGAACATCATCGCGACTCCCAATTTGTCGGCTTCGGCGATGACTTCATTGTCTTTCACTGATCCTCCGGGTTGGATGATGTATTTCACTCCCAATTTCGCGGCCACCTGAACAGAGTCTGCAAATGGAAAGAAGGCATCCGAAGCTAGAACCACATCCGAAACATCTGTGATTCCTTTGTCAGCCAATCTTGGAGTGATGAGTTTCTCGATGCAATCCACACGGTTGGTTTGCCCTGAACCCATGGTTAACAACTCAAACTCAGATCCCGTCTGACGACAAAGAGCGATGGCATTGCTTTTTAAGTTCTTCACCGCCAACATCGCAAAGCCTGCAAGCTTTGTCTTGCCTTCGTCAAAGGATGCGCGAGTCATGACCTTCATCCCTTGAAGGTCAAACGAGTCCTGCTCTTGAATCAACATTCCGCCCTCGATGGATCTCACATCCCAAGTCGGTGACTTACTCAGTTTCACTTCCATCACACGGCAGTTCTTTTTCAACTTCTCACGAGCTCCCTCAGTAAATGACGGCGCCATGATCACTTCTACAAACTTTTCTGAAAAGAAGGCCGCAACCTCTTCTGTCACTGGGAAATTCAAGGCAATAATGCCGCCAAAGGAACTTTTTTCGTCCCCTTTCCAAGCTTTTTCCAAAGCACGGATTGGAGTTTCAGAAATCGCCAAACCACAAGGTGTATTATGTTTCACGACTACAGCTGTTGGCAGAATCTTTTCTCCCTGCCACTGATGAACATCTTGCAGAGTCTTCAAGGCAAAGTCTGCATCCAGATAGTTATTGTAAGACATCTCTTTGCCCTGCAAAGACTTTGCATGAGCCAATCCCTCCTGGAAGGGGTCCTTCATCACAAAGGCTTTTTGATGGGGATTTTCACCATAGCGCAAAGCCTCACCCGACTTTTGAGTCAAGAAACCTGCAATGGCTTGATCATAAAAAGCCGTCATTGTGTAAACGCGAGCAGCACACTTCTGACGGAACTCAAAAGTCGTGGTTCCTTGATTTGCCGTGAACTCGCGAGAGAACTCACTGTACTGAGACGGCTCACAAAGCACTGTCACAGATTGGAAGTTTTTGGCTCCCGCACGCAACATCGTCGGCCCCCCGATATCGATATTCTCAATGCATTCCTCGTAGCCACTTTGTTTCTTCAAAGTCTCGTGGAAAGGATAAAGATTCACTACCACCAAATCAATAGGAGCAATTCCCAAAGCTTCCGCCTGAGCTTTGTCTTGAGGATCCTCGCGGCGATAAAGCAAAGCCGATGCAATTTCAAAGCTGATGGTTTTCATACGACCTTGGAAGGCTTCCCCTTTTCCACTCAACTGCTCAACAGGAGTGACGGTCAGACCTGCTTGCTCAAGAGCTTTGGCTGTTCCACCGCTGGCAATCAATTCCACATTCTGGGCGGCCAGAGTTTTTGCCAACTCCACCAAACCGGTTTTATCTGATACGCTCAAAAGAGCTCTGCGAATCTGTGCCATCTTTTACCCCTTTAAAAAACTCACTGCATTTTTAAAAAATTCCAAGCCCCAAGCTTTGCCCTCGAAAGGCAAATGCCAGTCGTGCAATGCCGCTTCTGGATGAGGCATCAAAGCAAAAACCAATCCTGAAGAGTCACAAACTCCCGCAATGCGAGCCATGGCTCCATTGACATCCTCTTTATAGCGCAGAACCGCTTGATGATTGCTGAGCAAGCGATTCAAAATGCTCTCTTCACGACAAACGAAACGACCTTCACCATGACGAATCGGCAAAACAAAGTCCTTTGGAAGATTCTTGGTCCAAATGCACGGAGACTGCTCGTCCCTTTGCACTTCCACCCAACGATCAACGAAATGACCTTGCTCATTCTTCACCAAGGCGCAGGTTCTCTGAAAATCAGCATCCGGCAAAAGCCCCAGTTTAATCAAAGTCTGAAAGCCGTTGCAGATCCCGAGCACTGGGAACTTTGCGACAAACTTCTTCAACTCCTCTTTTAAAGTGTTCTCCATCTTTAAAGACAGAATCTGCCCACTGCCTAAATGATCCCCGAATGAAAATCCCCCTGGGATGATCAGAGCTTGAAAGTCATGCAAGCGCTGAGGAGTTTTCAAAAGTTCATTGATATGAATTTTCGTAGCTTCCCCGCCGGCTAACTGAACGGCCCGAGCGGTTTCATTCTCACAGTTAATCCCGTCACCCCAAAGAACCAAAAATTTAGGCGTCATAGACATTTTGCACTCCTTGAGACCAAATGGTTTGAATGTCCTGCACTGCGACCTCAGACGAACTGCCAGCAAACTTCCAAGTGACCTTCCCCGTGTTGTTCGTTTGACCAACATGACGGAAGGAACCCTGGAAATGATTTTCAAAGCGAGTTTTGTCTGACGACTTCACACTGACGACAAAGAAGGACCCCGTCTCAGACCACAAGTTTTGCCAAGTCAATCCTTCGAGATTCAAATCCATTCCCAAGCGCTGACCAAAGCAAGATTCAAGAAGAGACGTCATCAAGCCGCCCTCAGAGATATCATGGCAAGAGGCCAGGAGCTTTTCTCCGTGAGCTTTATAGATCTTTCGATAGAGTTCCATATTCTGTGGCAAACTCGGGTACTCAGGAGCACTATCTCCAGACACCTCAAACTCTTGCGCATAAACAGAGGCGTACAAGCTCTCAGTCATCGAACCCAGAATGTAAATCTCATCTCCCGCACTTTGGAAAAACCCAGGAGCCCCTTTACTGCTGTCAGGTATACGTCCAATGGCAGTGACCAACACCGTCGGAGGAACCGAGATCTTCACGGTCTCTCCACCTTTGGTTTTTCCAATGAAATCATTCTTCATGCTGTCTTTACCGCTAACGAAGGGAGCTTTGAACACCATGGCGGCATCGTAAAGACCTTCGCAAGCTCGCACGAGCTGTCCCATCTTGTGGTGAGCATCTGGATTGCTGCTTTTCTCAATGGGGTCTGGCCAACAGAAATTATCCACCAAAGCCATTTGATCTGGATTCGCACCCGTCGCCACTAAGTTGCGAACGGCTTCGTCCACTGACTTTTGTGCCATCAAATAAGTGTCATAATAAGAGAACTGTGGGCAAAGACCGTTAGAAACAGCCACGGCATTCCCCGCTTCGCCACCATGAACAGACAAATCGATCACACCGGCATCGTTAGCCCCTTGCTGAGAAGATCCCGCATAGGGTTTCACTCGAGTTGCCCCTTGAACTTCATGATCATAGTAACGCACGAGAGGTTCACGAGATGCCACATTCGGAGAGCCCATGACTTTCTTTAACGCGGTCACCACAGACTGCGCAGAAAAATCTGTCATCTGTTGTTTTGGAGTATGACGGTAGAACTCTTTGTACTCTTGAGGTCCCGCAAAGTGAGCTTTCACTTTCATACGGCTTAAGCCTTCATGCAAGAAATGCAAATCCAAAGAAGCAAGAAGTTGCTCACCATAGTAAACATCAAAAGAACCACTGTTATTGAATTCACCCAAAGCACTGGCTTCAACACCCATGTCTCGAGCCAAGCTCAAGAACTGCTGCAAATGTTGAGGTTTCACCGCATAAGACATGCGCTCTTGAGATTCACTGACCAGCATCTCCCAATACTCAAGACCTTTGTATTTCACAGGATGCTGACTGAGATCCATTCGCGCGCCCCCTGAAAACTGAGCCATCTCACCAATAGAAGAACTCACGCCGCCCGCCCCGTTGTCGGTGATAGCTTGAATCCAACCACGGTCACGCGCCTGCAAAGTGAAATCCAATAAACGTTTTTGCGTGATGCTGTCACCAATCTGAACCACATTGGAAGCGACTTGATCGTGTAAAGCCAAAGAGCTGAAGGTCGCTCCATGAACACCATCTTTTCCTAAACGTCCACCAGCCACGACAATGACGTCACCCACAGCAATTTCTTTTTTCTCGGAAGGACGACCTTGAACTGTTTTAGGCATCACTCCCAAAGAACCTACAAAAATCAAAGGTTTTGCAGCAAACTCGCTGGCAAAATAGAAACTGCCATTGATAGTCGGGATACCGCTTTGGTTACCGCCCTCTTCAACACCTTGATGAACTCCACGAAAGATCACACCAGGATCTTTTAGACGCTCTGGGCGCTGAGGAGAATCCGCAGAGGGAAAAAGATCTTTCGTTGAGAGACAGAAGACATCGGTATTCGCAATGGGCTTTGCACCCAAACCGCAACCCAAAATGTCGCGATTAACGCCCAAGATGCCCGTGATTGCTCCGCCAAAGGGATCCAAAGCCGAAGGACTATTGTGAGTTTCAACTTTCACACAAACATTTATATTTTTATCAAAATCAACAATGCCACCATTGTCTTTGAAAACCGACACCAAGTATTCACATTCAGAAAGATCTTTTGTGGCTTTCTGAATGTAGCTCTTATAAAGACTGGTGAAATTCTTATTGCCCAAGGAAGGATAAGCCCCTACCTGTTCCGTGTACTCTACGTCCGCAGCAAAGATCTTGTGCTTGCAGTGTTCACTCCAGGTTTGCGCCAAACACTCGAGTTCTACTTCCGTGATCTTTCCCGCCCAAGACTTTCTTTGTGTCTGTAACTCAGGGGCAGAAAAATGACGGATGATGGTTTGAATCTCTTCATCACTAAGAGCCAAACCCCGCTCTTCATTGACCTGATTCAAAACCGCCACATTCAAATCAAAAAGACGAAGTTCTTTCTTTTCCTGAACAGGCGTCTGCCAAAACTTCTTGTACTCAGACCACGTGTTCTTCTTTTGCAGTTCTTCACCGCGAGAGCATTCCACATGATGAAGCAAAGTATTAGCCAATGTCTGAAACAGAACCTTTTCAATCTGCTTCTGAGAAAAATCGCCAACAATCTCAAGTTCCCAACCGCTATGAACTTCGATACCGAAATCCTGCCAAGCTGTGGCTGCCTGAGGAGCAAAAAGCATCAAAGCTTCAGTGGCAGAACGAGCGATATTGTCTGTCACCCCGGCCAAGAAGCGAACTTCCACATACGTAGAACCATTTTTAAACTCAGGGAAGTCTGTCGTCATCATCTCAGCGACAGGATCAAAGAACACGCGCTCCATGAGATTCTCTAGGCGAAGTTCCTTAGAAAAACCCGGTGTTTTTTCTAAGAGCCAATAAACGCGATGCAGAGTCAGTTCAGTCACCGCTCCCTCTTTGGCAAAGGCCGTCTTTAAGGCAGACTCTTGACTATGATCGTAAAGACTTCGAACGGATATTCTTTGCATAATTAAGTCTCCTCAAAATAAGAAGTGGATCTTTGTTTCAGAGCCAAGCTCTCGAGAAATTCTGTGTACATACGATGTTCAAGATCATGGATTTTCAAAGCCCATCGATCGAGGGTCTCTCCTGCCATCAAAGGTAAAGCCCCTTGGTTCAAAACAGTCCCCGTGTCCATGCCTTCATCCACAAGATGAAGGGTGACTCCACTTTCAGAAACCCCATCATTGAAAGCTCTTGCGATGGAATCTACACCAGGATAGGCCGGAAGCAGCGAGGGATGAATATTCACCACCTGAGAAGCCCCCCCGTGCCATGCAGAAAATGTCTTCAAAAAATCGCTAGAGAGTAATCTCATGTAGCCCGCGAGTAAAACCCAATCAATATGGTGCTCTTTCAACAATCCCAAAACTTGATGTTCATGAGCGGCTCGGTCAGTTTTTTTCTCCACCAAATAAGTGCGAACACCAGAAGCTTGCGCCTTAGCCAAAACCGGAGCCGTCGTCTTATCCGAAAGAACAAAACCAATCTCCAAGCCTTTCAAGCTTCGAGACTTTTGAATCAACGCCATGGCATTGGATCCAGTTCCCGAAGCAAAGATGGCCACTCTCACTGGTTTCATTGCCCGATGTCCTCTCTGATGTACATGCCTTCAAAAGAGATCTTGCGCATCTCTTGATAAGCTAAACTGCGGGCTTGTTCTTTATCCACTCCTAAAGCGGTCACACCAAGAACTCGGCCACCCGAATTCAACAGCGAACTATTTCGCTCACTCACACCGGCAAAGAACAGCTGGGCCTGAGAGGAATTCGATGGAGAATAAGTGATAGGAAATCCCAAATCCATTTTCGCTTGGGGATAACCCTTGCTGGTCGCTACCACGTGCAGAGAATTTTCCTTCTTCAGCAGGCAAGTTTTCCCCGCCAGCTGATGAGTCACCGCCGCCACAATCAAAGAACAAAAATCCGTTTCGATTCGCGGCAAAAGGGCTTGAGTTTCTGGATCTCCCATACGGACATTGTATTCCAAAACATAAAGACCTTTTTCAGTCTTCATCAAACCCGCAAACAAGAATCCTTGGAAAGGCATCTTCTTATCAGCCAAGCAATTCAAAGTCCGAGCAAAGATCTGGTGAATCTCTTGCTCCTCTTCCGGGGTGATAAAATCACAAGGACTGTAAGCCCCCATGCCCCCCGTGTTGGCACTGAATGGATCCGGAGTGATGCGCTTGTAATCACAAGCCGTCCCTAAAATCACAAAGTCACGGCCATCACAAAGAGCAAAGGCAGAAAGCTCTCGCCCCACCAAACACTCTTCCAAAAGAATCGGAAATCCAAATTGAGCACTCAAAGAGTCCAGGGCTTCCTGAGCTTTTTGCAAACTCTCACAAACCCAAACACCTTTTCCTTGAGCCAAACCGTCGGCTTTCAAAACCAAGGGCGCAGAAAAACCATGTTTCGAAATGAAATCCAAAGCCTGCTCTCGAGAATAACTCACCAAGCACGCCGCCGTAGGCACGGCGGCCTCATTCAAAATCCCTTTGCAAAAGAGTTTTGAAGACTCGAGCTCTGCCACTTTTCGTGAAGGTGCAAAACAAGCAATCCCTTGCTCTTCCAAACGGGTTTTTAAATCAGAGAGAATCAGGTTCTCTGGCCCAACAACAACCAGAGACACCTGATTCTCGATACAAAATTTTTCAATGCTTTCCGGAGTCTCAGCAGAGACACAAGATAAACCCGCCTTCTGCATTCCCGGATTTCCAGGACAGACCCAAAGGTCCGTCACTCCACAGGACTCTTTGAGCTTTTGCGCCAAAGCATGTTCACGTCCGCCCTTACCAACGACGACAACTCTCACGACTCCCCCAAAAGAGTCTGAGCTTTTTTGTGCCAGAGTTTGAGATTCATCTCTTCGGCAAAAGGAGCTTTGCGACCCATAGATCGAGCCACTTCATTGGCCAAAGCCTGATACAGTAAAGCACTGGTTTCAATCTGTTCAGAAGACAACATCGCAGGCATTTCATGAAGTTCATTGGTACAAATGGATTTCCAATCTTGCACTTTTCTCTCACGAGCCATGTCCTTGGCCTTTTTCACTGCCGCAGCCCAAGGCGAAGGATTATAAATCTGACGCAAAAACTCTTTCGACAAAGGTAAACCTTCATAGGTCAAACGCAACTCATCTGGGCCGATAGAATCCACCAGCAACAATTCGCGATTGCCGTCCGGCTGAAGAGGACCGAAGGCAAACTCCACTTTGCCATCCCATAGCTTCACACCAAAGGAAGCAAAAAGTTTTTCCAATTCGAAAACCACAGTCTGAGTTTGCAGGCGGATATTTTGCAGCTCCGACTCAGAAATAACACCCATCTCGGCAATTTCCTGACGAGTCAGATAACGGTCCGAAGTCTCGAGTTTCGTTGAAAACTCAATCAGAGGAGGAAAAAAGCTCTGGGTGGAATCCGGCATAGAAGCTAAGCCCAGATCCGCCAAATAAGCGGGATTTTTCTTCAAACGACCTTCCAAGGAATTTCCCTGACCTAAATGACGACGGAAAATCACTTCCAAAGGCACAAGGCAATTCGTCGGGCCAGAAGCATACGCGGAATAATCATAATGATCTTCCTTCCATTCAGGCCGCAGAATATCCACAGCCTGCACTTCAATAGAACTCTTCCCTGCCATCGACAGAAAATGAGAGCCTACGCCTTTCTCTTTGAGATACTCAAAAAACAAAGTGGCCAAAGAGGCCAAAGCCTCTCCTTTATGCGGAATCTCATTGGGCATCTCTCCCCAATCAAAAATCGAATAGCGATTGCTATAATTAAAAACAATATGGTTTTCTTTTTTATAGAGATCTTTAACGGACCCTTTATAAATCAATTCCATTAAGCCTTCCCCGCCTGCACGATCTTTTTCCATTGCAAAACATAGTTACTAATATTGTTAGCCCCTACCCAAGCCCCGCCATAGCGAGCCTTCGCAAAAAAGTCCAAAGCCAGATTCGAGCTGGCCAGTTGTTCTTTTTCACAGAGGAAGAGATTCAAGCCATTTGTGTGCGGCAGCTCCCAAGGACTGATGATTTCACCCAGGCACTGAGCCTCTTTGAAATCACACCATTCGACCTTGGCTCCACTTTGATTTTCAATCTCAGTCAACGCCATTTGAATTGGGGAATAAGTTTCCAAACTGCGATTCCAGTGAAGATAAATACGATCAGCAGAAAGGTTCTTCCACTTCAAGATCATGGAAGCCAAGGACCCGGCATTCTCTTCTGTGATAGCCGCCACAGGAACACCCTTCGGCATTTGCACCACAGACAAGAATGCATCCAGTCCTGCAAAAGCCCCGTTCACTGCAATTCCAAAAACAGGTTTCTCAGTGAGGGAAGCCACAACTCCAGGCAGGTGAGCCGCAAGGCCCGCACCAGCAACAAAGATATCGGCTCCACAGCCGGACACCACTTCGCGAACACGTTCAGGATGGCGATGAGCCGAAGCCACCTCCATCTTCACATCTCCGCAAGTTTCTAGAGATCTGCACAAAGGACCATAAACTCTTTCGTCACTAGGACTTCCAAAAAGCACCTGAATTTTCATAGAGGAACCTCGATCTTTCCATCGCCACCGATATTATGTTTGCGAGTTTTTAAAAAATTTTCTGTCGATACTGGAACGGGATAATCTCCATCCAAACAAGCACTGCAAAGAGACTGCAACCCCAAGCCCTCTTTCAAACGATTTAAAGGCAAGAAGACAAGACCATCCACTTCCAAAATTTTCTCAACTTCGGCTTCCGTTCTTTTGTGAGCAACGAGAGATTCTCCATCTGGAAAATCAATACCGTAAAAACAAGGATGACGAATCGGAGGGCAAGTGCTGGCCAAATAGACCTTCGCCGCTCCCGACTCTCTTAAGAGACGAATAATCCGCGCTGAAGTTGTGCCACGAACAATGCTGTCGTCCACAAGAAGAATGCTCTTTCCGCGAATTTCACTCTCCACCGGAGACAATTTCAGGTTCACCATCATCTTGCGCAACTCGGGTTGATTGATGATAAAACTGCGCTGCACATAGCGATTTTTAATGAGAACTTCACGATAAGGACGTCCCAAAACCTCGGCCATGCGAGTGGCTGCTGCTCGCGAGGTGTCCGGCACAGGAGCCACGACATCCACATCGATACCTTTTTTGCGGCACTCTTCAGCAAGGATCTCCCCAAGCTTCAAACGAACTTCATAAACCGGGCGGCCATGCCACTCGGTCTCAGAACCTGCAAAGTAAATCCATTCAAACATGCAAGGTCGTGCCTGTTTTTCACTCAAGGCAAAACTATGCAGATTCTGCTCACGATCGACGAAAACCAATTCGCCAGGTTTCAGATCACGCCAAAATTCATAACCCAATCCGAAAAACACCTGTTTTTCAGAGGCAAAACAATAACTGTATTTTGAACCGGTCTTTTTTCGACCAATTAATAAAGGACGAATGCCCTGGGCGTCAGAAAAGGCAAACATCCCTTGTTCAGCCAACATTCCAATCACACTGTAGGCCCCTTGAACCTTAGCCAAAAGCTCTTTCACCGCCAAAGAAAGACTCTCGGGAAGATTTTGAGACTCTTTACGTGAAGCCAAGCCAATGGCCACCATGTGCATCAAGATCTCAAGGTCATTGCGAGAAAAAGTCCAACGCAGCTTTTGATTGCGAAGATAATCGACCACTTCATCATAGTTCGTGACATTCCCATTGTGGATCATGCCCATCCCATAGGGATAACTCAGAAACAAAGGCTGCAAATCTTCCTTATCCACCGTTCCAATCGTGGAATAGCGAGTGTGCCCCAAGGCCATAGTCCCCTTCAGGCGAAGCTGTCTTTCCGAAGTGAAGACATCCTCCACCAAGCCGAGGTCCTTCTCGAGATGGAATTGAGAGCGATCAAAGTCATAACTCAAAATCCCGGCGGCATCTTGCCCCCGATGCTGGAGCGCAAATAAAGCGGGATAAAGCTTCTCGCCCGCTCTGTCTTCACCAATAAGTCCTACGACGCCGCACATGGGTTGTCCTCTCCAGAAAATAAAAACGGCGCCACATGGACGCCGTTTATATTATTGATATTCGAATTTAAATTTTGCTTACACGTTGGGTTCACAGGCACATTTGCCGACTTCAGACGGGACTTCTCCCCCGGACTCTCCCCTGAGGAAGGCGGCCAATAAGGCGATTCTTGTATTAAGAACGGGTGCTGAAGCATCTTATCTCACTATCTGAATTGTCTTGGATGCTTCAAACGGTATCTACTTCGACAGAGTTTGGTCAAGGGCCCTAACAAAACCCTGACAATTCAACACAGCTCATCAAACATCTGTGAATCATAGAGTTTCTGAGCCCACAGATAGAATTTCAGCTCTAATGCTAGATAGGATTTGTGACTGGAGTCACTGGCTCCAACGGACGGAGATTCTCAGGGCGGATAGCTTGATATTTCGTCAAAATCTCATTGATCTTTCCAGAGTTCTTTATTTTCGAAAAAGCCTCTTTGACTCTCTTCATCTTCGCGGTCTCCAATTTCTTGGAGATCGCAAAGAATTGGCCTTCCGAATAAAAATCCCGAGGCAGAACTCTGACTTTGTTTCCGAGCTTCAAGCGCTCAATAGAGTCCACCAGGGCCAAATCATGATAAAAAACGAAACGGCCCCGTTTTCCCACCAACATCTTCAAAGCCTGATCGATAGTAAAAGGACTATCATCCACCCTCACGCCTAAAGCACCCTTCACATAGTCTGCAGAAGCCGTCCCTTTGATCGTAAGAACTCGATTTTCACCTTTAATACTTTCGACCTCTTTCCACGAGATGGGCGATAGAACATCATCATGATTCACGGCCAGTTTTCCGCGCAGATAAAGAATGGGCTCGTCTAAAAACAGAAAGCGAACATCACGCTCAGGATTTTTCTGAAGACCACAAAAGACATCCAAGTCTCCGACAGCAAGATTATTTTGCATTCTCGGAAAAGGCAGAATTTCCTGATCACCGACAAACTTCAACTCAGGGTCGACAGCCTCCATCGCGCGCAAAATATCGACGCAATAGCCATGGATCTCCTTTTTATACTTTTTGATAACCTCGAAATACTTAGGACTGCTCTCTTGAGCGGCAGTTCTCAATAAAATCACAGCTCCCGCTTCAAACGAAAGAAAGAGAACCGAAAAAAGAAGAGCACCGACAAGTTTTTTCATCACTCAACAATATTATTTATTGTTTAGTAGTCTGTCAAACCTGCCGGTTTAAGAAACATAAACTGATCCACCAGAGTGGTGGTTGACCACCCCCCTAATCTTTGGTTTCCCGAGCTGGATGCTCGGGAAAGGGGGCTTGGGATCACCCAATTGTCAGGATGCTCACACTATGGCCAAGCGGCGATCTTTTTAAGTACCACCACGCTAAGGAAGCAGCTCGTAAGAAACAAGACTCTCTACTCGAGAGCCTCATTACCAACAGCTGCAAATGCCTCTTTTGTCATACGACGAACTTCATCACGACGTCTAAAACGATCCAGCAATGAGTAAACACATGGAACAACGAATAACGTTAATACTGTTGAAACCAAGACTCCCCCGATCAGAGCAATAGCCATTGGTCGCATAGTTTCTCCACCGGCTCCAGTTGCCGTTGCTGACGGAAGGGCCGCAGCAATGGTCGCAAACGAGGTCATCAAGATTGGCCGCAAACGAACAGGGCAAGCTTCCATCAACGCGCCATCTGCAGTCCCATTGCCACGGTCACGAACAGTGTTGGTGAACTCAATCAAGAGAATCGAATTCTTTTTCACGATACCCATCAAGAGCAATAAACCAATCATCGAGAACATGTTTAAAGATTGACCTGTCAGCAACAAGGCAAAGAAAGCTCCACTGAAACTGAACGGCAAGGCCATCAAAATCGCCGTCGGATCAATATAAGAATTGAACTGACTCGCCAAAACCATGTAGGCGATCACAAGTCCCAGCACCAGGGCAAAGATCAAACTTTGGAAAGTCTCTTTGAAAGTTTTCGAACTTCCGCCTTGAGAAATCATATAGCCAGGCTCAAGAATTTTCTTAGCGATGGTTTCAACCTGTGCCATAGCCACTTGCTGAGACACTCCAGGCTTCATATTCGCCGTCACCGTGATGGCACGTTGACGGTTCGAACGAGCAATGGATTGCAAGCTCGCACCCACTTCTTGTTTCACCACACGAGGTAATGGAATCAAATTTGAACGGGAGTTTCCGACGTCCAAGTTTTTCACTTCATCCAAAGGATTGCCCTTACGATCAAGCTTCACGCGAATATCATAACGATGTCCCCCTTGAGGGAACTCTCCGACTTTCACCCCACCGATCATGGCATTCACAGTTGTTCCGATAGCATTGATGCTCACGCCATGCTGAGCTGCTGCAACACGATCTGGCTTGATTTGAACTTCTGGCATTCCCAATAGGTAATTGGAATCCACGTCCACCATCAAGCCACTGGCTTCCATCTCTTTCATGATTTCAGAAGAGAACTTCGCCAACTTATCCCAGTCCGAACCCAAAACTGTAAACTCAATAGGATAACCACGACCACCCGAGAAACCTTGCTGAGACAAGTCCATCAAGACCGGACGAACATCAGGAATTTTCGCAAGAGCCGCACGAGCCACGCCCATGAATTCCTGCTGAGTTAAGCGTCTCTTTTTTTCCGGATCAATAGGACGCTCTTTAGGATCTTTCAAGGTCACAAACATCATCGTGACGTTGGAGTCTGAGTTTCCTCCCCCGAAGCCCCCGATGCTGGCATAAACCTGCTTCACTTCGCCACGACTGCGCAGCCACTCTTCGGCCTTCTTCGTTTGCAAGTTGGTGTACTCCAAAGAAGTTCCCACCGGCAAAATCAAACGACCCATGAAAATACTTTGATCTTGCGCCGGACTCATTTCTTTATTCACGAATTTCAAAGTGACAAAAGACACCGCAACAAAAATCAATGAGCCAATCAAAACCGTCCAACGGTAGCGCAAAGAAATTCGCAACCATTTGTCGTAGCCCACTTTCAAGGCTTCCATCAAAGCATCAAAACCCTTACCAATGCGCGTGGTTCTTTCACCATGATGAACAAAGCCGGCACAACGCATAGGAGTGATCGTTAATGACTCCACCAAAGACAAGAACACGGCAACGGAGATTGTCACCCCGAATTGCATAAAGAATTTTCCGACCACACCTTTCATGAAAGCTACTGGAAGGAAGATTGCGATAACGGCAATGGAAGCGGCCAATGCAGCGAAAGTGATCTCACGAGCACCAATGATCGCCGACTCAATACGTCCCCGGCCCTTTTCATTATACCGGAAGATATTTTCTAACACCATGATGGCATCATCCACGACGATACCAATCGCAAGAGTCAAACCCAGCAAGGTGAACATGTTGAGAGTATAGCCCAAGAAGTACAAGGCAATGAAAGACCCCATGATGGAAGTCGGAATAGAAAGCAAGACGTTGAAAGTGGCAGACCAACTGCCCAAGAACATCCAGCACACCAAAGACGTGAAAATCACGGCCATGACCAAATGCTTATTTAATTCATGAACGGACTCTTCAATAAATTTTGTACTGTCGAAATTGAGCTGGATCTTCATGCCCTCAGGAAGCTGAGGTTGAATTTCTTTGATCTTCTCTTTTACGGCTGTGGCCACGCCCACCGCATTGGTTCCCTTTTGCTTACGAATACCAAGACCCAATGCCGGCTCGCCGTTAAAGCGAGAGATGCGGCGAATCTCATCAAGACCCATGCTCACGTCAGCCACTTGACCGATGCGCACCATGTTTGTCGGATCCGCGATACTCTGCCCCGCACGCTTCGTCACCACGATGGACTTGAATTCATCGACGGTTTTCGCTTCACCTAAAGTACGCACGTTGAAATTCTTTTTGTCGGTTTCAATAAATCCGCCCGGCAACTCGGAGTGCTCGGTACGAATCGCATCCATGATGTCGTTCACGGAAATATTATAGCGTTTCAAAGCTTCAGGCTTCACACGCACGCGCAAAACCGGATCCGTGTAACCACCCAAGAAGATCTCACCCACACCTTCTACAGTTGTAAAACGATCTTTTAGATAATCGCGGGCATACTTCATCATGAACTCAAGATCCCCCGTATAAGTCAGGGCGAGCCACAAAATCGGTTGGTCATCAGGATTGGTTTTTGAAATCGTCGGAGGATCCACATCATCCGGCAAAAGTCTTTGCGCTTGAGCCACTTTGGCTTGGACATCTTGCAAAGCCACATTGATGTCACGATCAAGATCGAACTCCACCGTCACCGAAGCTGAGCCCGATTTACTGTTTGAAGTGATGGTTTGAATCCCCTCCACAGTCATCAAGGCACTCTCTATGGGATCCACAACTTGGGTCTCCATAACTTCTGGAGCGGCGCCTTCAAGTGTAACACTTACAGTCAGAGTCGGAAAATCCACGTCGGGAAGTTGACTGACCCCCATGCGCGAAAATCCGATGGTCCCAAAAATAATTAATGCGGCCATCAACATCCAGGCAAAAACCGGGTTGCGAATCGAGGTGTCTGAGAGTCTCATGGAAGCTCCTTCATGCTGGTCCTCCCGAAAATCCTGTAAAAACTGCACGTTTTTCAGGTTTTTTCAGAGAGTTCCTTTGGAGTCCAATTTAGAAAAAACCAATTAATTAGTCACCACAGAAAGTATTCTCAACACATCGCCCATAAGATCTTGATATTATTATTTTCTTAGCAGTCCTTAGGACGCTAACAGCTGTTGACTTCGATCCTCCCCCCTACTATTTCTAGCCGCGCTTATTCTATCTGCTTTCTAAGGAGAGACCATGATTCGCAACGGCCTATTGCTAGCTTCGGCCCTACTCGTGAGTTCATTTGCTTTCGCGACTCCAGAGTCCGGCACTGCCCGCATTTTCTGCGAAATCCAACCGAAGAACTCTTCCAGCTTTTGGATGATGAGATCTGACGTTTCTAATCGCTATAAAGCTCCCGAGATCTCTTTCAAGGATGCTGAAGGCGCTGCCATCAAAATCGTGACGAACCCCATTCACATCCAAAGTGACAGAATGTCCGCAGCGATCTATTTCGTGGGCACCTCTGCTGTGGGAGCCAATACGCTTTACAAAGCAAACATCGACATCGCCTACAGAATTGGTCGTTCTGAAGCTCTGATGAGTTTGGCCCCAACGCCCTCAACCATCATTGATGCTTTTGGAGTTTGGGAAATGCCAAGAACTCAAGTGGCCTTCGCCCATGGCCGATTCGCGCTCTCTCGCGCGGCGGGTTCTTTCGAGGTGGTTGATGCCGCTACTCTTAAAACAGTGAAGTCTTGGAAAATCGACGGCAATCAGGTTTTGAATCCTGAGTTCTCTGCGGATGGCAAATGGGTGAAACTTGAAATCTTTGACAACAAGAATATCTACTCAACAAAGATCTTCTCTTTGACGTCTGAAGAAGTTCTCTCTCTTCCAGCTTCGGGCCGACAAACTCAAGTGGGCTTGAGCTTCCTTGGCAACGCTGTGGCATGGACAGAGTCTAATACGTTTGCTGCAAGTGCTGATAAAACTCTCGTTCTTAAAACAGCGGACTTTGCAGAGCTTCGCAAAGGCAAAAGCCGCACGATCCTCACTGAGACTTCAAAGTTCTTGCGTGCTCTCAGAGTATTCCAAGGCAACGATGGCCGTTACTTCACAGTGGTTCTTAAAGAAACCTACTCAAGTCCTATCAACTCTCCAGAGAAATCTCTCACTAAAGGTGAAGCTGTTATTGTCTCTTTGGGTAGCGACCTCTCTGTAGCTTCTTCAGAAGCTGTGAACTTCGATCCTACTTTCTATTACTTGGGTAAATCCATGGCTCTGACTCCTTATGGGGTTTTGAGCAACATGACTTACAGCCCTTACTCCAATCAGGTGATTTTCTCATTGGGACACTTGGGTGGTTTGGCGTCTTTGAATCTTGAAACTAAACAGTGGGCATTCCACGCTGTGAATAGCCTGAACACTTGTTACTATCCCGTTGTCGGACCCGAGGTGACTAATGACTAAATCCCTTTTAATGACTACTCTTCTTTGCTCGTCTGTTGCTTTGGCTCAAAAAGCTGAAGTGAAAAAGGCCTCTTTCAGAGAGTTGGCCTTGGCTGAAGCCACGGCTCCTTACGACACAAAATCAAAGCCTGCTGCCACGGCGACAGATGCTCAACTTGCAAATGGCATGTTGACGCTGAAAGATCCACGTCCTGACTTGGAAACTCGCAGCTGGAAATACTTTGCTGGTTTGACGGTTCAGAGCTTTCAAGCTGACGGCAAGGTGACTTCAGACTTGCAACAAACTTTTGACCTTGGCAAAAATGGTCAAACGGCAATGCCTGGCTTAGAACTTGGTGTTTTGAGTCCGGAAATGGCTACAGGTGATGTGAACTGGCGTCTGGGCGTAAAAGGTAAGGGAGCTTACTCTTCTCAGAAAGCCAACGTCACTTTGACTTCAGGTTATGAAGTTGACGATGCTCGTTTGAATACGACGCTTTTGAGTGTTGGTCCTATGGTTTCTGCGAGCTGGAACCGCTTCAACTGGTTGTCTTTGAACTTGGGCGCTCAATATGGCGACCTGAACTACACACAAACCAGCTCTAGCGATTTTGGTCAGTTCTCTAAGCACGCAGGCTATCAGGCTTTCAGTTATGGTTTGGGTTTCCAAATCACACGAACTTGGTCTGTTTCGACGGACTGGAATCAACGCACTCTAAAATCAAACTCTCAAGAATTAGCACTCCAAAAAAACAACTTTGAATTGGGAACTACAATCACATGGTAAGATCTCTCATTACACTTCTAGTTACGACAGCTTCAGTAGGAGCATTTGCTCAGGGGCCGGTGGCAGCACCACTGTCTCCTGCCGGCACCAAAGTGATCATTCTTTCACAAAGAGATGTGGCAGAGCTTGCTCTTAAGCAGGGCTTCCGTACTAAAGAAGTCAATTTAACCTATCAACAAAATCGTTTTCCTTACGTGCAAACATTGTCTCTCTATGACTGGCAGTTGAGCGCCGAAACAGGATTCGAACAAGACAAGTCTGCAAGTCTTCTGACAGGCAACGGCGCAACAGACTCTAAGTATGAGCGCTACAGAACGATAGCTTCTTTGTCTAAGCCATTCACAACAGGAACAACTCTAGGACTTGAGCTGACCCGTCTTTCTGTAAAAACAGATCTGGGCACGTTCTCGACACCAACACCTCCGCCTTCAGAGCAAACTCTGGACAGTGCAGGTATCATTCTTGAGCAGGCCCTTCTTGGCAACTTCTTCGGTGTGGCCGATCGTGCAATCGTCAACTCCGCAGAAGCGTCTTATAAAGCCAGTGAAATCATTTGGACCAATGAACTCGAAGAAGTGGTTCTTGAAGCCATCCGCTTGTACTGGGACACCTACGTTTCTCAAGAGAACTTCAAAGAAGCTACAGCCTCCCGTGATCGCTATAAGCAACTTGTCGACTCTGTAAAAAGAAAAACGAGTCTCGGGTACTCCGCTCCTGGCGAGCTCTCTCAAGTTCAAGCCGAATTTGAAGGCCGTGAGCAAACTGTCAAATTGGCGTCCACCGCTTTCCTCACAAACATGGAAAACCTGGTGACTAACTTGGACTTGCCAACAGGTACTGAGATTCAATTTGCCACTCCAAAAGACATTCCACCGGTTCCGAAACTGGTTGAAAAGAAAGTGGAAGATCTGCGCATTGTGAAATCTCAGAAGTTGAAAGTTGAAGCTGCTAATGACAGTTTGACTGCAGCGAAATCTGAGAGGTATCCAACTTTGAACCTCGTAGGTCGCGCCTACACTTCAGGTGTCGATGAGACTTCAGAAGGTTCTTACTCTGAGTTGGCCTCTGGAACTCGCCCGAAATACTACATTGGTTTGCGCTTCGCCTACAATTTTGGCTCGGACATTCAAAAAGAGACTGTTATAACCAGAAGACTTCAGAAGGAACTGGAAGAGACTCGTTTACAAAGACAGCTATTGCAGTCCCAAGATTCAGAGGATCAAGCCGTTCGCCGTGTGCAAGCTACTTATGCGATTGCTCAAAGTGCTGCCAAACAAAAAGTATTCCGTGAAAAGGCCGCGACGGAGCTCACTCGCTCTTTCAACCAAGGCCGTACAGATATTTCGATTTTAATTGAAGCTCTAAATAAGTTTTTCAGCTCTGAAGTGGTTTACAGCCAGGCTGTGGGAGAATACGCGATTGCCCTCAATGAATGGGCCGCAGTTCGCGACGAACTCATTCCTGATGACCAAGCCAAAAACCAGAGTATGAAGTAAGGGGAAATTATGAAGAAACTATTACTCAGCGTATTGATGCTCTCTTTGGTGGGTTGCGCTTTTGATAAAGACAAAGGCACAACAGACAGAGCCGAGATTCAAGATCGTCAAAATTTGGAAAAGAACCACAAACTCATCGTGGGAACTTACCAAGGTATTATGACGACGCCATCTCGCAAGCACGACATCGAGCTGACTCTTTTCTCTTTGGAAATCAGAGACGGAGAAAACTCAAAAGGACTTCCAAAGTACCGCAAAGAATTGCGCGCACTTTACAAAAAGATCAATCCCGTTGGTCCTGATGTGACTTTCGATGCTCGTTTCTTTGCTGAAATGGGCCAATTGATCCTGACTCCTCTTGTAAGCCCTAAAGGTGCCGACGACATCAGCACGATTGATGCGAAACTTGTAGGCCAACGGTTGACTGGAAAAGTCAGCTCTATCTCTGGTGAAGTTGGTTACTTGGACGTGGCTTTGGTTTCAAAGCAACAGGACGTTCCTGAACAAGGCGCAGAAGACGACTATCACAAAAGATTGCGTAAGCAGTACGAAGAAGTGAAGGGCACCTATGAAGGCATCGTAATGCCTCCTGAGAATGATCCTTTCGCGATTTCAATCAGCTTGAATGTGACTGTGAATAGTGACGGCGTTCCTTTGATCACTGGAGAGCTGAGCTATCCATTCGACAGATCTTTGGATATGACTTTGACTGTGAACTACCGTCCGGATTTGACTCCACCAAAGCTCACTTTGATCGGTAAGCCTAAGACTGGAAACTCTCCAACAGGCTACACTCAGACTTTCGATGGCGTTATTAAAGATGGTAAGTTCGTAGGTGCGATGAGCTCCACAGACAACGTCGATGAAGGCCAATTCAGTTTGAAGAAAAAGTAATCCCTGCTATTGCTTCAAAAAAAAGAAGGACTGCCGATAAAGCAGTCCTTTTTTATTTCCAGTGTTGCATCAAGTAAGAAGCCGATCCTTAATGCGGTGATATTTAAAGAGATTGTAGCTCGATCATAGTGTGAGCATCCTGAAAATTGGGTGATCCCAAGCCCCCTTTCCCGAGAATCCAGCTCGGGAAACCAAGGATTAGGGGATACTTCGCCGCGACGCTAGCGGCCTTCAAGTTCTGCCCAGCGGGCGTAGAGCTTCTCGATTTGGCTCTGAAGGGTTCCGATCTCTGCATACAGCTCTTGAACCTTCTTAGGGTCTGCCGCCACTTCTGGCTTGTCTGCTTCCGCTTGTTTGCCCGTCAGCTTCTCTTCCAAACCTAGAATCGTCGATTCCATGTTCTCTAGTTCAAATTGATCTTTAAAAGACAGCTTCTTGGTTTTACCACTTTCAGCTTTCGCTTTATTGGCTTGCTCTAAGGCTTGGCGCTTTAATTCCGCCGCCTCGATCTCTTTCTGAGCATCGAACCATTCTTCCCACTGCAAATAACCTGTGAAGTTTTCTAGTGTGGTATTGCCATCCGGATGCTTATGGAAAGCCACGATGTCATGAGCCACCTGATCCATGAAATAACGATCATGGGTTACGAGAATCACGGCACCCGTGAAATCACGGAGGGATTCTTCAAGAACCGCCAAAGTCGCCACGTCCAAGTCATTCGTTGGTTCATCCAGAATCAAAACTTGAGCTTCGTTCAACATCAATTGAGCGATTCTCAAACGAGCTTGCTCACCACCAGACAGCTTTTCAACAGGCAAATCCATTTGGTTTTTATTAAACAAGAAGCGCTCGAGATAGCTGCGACCAAAAACGTACTGACCTTGATAGTGAACATAGTCACCCTCTGGACAGATATTTTTGAGCAAAGATTTCTTAGGATCTAAGGTCTCACGATTTTGTTCAAAGTAAGCAATCTTCAGGCGTTCTGCTTGAGAAACTTTTCCAGAATCCGGTTGTTCCGTTCCCAACAAAAGACGAATCAATGTGGATTTACCAGAACCGTTGTCTCCCAAAAGAGCCAAACGTGTTTTTGGATTGATAAGGTACGTAAAGTCTTTGAAAAGAGTTTTCCCGTTATAACCTTTGGTCACGCCTTCAGCATGCATCAGTTTTTGCGGAGTGCGCTCTGTCTCTTTGAATTCAATCTTCACTTTACGAGCGAGATTTCGTTCAGAAATGTCTTTCACTTCTTCTTTCAAATCTCCAGCGCGATTGATACGAGCTTGCTGCTTGGTCAAACGAGCTTTGGCTCCGCGACGAAGCCATTCGGTTTCTCGGCGCAAAGTGTTTTTCAAAGCCTGCTCGCGAGACTCTTGGCCCTTCATCAAAATGTCTTTTGCTTCAAGATATTGAAGGTAATCGCCATTGATTGCCAAAAGACTGTTGGCATTGCGTGGATCCAGATCGAAAATCTTGTTGCTCACACGTTGTAAGAACAAGCGATCATGGGTGATGATCAAAGTCGCAAAATTGGCATTGGCCAAGAATTCTTCCAGCCACAGGATGCTTGAAACGTCCAAGTGATTCGTCGGTTCATCCAGCATCAAAAGTTCTGGGCCCAAGACAAGTTCACGGGCCAAGGCCACGCGCTTTCTCCAGCCCCCAGACAAATCAGCCACTTTAAAGTCATCACCGAATTGATCGAGCTCCAACCGGGCCAACCACTCATAAGCCGGGCCAATGGAATCATTGTAGTCCAAGCACTTGCTCATGATGGCTTCCATGATGGTTTCACCCTCTTTGAATTCAGGTGATTGATCCAAGAAACCCAGTTGCAAACCTTTTTTCGCCGTCACGTCACCCTTGTCGGCACTCATTTTGCCTGCAAGGATTTTCATCAACGTGGATTTTCCCGCGCCATTCGGTCCAACTAGACCGACGCGATCCCCTTCTTCGATGCCAAGACTCACGCCTTGAAAGAGAGTTTTACCTGCGAATGATTTTTCTAATTTATAAGTACTGATGAGCAAAGCCATGTCGGGAGACTATCAGTCTTTTCTATTCGTTGCCACCGCTAATGCGGCGATGACGCTCTTCGAGCATTTCCAAGAAGACCTCTCGTTCAACGTACTTGCCGCCCATACTTGCTGCCACCGGAGTGACCATTTGAATATCCATCCACTCATGGCCATTCTGCTGCAAATACTCGATGAGATACCAGAGGGCTAGCTTCGAGACATTGGGTTTTTTATAAAACATGCTCTCGGCACTAAACACGCCTTCCACCAGGACGCCGTACAAACCACCAATGAGAATATTATTTTCCCGGACTTCAATCGATAAACAGAAGCCGGCTTTATAAAACTCCAGATAGGCGCGCTTCATGGCAGGTAAAATCCAGGTGCCTTCTTGGCCAGGACGAGGTTGCTTTGCACATTCCTCGATCACACGATGAAAATCTTTATTTATAGAAAAATCCAAGAGCGGATGCTTGCGCTTAAAACGTCGCAAGCTCTCTGGAACATGGAAGTCTTTGAAGTCCAAAATCCCGCGACGTTCCGGAGAGAACCACAACATCGGATAATCCGGCTGGGGCCAAGGGAAAACGCCCAAAGAATAAGCCGTATACAAGGTCTCCACATCGAGCTTTCCACCCACGGCAATAATGCCTTCCGCAAGAGTGTCTCGCGGATCTGGAAAATCAACACTGGAACGATGTTTTACCGGCGGCATACGTCGCATTTCCCACAAGGAGCAATGTGCTCATGACCAAAATATTTATAAATTCGATTCATCCGACACTCTGAATCTTGCATCGACCAACGAACCATCTCAAGAAGTTTGGTGTTTTGCTCTTTTAAAATCTGTTCGCCATTTTCAATCGAAAACTGTTCATCGCTCGGGGCTTGCACACAACGGAATGGAAAAGGATCGTCGGATTTCTCCAAGCAACCCCAACGCTCCAAAATGCTGACTGAAGCTTCCGGTCGATAGTCGCGGCGATTTCTAAAGTTCATTTGCTCTCTTAAAAAGTCAAATTTCCCTTGATCCACCTGCATGCGTTTCTCTTCGATCAACTGATAGATTTTACGAATGAAATCAGGTTCGGGATGGGACCATTTTAGAAATTCCATCTGAATGCTGACATCTTCTTGATCATAAAGCATATGACAGAAAGACTCTTCTCCATCCCGTCCCGCACGCCCCACTTCTTGAAAATAGGACTCTAAAGAATTCGATACTTCCGCGTGAATGAGAACTCGCACATTATCCTTATCAATCCCCAATCCAAATGCCGGAGTGGCGATCATCAAAGGGGCTTCATCGGCGATAAATTTCTTTTGATTGCGTTTGCGATCCTGAGGAGACAGATCGCCATGATAAACCAAGTGCTCGACGTTCAAACGCTCCAAAGCAAATGAGATTTTTTTCAAAGTCTGAATCAAAGAACAATAAACAATCGCGGCCCCTTGATGTTGATGGCGAAAGGCCACAATGGCGCGGATTTTTTCATCCAAACCATAAACATCATGGACATTCAAAGCCAAGTTCGGACGCTCAATCCCTGCCGAGATGATGGGCGCATCAGGTAAGTTTAATTTGGCTAAAATGTCCTTCTGAACTTCGGGAGTCGCCGTGGCCGTCAAAGCCAAGGTCGGAGGATTCCCGAGCAAGGCCCGGAACTCCCCCACCCGGGAGTAATCCGGACGGAAGTCATGACCCCATTGAGAAATACAATGGGCCTCATCCACCGCCAAAAGCTGTATTTTGACGTCCTTGATGGCTGCCAAAAACTCAGGTTTGCGAAAACGCTCAGGGGTGACGTAAAGAAGTTTGAACTCCCCTTTGGCCACTCGGGACTGGCGAGCCTCCCGCTCCTCTCGGCTCAAAGTTGAGTTCAAGAAGGTCACAGGAATGCCCAGTTTTTGAGCTTTGTAAGCCTGATCTTGCATTAAAGCGATTAATGGCGAGATGACGACAACAAGGCCCTCTCGAACCTTTGCCGGGAACTGAAAACAGAGGCTTTTTCCCATTCCTGTGGGCATGAGCGCTAGCACACTTTCGTCGCCCCACACTCGGCGCAGAATTTCTTCCTGCTCCCCTCTGAAGGAACTAAAAGGAAAGTTCGCTTTTAGTAGCTGATTTAAATCGGTCATAGTTCTTTCAAGTTTACGCCAAGCCGGCCGAAAAGAGACGTCGTTACTTTTTGATTTGCATTGCGTCAGGGGTAGGCCCTAGAATCTTCTTTTGCATCTCATATTATTTGATGATACTTCGAATACTTTCATAAAAGTAACTAATTAAGAACAGTGGCTAAATTACTCCGACGCAGTTGGAGTGTAAGAAAAATCACTAAAAAAACGAAGGTTAAAGCCATCTGGCGATGACCGGAAAAACAGATAACGAAGGGTATAGATATGTCCAAAAAATGGAATATTGATATGGTCAGAAATATCGGTATCTCGGCTCACATTGACTCGGGAAAAACCACAACTTCTGAGCGTATTTTGTTCTATGGGGGAAAAATCCACGCCATCCACGAAGTTCGTGGTAAAGACGGCGTTGGCGCTACAATGGACTCCATGGATCTAGAGAGAGAAAAAGGGATTACAATCGCATCTGCTGCAACTCAAGTTCAGTGGAAAGATTATACAATCAACCTCATCGATACACCGGGGCACGTGGACTTCACAGTAGAAGTTGAACGTTCTCTTCGCGTACTTGATGGTGCGATTTTGCTTCTTTGCGGTGTTGCCGGAGTTCAATCTCAATCTATCACTGTTGACCGTCAGATGAAGCGTTACAACGTTCCTCGTTTGGCTTTCGTAAATAAATTGGACCGTCAAGGTGCCAATCCATACCGTGTGACTGATGCTCTTATCGAGAAGCTTCGCCTGAACGCTGTTATGATCACTATTCCAATTGGTCTTGAAGACCAACACAGAGGTCACGTTGACCTTGTGGAAATGTGCTCATACATCAATGAAGGTGAATCTGGAGAGAACGTCGTTCGTGGCGAAATCCCAGCTGACCTCGTTGATCAAGCTAAAAAATACCGTCAAATCATGATCGGCAAACTTGCTGACGTTGACTCTGCTATCGAAGAGAAATTCTTGATGGAAGAAGAGCCAACTATCGACGAGCTTCGCGCTGCTATCCGTAAAGGAACTATCAGCTTGAAACTTGTTCCAGTACTTTGCGGTTCTGCGTTCAAAAATAAAGGTGTTCAACGTCTTATCGACGCTGTTACTTACTATCTTCCTTCTCCAGCTGAGAAAAAAGAGCAAGGTCTTGATCTTGCTAAGAACGAAGAAAAGTTTGACCTTGTTCCAGATCCTACAAAACCGACTGTTGCTTTGGCGTTTAAACTTCAAGAAACTCCGTTCGGTCAGTTGACTTACATGCGTATTTACCAAGGTAAACTTGGCAAAGGCGAATTCGTAATCAATCAAACGAACAAAAAATCGGTTAAGATTCCTCGTCTAGTGCGCATGCACTCTGACAAAATGGAAGATATCGACGTAGCATACGCTGGAGACATCGTTGCTCTATTCGGTATCGATTGTGCGTCTGGCGACACTTTCTGTGACGACAGAATCACAGCTTCTATGCAATCTATGCACGTACCTGATTCAGTTATCAGCTTGGCAGTTGCTCCTAAGGACAAAACTGCAGCTAATAACTTCTCTAAGGCGTTGCAAAAATTCCGCAAAGAAGATCCTACTTTCCGCGTACACCGTGATGAAGAGTCTAACGAGACAATCATCTCTGGTATGGGTGAGTTGCACTTGGAAATCTACGTTGAGCGTATGAAACGCGAATTCGCGTGTGAAGTTATCGTGGGTCAACCACAGGTTGCTTACCGTGAGACGATCTCTGCTGAAGCTCCTTATGATTACACTCATAAAAAGCAAACAGGTGGTTCGGGTCAATACGCGAAAGTTGTTGGTAAAATCATCCCTCTTCCTCCACAGGAAGATGGTTCTGTATTCAAGTTCTCTAACAACGTTGTGGGTGGTCGTATTCCTCGTGAATTCATCCCTGCAGTTGAAGAGGGTTTCAAAGAGCAAACTGTTAAAGGTCCACTCATTGGCTTCCCTATCGTTGGCGTAGAAGTAACTTTGGAAGACGGCGCTTACCATGATGTCGATTCATCTTACATGGCGTTTAAAATCGCTGCGATGGCGGCTCTTCGTGAAGTGTATCCACAAGCGAAACCAACTGTTCTTGAGCCGATCATGAAGCTTGAGACAACTATTCCAGACGAATACCAAGGGACTGCGGTTGGTCAAATCAATCAACGTCGTGGTAGCATCGTTGGAACAACTGCTTTCGAAGGCAACTGCGTGATCGAAGCTGAAGTACCGTTGACAGAAATGTTCGGTTACTCAACTGATCTTCGTTCTGCTACAAAAGGTAAAGGTGAGTTCTCTATGGAATTCGCGAAGTACGCTCCAGTACCTCGTAACATCCAAGAAGAGCTTGCTAAAAAGTACCAAGCAAAACGCGCTGCTGAACAAAAGTAGTAGCTCCTTAGCTTTAAAGCTCAAAAAGCCCAGTGGAAACACTGGGCTTTTTTTTTGGCCTTTCACTTGGTATTCCGAGACCAATTACCTCGATAAAAAATGAGCAAAAAAAAGCCCGATGTTTCCATCGGGCTTTTTCATTTTTAACTGATTACAATTTCAAATTACATTGGGAAGACGTTGCAGAACGTTTTGCTTGTAGAAGACAAAGTCTTGCCAGAAGCTTTATCAACCACTGTCACAACTTTTGTTGTGCAAGTCTCGTCGGCGCTAATGTCTTCTTGAACGATTGTCGTGATCACAACAACATCGCCACGGTCTTCTTTAGTTACGTGTGAAGTCACTGGATAAGTTTTAGATCCACGTTGAGCTTCTGGAGCGTAGAAAATCTCACCGATCATTCCGCCACCGCCTCCGTAACCACCGCCATCAAATCCGCCGCCGCCATCACCGCGACCACCAGATCCGTCGTCTACGTCGTCAGGGCCACCGCCGCCATTGCCACGGCCGCCTTCACCATCATCACAACCGTATGAAGGACAGTTGACAGTGCCACCACGTTCGCCACGCTCAGGGGTGCCTTTTTTGCCGCCACCTTTAGATTTAGCCAAAGCTCCTACAGAAGCTAAAGAAACAGAAAGCAATAATGCTAAAACGAGAGATTTCATTGGTACCCCTTTTGGTAATTTCAAGAGGTCTTCCTAACACAAACAAAAAGCCCCCGCCATGGCGAGGGCCTCTTATTAACAAAATTTCAGGGAAATCCCTAGGTCTACCCAGCTTTATGGCTTTACAGGCACCACTTCATGGAGAAAATCCATGAAAGCCTGCCAAGAACGTCGGTCCGCCACCTCATTATAGGCTGCTCCAGCCTTGATATCCGTACCCGCACCCTTGTCGGTAAAGGCATGAACCGCTCCAGAGTATGCTATAAACTGATAGTCCGCGCCGGCCTGATTCATTTCTGACATGAAAGCTTCGACCTCATTCATGGGCACGTAAGGATCAATGGCACCGTGAAGAACAAGTGTCTTTCCTTTGATATTCGAAGCGTCTTTAGGATTGGGGTTGGAGAGGGCTCCATGGAAGCTCACCACTCCCGAAACCGGAGCTCCTGAGCGCGCAAGCTCCAAGGCTCCCATTCCCCCAAAACAATAACCCATAACCACGATTTTTTTAGAATCGACGTGCTTATTGTTTTTAACAAAGTCGAATGCCGCCTTCACTCTTGAACGATATAAATTGCGATTTTCTTTGTAAGGACCTGAAACTTTCCCCGCTTCTTGTGGCGAATGGGGGCGAATGCTCTTGCCATAAATATCTGCCGCGAAGGCCACATATCCAGCTTTCGCCAATTGCTCCGCTCGCCCCTTCTCATAATTTGAAAGCCCCATCCATTGATGAACGATGATGATTCCCGGCCGTGGCGTCTTAATAGAATCATCGTAGACCAAATAACCTTCGAGCTCGGTCTTGCCCTCTTTATAGGAAACAGCTTCTGTTTTTATTGCTGCTTGAGTGGTTGTTGATACTGCGATGATCAACCCTGCAATCCACAACTTCATCTTTTTCTCCTCTCGGTAAACGTAGAATTTATAAACTAAGTTTTAATGAGTCAAAAGTAGATCTTCACTCTGCCAAAGTACAGCCGGTGTAATGATAAACCAGACCTTGGTCAGGCACAGCTTAGTGCTTGCGTTATAGACAGGCCTCCACGATGTCGTGATACACTGAGACTACTTATGGATAGTTATAGGGCTTTGCCTTTTTCCTTTTACACAACTTCGATCTCTCCTCAAATATGACAACAATAATTGTTCTTTTTATACTTACTATTGGTATTTCATTTCTTTGTTCAATGTTGGAGGCCGTTCTACTCACTTCCACCTCGGCTTACATCGGAGTTCTCGTCAAAGAGAACAAAAGAAGCGGTAAGCTTCTCGAACATCTCAAAGAAAATCTTGATCGCCCCATTTCTGCCATCCTGACTCTCAATACTTTCTCGCACACCCTGGGCTCTGCAGCCATCGCCTACCAAGTTCAAAATCTTTATGGCGAACATGCTGTCACCATCATGTCTTTTGTTCTGACCTTCTTGATTCTCGTTATTTCAGAGATCATTCCTAAATCCATTGGTGCCGCTCATTGGAAAGCCCTCGTTCCTTTTGCGGCTTACTGCATCCAAGCTATGATTATTGCTCTTTATCCTTTGGTACTCATGTCTGAATGGCTGGGGAAATTCTTCTCTAAGAACTCTGAAGATCCAGAGGTCACTCGTGAAGAGATCCTTATGACGGCTGAGCTGGGCGTTGAAGAAGGCACTCTTAAAAACAAAGAGTCGAATATTATTAAGAATCTTCTGATGCTGGATAAAATCTATGTTTCAGACATCATGACTCCACGATCAGTGTTCTTTGCTTTGGAAGAAAACCTCACCGTGGAAGAAGTCTTTGCTAAGCATCGTCCTCTTCGCTTCTCGCGCATCCCCGTTTATCAAGGCAGCCTCGATAATATTGTGGGCATGACTTATCGCTATAAGATTCACGAAGCTCTGTCTCATGACCAACACACGAAAAAAATCGGCGAATTGGTGACTCCAATCTCTAGCATTCCCGAGCGCATGACTGTGTCTCAAGTTCTTGATTATTTTATCAAAGAAAAAGAACACGTGGCCTTGGCCGTGGATGAGTACGGCATCGTCACAGGAATCGTCAGTTTGGAAGACGCCGTTGAGACTCTACTTGGTGTAGAAATTGTCGATGAACTCGATAGCGTTGCTGACATGAGAAAGTTTGCTCTTGAGCAGTGGCAACTGCGCAAACAAAAGCTTCGTCGGAGCTAACAATGTTGATGTTTTATGTTCCTTGTCCAGATAAGACTTGTGCTGAAAAAATCTCGCGCACGTTGATGGAGGAAAAGCTGGTGGCTTGCAGCAACATCATCCCGGGTATGGAATCCATGTATTGGTGGGATGGAAAAATAGAAACAAGCTCTGAATATATACTGATCCTTAAAACCTTGAAAACCCCTAACGCACAGGAAAAAATCACGGAGCGTATTTTAAAGCTCCATCCCTATGACGTTCCTTGCGTCATGACTCTTCCTGTCCTGGGCGTCAACGATTCCTACCGAAAGTGGCTTGAAGAAAGTCTGAAATAAAGGAATGATCTTCTGAAATCACAAGGAGATCGCCATGACCAAATCCGAACTTGCTAAAAAGATTTACGATGTTGCTCATTTGACAGGAGAATTCAAACTCCGCTCAGGTCAGATCTCCAATGAATATTTCGACAAATACCGCTTCGAAGCTCGCCCTGAAATTCTGCGCGAGATTGCTAAACACATGGCTCCCCTCATTCCCCCTGGAACTGAAGTTCTTGCGGGATTAGAAATGGGCGGCATCCCTATCGCCACGGCCCTGTCCCTGGAAACCGGCCTCCCTTGTGTCTTTGTGAGAAAAGAAGCCAAGGACTACGGGACCTGCAAATTTGCTGAAGGATTCGAAATTAAGGACAAAAACGTCTGCGTGATCGAAGATGTGGTCACCACCGGCGGCCAAGTCGTTTTATCCACAGCTGACATCCGTTCTTTGGGCGCCAAGGTCAATCACGTCCTTTGCGTGATCCATAGAGGCCCTCAATTCCCGGAACCAAAACTGACTGAAGTCGGGCTCACCTTGAAGCCCCTCTTCCTGAAGTCTGATTTCTAATGCATAATTAGAGTCATATTTAGACCTCTTCGCCGTGGGACTTTAGATCCCACGGGAATGTTTTGGGAAAGGGAGAATTCATGAAGTTTCTCGTTTCTGTTCTGTTGAGTATGACTTTCTTATCTGTACCCGTTTGGGCGGATGAAGAAGATGATGGGTTTGATTGTCAGTCCAACGATGCCATCCGCAATGCACAACTTGAATGTGTAACCTGCGGTATTCAAAGATATTATCAAGGCAAACGCTCGGGACCATCTGCGGTTGTCCCTTCCGAAAAATGGTTGGCCTTCCTAGCTGCCACAACTCGCAGTTATAAAAAACTGAATCCAGATGGAACCAAACAATCTGATGAAAGCATTATAAGAAGTTCTACTGCCTTGCAGAGCTTTCACTGGAACATCATTACTCAAGTTCAAGCCTATGGTTTTTGTACAGATTTCCTGGGTAAAACAACTAAGAAAGCCGCTCGCAGTAAAGCCTATAGAAATCTCAGTAGCGAAGACTGGCAAGAGCTAAAACCATTTATCACTGGCAGCAGAGACCCCGACACGAAGTCCTTAAATACACTCGCCAAAGATATGTTCGGCTTTGCAGACGCTATGTTCAGCGATAAAGCACAAAAAAATATGTACGAATTCATCAGCGATCCAAATTATCGCGAGTCTTCTGTTGAAGGCCGAAGAGAAGTCTTCAGAAGCAAAGTTGATAGAGCTTTGGCTCCTGAATATGATGTTTCAGGGGAAAGAACTGGTGCTTCTCAAATTATTCAAACAGGTTCTGATGACCAAGGGATGAGAGAATGCCTTGAGCAGATCAGAGATAATTTGAGCGGGAAAAATAAAGCTATCGGCTCCGCATTCCGTACAGGCGAGAACTATCAGTTTTGCAGATCCATGGCGAAGTCTTGTGAACTTCAAGGAGACCTCTGCGGCCCATCTGTGAAACAGATTCCAGTGGCTCCACCGAGAGCTGGCAAACCTGTAGCTCCACCGCCTCCAGTCCCAACAAAGGGCAGAGGACAACACGGCCTCGATGGCCTTCCAGCTCCTGGGGTTAAATAAGCAAATAAACTGAAAGGGGCTCACAGCCCCTTTTTCTTTTTGGCCTTGATTTGCTTTAAATCGATTTTTTCTATATAATAAAACCTGCCATAGATTAAATTGATGGAAAAGCGAGGCCCCACACATGGTGACGATCACCCAACTCGAATACATTTTAGCCGTGGATACACACAGACACTTCGGTAAAGCCGCAGATGCCTGTCACGTTTCTCAGCCGACACTTTCGATGCAGATTCAAAAGGTCGAAGAAGAATTCGGCTTCCCGTTATTTGATCGTCAGAAAAAACCCATTCTTCCGACAGACAAGGGCCGCGTCTTTATCGAGCAAGCAAAAACTCTTTTGAGAGAACACAAAAAGTTGGTCACCATTGGAAACTCCAATAGCGGAGACCTCACGGGCACATTCCGCTTGGGAATCATCCCCACACTAGCACCCTATCTCTTGCCACTGTTCATCGATCGCTTTTCAAAAAAATATCCAAAGGTTGATTTAACTATTGATGAGTTGAAAACGGACTCCATCGCACAACAACTCAAAGAAGACCAACTCGATGGCGGAATCCTAGCCACGCCACTAGAAATCAAAGGCCTCACCGAAACGCCATTATTCTATGAGCCCTTCCAGTTGTATCTCTCAAAGAACCACCCGCTGCTCAAGAAAAACCAAATCAAACAAGACGATTTGGACGGCAGCGAAATGTGGTTATTGAAAGATGGTCACTGCTTCAGAAACCAAGTTGTGCAATTCTGCTCACTAAGATCAGAACCGCAAATCTACAAGAACATCCACTTCGAAGGCGGCACCCTAGAAACCCTCAAGCTATTGGTAAAAAAAGGAACAGGCTACACCCTAGTGCCATACCTCTTCAGCGCTTCACTAGATGAAAAAGAAAGAAAAGACGTCATCAGAGAATTCACATCTCCAATCCCAACAAGAGAAGTGAGCTTGGTTGTAAGAAGAGATCAATGGAAAACAGAAATCCTAAAAGCCATCGAAGCCACAATATTAGAAAGCATCCCACAGAACCTAATTAAGAAAGACAAAAAACAACTCTTACTAGACATCTGCTAATAGAAAAGAAGAGCTTTCAAAAAACCAAACCACCTAAAAAACAAAAAAGCCAAAGCCTCAAAGGCTTTGGCTTTTTTCCATCTAAAAATCAACAAATCCACCCACAAAGCGCCCATCTTGAGAGCCCCTCGATGCTGCAAAATTTGAAGGGCTATTGCTTTGGTGGTAGTCCGAAGGTCGCCCTTTGCCGGCGCCACGACGGCGCGAACCAGCCGAAGGCTGGCGGCAACAGAGCCCGGATGGCGTGGCGACCGAAGCGACTACCGCCAAAGCAATAGCCCTTCAAATCCCCGCAGAAACCGAGAACTACTTCTCCCCAACGATATAAGCAATCCAAGACTGGCAGGATTCCCCGTGGTCAACACGAGTGAAGTTCCCATCCCCAGACCCATCCTTAGCAGTCCCTTCCCAATAAACATGCACCTTGCGGAAGCCCGCTTCCATCATGATGTCTTTGATTTCAGGAATAGACCAGAGTCTCCAGTCATAAGTGAAAACCTGTTCGATCTTCTTGCCCCACACACGGAAGTGAATGTGGAAGAGAGCTTCATTGGTCACAGGATCAAAGTTCGTCTGATCCCAATAGTATGTGAAACCTTCATGCTTGATGGTGTCTTCAATAGCGTCATAGCACTGACTGCCCCCGAAAATATCCACCAAAAACATGCCGTCTTTGTTCAAAGACTTGTAAACGTTGCTGAAGTACTTTTTCAAAGTATCTCTTTGCTTAAAGCAGAAGTATGAAAAGTTCATAGCCGCAACAATGTCTGCCTTTGGCAAGTTCTGATCCAGAACATTGCCTTCCAACAACTTCATACGACGCTGCTGTTCCGGACGCATTTTAATCAAATAGTGCTGACGGCCGTAAGCCATCGGTTCGGGATCAAGATCCACGCCCACAGATTCGTGGCGAGGATTGAGTTTGATCCATTCCGTAGACAAAGCAAAGGTCCCACAGAAGTCCTCACGGAAAGTGCGAGGGCTCTTTCCTTTGAGCTCTCTGTACGTATCGCGAATGAACACCACGTCTTGCTCAGCGGACTGAACCGCCTTGCGATAGAGCTCATACTTATCAAAAAGAATCTTAGGATTCTTTTTGCCAACACGACGACGCACTTTTTTCTTGTGAGCCAATTCTTTTTTCATACTATGGCACTTCCGCTAGAATCTCGCGCACAGCGAGTTCGATATCATGCAGTTGAGGAACCGAGTTCTTTTCCAAGTTAGGATGCAAACCAATGCCTGGCAAATTCTTACCCGCCAAGACACGTGGACGCGCCATCAATTGATAGAACAGTTCTTGAGTCACACGGTAAGACAAATGCTCACCAAAGTTCGTCACTTCTGTGTCTTCATTCACGAACAACACACGGCCTGTTTTTTCAACAGAAGATTTAATCATATCCCAGTCATAAGGGTAAATAGAGCGCAGATCGATGACCTCAACAGAGATGCCTTCGCCAGCTAATTTCTTAGCCACGTCATCGCACAAGTGAACCATGCGACTGTAAGTCACGATGGTGATGTGTTCACCTTCATGGGTGATCTTTCCTTTACCGATTGGGACGATGTACTCTTCGAGGTCTGGCCATCTCGGTTTCCAATTCTGAGAATTTTGAACTGGTTTGTCGATCATCGCTTTGAGTTCTTTTTCATCCACAGGTTCCCCTGGAATCAACTCATCACCTTTATGGCGCATCAAAGCTTTGGATTTCAAATAAAGAACTGGATTTGGATCTTTGATCGCCGCCAGCATCAAGCCGTAAGCATCCAAAGGATTTGAAGGCATCACAATCTTCCAACCCGGCAAACGAGAAGCCCAAGCATCGAAAGAGTGTGAGTGATAAACCGAACCAAAGATGCCAGCACCCACCGGAGTCATCACAACCATAGGCAGTTCAACTTGACCGTTCGTGCACCACAAAGTGTTTCCAGCAATTTTCAAAAGATCGATAGTATTGAAGATGTAGTCGCCGAACTGAATTTCAGCCACACAACGATCACCGGTCATTGCAATACCCATGGCTACGCCGATGATACCGCGTTCATCCAATGGAGAATTCCATGCCGTTTTCAAACCCTGAGTCGCCGTGAAAACCCCACCGAGTGGAGCTCCAACGTCTTGACCGAAGATATCTTTAACACCGAGATTTTTTTCACCGTAGTGAAGAGCCATTCTGATGGCTTGAGCAATACTTGCCATTAGAATTTTCTCCAATCAGCATTTTCATTATTTACAAAAACATGATCCCAAACAGATTCCGGAGTCGGCACCGGCTCTTGACGAGCTTGTTCTTGGGCCGCAACACCTTCCATCTCATAGATCTCCCAGATCTTGCGAGCTTTTGTCTCAGTCAAGATTCCAGCAGCCAACAATCTTTCTTCGAAAGCTTTTACTGGATCAACCAAGTTCGGCTTCGCATTGGCTCCATCCGCAGAAGAGTGACCATACAAACGCGACACATGGACCTCGATGAACGAAGGCTTGCCGGTCTTACGGATGTATTCCATTTCTTCTTTGATCGCCAAGAAAGACTCAACAGGATCATTTCCGTTGATGATACGTGAACGGATGTTGAAAGCCTTCGCACGGTCAGCAATCGCTGATTCTCCATGCTGGCCTTCGTAAGGAGTCGAAATACCAAATTTATTATTTTGCACAGTGATCAAAACTGGAAGCTCTTGGCCTTTGCGGGACGCCCACACCAAGCAAGAAGCGAAATCACCTTCAGCAGTTCCAGCGTCGCCACCAGTCACTACAGACAAAGCATTATAGCCTGCACGCTTTTGTGCATGAGCCGTTCCACAGGCAATCGGATATTGAACTTCAATCGGAGAAGTCACAGGAGCTACGTTCCACTGAGGGAACACATAGTGATTCGAGAAGTTGCGACCGCCAGTAGAAGGATCTGTCGCACGATTCATGATCGTGCGAATAGAGTCAATCATCGGCATTCCCAGTGCCACCATCGTTGGCGTGCAACGATAATGCAAGTGAAGCCAGTCATGCTTCAAGCCTTGGCCTTTGTTCACAAGCAAACCGAGTGGTACACCGAAGGCCTCTTCACCAGGGCCACCGATCCAGAAGTAAGCTTCACCTGCTTTATAGATTTTGATCAGACGTTCTTCAAGAACGCGCGACTTCACCATCAGGTCATGCATTCTCAATAAAAGATCTTCGGACAATCCACCGAAATCATGTTTCTTAGTTGTGGATTTTTTTGTCGGTTTAGCTGATTTCGCAACGGCTTTCGCTGACGCTTTTGCCGCAGACTTCGTAGGCTTTTTAGCCCCTGCTTTCACAGTGGTCTTTTTGGACATTTTTGAGGCCTCCATTAAAGCACTTATTTATGCGAAAAGAGGGGCTTTTGTCGCCTGAAAAACCCTCACTTATGCACCATGTAAAACAACGACCTCTTCTCGGTCTTCTGGAGGGATTTCTTGATGCTATAAAGCGCTCAAGGAGAGTTCAGCGTTCTTCTTTTGAAGGTCCTCATACTCGACCAGGGGCATTCCGACTTTCTTCAGGCCACTTTGGTACTTTTTAAAGAGGTCAGGAGGCAAAGTTCGGCGAAATTGATCCGCCACTTGAGAATAGAACGGCTGCCCCTTAGAGGCATCAACCACCGCAGCCACCACTTTGTTGCCCCATTCTGACTTAGAACATGAGACTCGCAACGGAAGCAGGTCCTGATTTTCTTGAACTAGGAAGAAATCCACCGGCTCAACAACTCCTCCATCTGACAAAGCCTCACCATAAAAGGCCATCACACCATCCACACGCCCCTTGCGGAGCATTTCCATCAGACCCTTGCTGGCACTTTCACCATAATACTTGAAGACCTTCTCGGATTGCACCTTGCTCAAAATGCCATCGAGCGATGACCCAAAGGTTCTTCCCGCCACGACACCCAAACGAAAAGAGGTGGCAATGATCGCAGAGAAATCAATAACGTCGTTCCTGACGAACTTATGGTACTTCTTTGATGGTTTATTAAGAATCAATCCCGCGGGCAGGATATAAGACAAAGCCGGGCCAAAAACCATTTGCTCTTCCCGATCCGTGGTTTCAAGTATCATCAAAGAACAAAGCTGCCGCCCCGCCTGAAGCATTTGTTTGACCCGGATAATGTTAATCAATTGAAAGTTGTGCTGATAAGCCGGCATTCGCTTTGCCAAGTCCTTATGAATTGCCACATAGGCTCCAACCGAACTGTCCATGTTGATTTCGGCCCGAGAATCTCGAGTTTTAAAAAGGGAGCTGTTGGGAGGAATGATCCAGGTGATTTCCGGACGACTGTCTTTTGCCTGAACCCCAAGGGCCCAAACCAATATCACCAGAAAAAAAATGCCCCAACAAGATCGTGTAAAATTCCTCATATCCCATTTTTGGTTCACCAAGATTTTTTGACAACAAGAAAACCTTTTTCTCGACGTTTGATGCTTTCTAAAAGACAAAAAAAAAGCCCGGGTTTCAGCCCGGGCTCCAACAACAACGAACATCTAAGAACTACTTTTGAGCTTGCTTACCCGTGGTAGGCTTTGGCTCTTCCAGCTGAATCAGATCGAGAAGGATACTGCTCGCTTCCTGAATATCAGGGCGCTTCAAGTACTCTTCGTTTTTCTTAGCTTTGCTGGCAGTCTTCTTAGCTTTATCTTTTTTATCTTTTTCGTTCTTATCTTTCAGAACTTCAGAAACTTTGATCAGCTTGCCACGTACTTTGGCTTTATTGAGCTCATCAACAATTTTTTTAAATTCTTCGTTCTTTTCAACACGAGCTTCAGATTTCACTTTCAAATCTTTGAGCCACTCTGGCTTGATCTCTTTCCAAGTGCCCGGGCCTTCTTTTACATAAGCCTCGGGAGACAAGAAAGGTTCAATCGTTTTTGGAGGCAAAGAGTAATCCATGTACTTCTCGCCGATCTCATCCGTGCTAAATGGACCTGGCAATGCGATATCAGCATCAACACCTCTGTGCTGAGTCGACTTACCACCTGGCACAAAGAACATACCTACCGTGACCTTGATTGCGCCTAGGTTATTTGGAATCGGCAATACAGATTGCACACTGCCTTTACCATAAGTATGGTCACCACCAACGATCACAGCACGTTTATAATCTTGCAAAGTTCCAGACACAATCTCCGAAGCCGAAGCTGAAATACGGCTTGTCAGAACAACAAGCGGACCTGCCCAGTCAACCATTGGATCAGTATCACGAAGAGCGGCTTCTGCACGACCTTCATTTTTAGAAGACTGCTTCACCACATTTCCTGTTTGGAAGAACAATCCCGCGATTTTCACGGCATCTTCAAGTGAACCGCCACCATTGCTTGAAAGATCAAGCACTAGGCCTTCAACTTTTTTCTCATTGGCTTCTTTGATCAATTTTTTCATGTCAGCTGCAGAAGACCTGCCGCCACGACGAGAATCTGCATAGAAAGAAGGAAAATTGATAACACCAATTTTTACTTTCTTGCCATTCACTTCTTTATCTTCATAAAGAATAGAAGCTGCTTCGTCTTCCAAGTTTACTTTTTCACGAGTCAAAGTCACATCGAAACGTTTCTTGCCTTCACCTGCTTTGCGCAAGATCGTCAAACGAACTTTCGTACCTTTGTTACCCCGGATTTTTTTTACAACGTCTTTCAAATCCATATCGATCACATTTTCCATCTGACCTTTTCCTTGGCCAACGGCAATGATCTTATCTTGAGGTTCAATCAAGCCAGATTTTGCAGCAGCTCCACCTGGAACCAACTGTTCAACCACAGTGAATCCATCTTGAGACGAAAGAGTCGCCCCGATTCCCTCTAAAGACAAACGCATCTGAATTTCGAAATCTTCAAGAACATCACGAGAGAAGAAGCTGGAATGTGGATCCAAACCACGAGCAAATGAATCCAGATAACCAGAGAACAGATCATCTTGAGATGTATCTTGAGTTCTCTTCACCGCACGCTCATAGTTTTTAGCTACGTTGGATTTGGCTTCATCCAATTTCATGTCTGTTGCCAAGTAATTTGCGATTTGGAAGTGAATATACTTTTTCAAGTACTCGTTGGCCTCGTCGCCATTCTTTGGCCAGCCTTTTTTATCCGGATCGTAAACAAACTCTGTCTTCGAATCGAATTTATATTCTTTGCCCAAGAATTTCTTAGCAAAAGCTGCACGATCTTGAACTCTTTGAGTCACGATCTTTTGTACTTCGCCGAGGAAGGCACAATCTTTGTTTTTAGTTTTTTCAAAAACATTGCCCATCAAACGTTTGATTTTATCAACGTCTTCTTGAGTTAGATAAATTTTAGATGGATCCAGTCTCTTCAAATATTGATCAACCACACGAGCTTGCAGATCGTTGTCACGATTTGAGTACTTTACATGATTTGCCAAAAAGCCCTGTTCAATCACACTCAGGTACCGACACTCCATACCGTCTTTGAGCTGCGCAGATGCAATCGATGAAATAACCAGAGATCCTGCGATCAGTAATCCCTTAATACCTTTGAGTGAACTCATCATGGTCCTTCCTTGGCTCCAGCAGGGGGAGCGTCCTAATTACGATAGGATAGCAAAGATTTTCCAGAGAGCATTTCTTTTATGACAGGAGAAATAAAATAGGACTTTAAGTCATAGGTCTATGTTTATCGTCAGTCCAAAAAGGTCTAGGCCCAAAAGGACGCAGCAGGGAAGCGGTTTTATTGGACTAGACTTTCGAAGATTCTTCGAGGAAAGACAGTTGTGAGAGGTTCTCTACTTTCTCACCGCCCCAACCGTTTACTCCCACTTCGTGTTTTACGAAGTTGCCATGTTGAGTTTCGATGAGGAAGAAAGACATCTCCGGGAATCTCGCCTTTAGTCGAGTCATTTCCTGAGCTATCAACTGAATGTTTTTAGGATCGTCGTCCGACATTCCAAAGCGATGATGAGCATTGTAACCATACAATTCAATGGCCTGTTCAACACTTGCCCGAATCGCGCGTTGCTTCAATTCAGCAGTGCCTTCGGTGAAATTCCCATCACCCAAAAGCACCCGAGTTGCTTTATGACTGACTGGAAAAACGCTATGGTAATTCGGCTCGAGCGGCAACAGTTTGCCACGCACGAATTCACGGATACCATCTTTGATCGTCTCAGGGTGATGACCACGAGCTGTGATCACCGACAGTGGTCGTTGATTGAATGTCGCATGATAGAAACACTCCCAAGAAGGACCCTTCCACTGGAAGTCAGGAAAGCCGAGGGCTTCAGCAACATCTTGAACAAAGATCTGCTTTTTACCTTCGAGCTTTTCAAGTTCATTCAAATCATGATCACGGAAATTTCGGAAAGTGCCTGTCAAATCACAATAGTCGATAGTGTAGTCGGCATAGATTCCAGTTTTACCAAAGGTATTGTGGAACTGAGCAAAGTCCCCGCTGGAGATCTTGAGTTCTGCTTTGGTCTCCTTATGGAAAAGAACCAAAGGCGTAGCAAGAAAAGCGATGTTGTCATCGAAGTCGAAGAAATAAAAACTGCGCCCACCGAGATGGAAATTACGATCCCTCTCCGGCGTGCGATTTATTCCTAATTCAAGTTGTCCTTTGGTGGACTTCTCGCTCATGACCCATCCTTACTTTTCTAAGTAATGGGTAGCAATCTAGCAGACAATAGGCCCCTTTGGGGAGGGGCCTGAAGAAATTACTTCTTTTTCTTGCGAGTGACGACTTTCTTAACACCCAGGGCTTTTGCCTTCTCGGTGGCAGTGTCAGTTTTCGCCGCGGCTTTCTTGGGTGCCGAAGCCGTTTTCTTGGCTTTTTTCGCAGACTTAGCCTTTGGTTTCAAGCCGCCCTTTTCATTGATCAAGGCGATGGCTTGCTCCAAAGTCACAGTGTCTGGAGTGACTCCCTCCGGAAGAGAAACATTCACTTTTGCACACTTAATATAAGGCCCATAAGGACCTGACAAAACTTGAATCGGATCCTGTGTTTCAGGGTGTGGCCCAAGCTCTTTCAAAGGAGCGGCTTTGCCACGTCCCTTTTTAGGCTGACTCAACATCTCGATGGCTCTTTCAAGCGTAATCGTGAAGATGCTCTCCCCTTTTGGTATTGAGCGATAGTCGCCATCACAAACCACGAAAGGACCGAAGCGACCCAAACCTGCTTTGATATCCTTGCCTGTTCCTGGGTGTGATCCCAAAAGTTTTGGCAGAGACAAAAGTTCCAAAGCCATTTTCAAATCCACATTTTCTGGCTGTGTATTTGGCGGCAAAGACGCACGTTTTGGCTTGTCGTTCTCTGGACTCACATCACCCAACTGAACGTAAGGACCATAACGACCGTTGAGCACATAAATCGGCTCGCCCGTTTCGGGATCTTTTCCAAGGGCATCAGCGCCATTGATTTTTTGATCAATAAGTTTTTCAGCAATTTCAGGAGTGATATCCGCCGGAGACTCATTCTCGGGCAACGAAGCACTCACGTCTTCCCCATCACGTTTTGTCGTGAGGTATGCACCGTAACGACCAACGTGGAAAGTATAGTTTTCCATGCCCTCGAGCTTCATCGTGCGGGCTTCATCTGGATTGATGTGCTCTTCTTGATCTTCTACGCGAGCCTTCAAACCTTTCGGACCTTTGTAGATCGAAGCCAGATATTTTTCCCAATCCAAATCGCCTTCAGCGATATTGTCCAGACTTTGCTCCATTCCAGAGGTGAACCCAAGATCCACGTACTCTGGCAAATTACGACTCAAAAGTTTTGCCACAATCATCGCCGTGAAAGTTGGAACAAGGGCCGTACCGCCTTTGCGAACGTATCCCCGATCGATGATCGTTCCGATCACAGACGCGTAAGTGGATGGACGACCGATACCTTCTTTTTCCATAGTCTGAACCAAGCTGGCCTCGGTGTATCGAGCCGGTGGTTTTGTCTCATGGGACGTTGGATCCAATTTCGCGCACTTGATCGCATCTTTAACTTTCAAAGCTGGCAAACGCACTTCGCGTTCTGCCAAATCTGCTTCCGGATCATCACTGCCTTCCACGTAGGCGCGCAAGAATCCCGGGAACTCAATAGTCATACCACTGGCACCGAAGAGAGCGTCGCCCACTTGAATTTTTGCACTGACTTGTTTCTGACGAGCATCCACCATTTGTGATGCAATAGTTCTTTTCCAAATCAAATCATAGAGACGGAACTGCGTTCCTGTCAGGCCGGTTTCATCTGGATCGACGAACTGAGTTCCCGCAGGGCGAATCGCCTCATGGGCCTCTTGAGCGCCTTTAACTTTTTTCGCCGCATAATTGCGCGGTTGAGGAGGCAAATAATCTTTTCCATACTTAGTTTGAATGCAATCACGAGAAGCAGTGATGGCTTCATTCGACAAGAACGTAGAATCCGTACGCATGTAGGTGATAAAACCTTGCTCGTAAAGTTTCTGCGCCACTTGCATGGTCTCACGAGAGCTGAGACCCAATTTTCTATTGGATTCCTGTTGCAAAGTCGAAGTGATGAACGGAGCCGCTGGTTTTCTGGTTGTGGGTTTTTCTTCCACATCCGTCACATTCCAGTTTCCAGCTTTCAAATCTGAAGCTAGCTTTGTCGCGTTCTTTTCATCAAGAACCAAAACATCTTTGCCCGCTGTCAGCTGACCGGTGGTTCCGTCGAAGTCCTTACCCGTAGCCACACGTTGACTTTGGTATTGTTGCAAACGAGATTCGAAGCTCACGCCATCCTTTGAAAGTTCAGCAAGAACTCCCCAGTATGCGGACTTTTTAAAGCGCACACGCTCAAGTTCTCTTTCCACAATCAGTCGCACAGCGACGGACTGCACGCGACCTGCAGACAAACCATAGGCCACTTTCTTCCACAAAAGTGGAGAGATCGTATAACCCACCAAACGGTCCAAGACGCGACGGGCTTCTTGTGCACGCACAAGGTTCAAATCGATCTCCCGAGTGTCCTTCAAGGCCTTCTGGATCGCATCCTTGGTGATCTCATGGAACACCATGCGCTTAGTTGGAACTTTGGGCTTTAATACTTCCAACAGATGCCAGCTGATAGACTCCCCTTCGCGGTCTTCGTCCGTCGCGAGGTAGAGCTCTGTGGCGTCTTCGAGTTTGTCTTTAAGATTCTTAACGACTTTGAGCTTATCCTTAGGAATGCAGTAAAGGGGCTCGAAGTTTTTATCGACGTTCACGCCGAGCTGAGCCCATTTTTCTTTTTTTACTTTTTCAGGAATGTCCTTTGAGGACTGTGGAAGATCACGGATGTGTCCCATACAGGATTCCACCACGTAATCACGTCCCAAGAACTTACGAATGGTTTTGGCCTTTGTGGGAGACTCCACAATAACCAATTTGATCCCATCAGATGCTTCAGATTTTTTTGCCATAGATGCCGTTCCCTCAATGGTTCGGCCTTAAGTCCAGCTTGCAGCCGCCCATAATATATAGACAAAAACATGAAGGCGAAGCGGGAGGAGCGCAAGTCTAATTTTTGACTTCATGTATCAACTTAGACCTAAGCTCCGCAAAAAGATATACTGCTTCCATGAAAAGTATTTCTGAGTTTTCGAATTCCTTAGGTTTTCTTCTGACTGACATCGACGATACTCTCACCGATGAAGGTCATCTCGGCCCCGAAGCCTATGAGGCTCTTTGGGATCTGAAGGAAGCCGGCGTCCACGTCATCCCCGTCACCGGTCGCCCTGCTGGTTGGTGTGAGATGATTGCCAGAATGTGGCCTGTCAGTGGCGTCGTCGGAGAAAACGGCGGCTTTTACTTCCGCTATCACGATAAAAAAATGCAGCGTCATTTCTTTTTCGACGAAGAGACGCAAAAACAAAATCGCTCAAAGCTTAAGCAAATCGAGCACGAAGTTCTTCAAAAGGTTCCCGGCTGTGATTTGGCCAGCGATCAATTTTGTCGTTTGATGGATTTGGCCATCGACTTCTGTGAAGACGTTCCAGCCCTGCCGCGCTCAGAAGTTCAGAAGATTGTATCGATCTTTGAATCCCATGGCGCTCAAGCCAAGGTCAGCTCCATTCATGTGAACGGCTGGTTTGGCAATTATGACAAACTCACCATGTCCTTGCGATTCTTGGAAAGAGAATTTCAAATCACAGCAGATGAGGCGAAGAAAGTCTGCGGCTTCAGCGGAGACTCTCCCAACGATGAGCCCATGTTCACTTACTTCCCTCATTCCTTTGCCGTGGCAAACATTCAAAACTTTTTGGATCAGATCAAAAACAAACCCGCCTACGTTGCAAAGCAAAGAGGCGGGCTTGGGTTTGTGGAAATTGCTCAGGCTATTTTATCACATCGCCTTGCGAAGTAAGCTCTTCGCAAGCATGTCTGTTTGTTCATCCGTCAAATACTGTGGACTGACGCGAACCAACTCTTGGGAAAGCTTCTCTTGAAGCTTCAAGAGATTGAGCATCGCACTGTCATATTGGATGTTCAGTGAATCGTCCAATGGTGCCAAAACAAGAGTCTTACCTTGAGCATTCATTACACCGATCTTCAAGATCACCTCTTTCTTGTCGTTCAAAGCGATGCGCTCTCGTGGCAAGCCGAGCATTCTTGCTACACTCTCAGTGCTCTTGAAGTGAAGCGAATCATTGTATTCGGCGACAGCATCTCTGCCATTTAATAAATAAAAGCGATATTTCAATAAGTTTCGCAGCATCACAGGGTTCTCTTGAGCAAAACAAAACGTGGCATTCCACTTCTCACTCTCATAGGCCGTTTGACAATTATCAGATGACATCACAATCTGATTCCAATATTTGTTCAAGAAAGGCAACAAGGGCTCTCCCGACAAAATGGCAAATTGAGCAATTGCCACATTTGTTTTTTTCAAAGCCATACTCAACCATTCACGGGCCTCTGTGAATCTTGTTTCAGTATTACCTCCCAACAGAATGTGCATTTCCAAAAGTGTTACGGCATAAGGCTCCAAGGATCTTGGAGAAATTAAATCGTTCAAATCAGAGAAGTTCCGGATGCTGGACATGGATCCCATCGATAACAACGGCACTTTGTAATGAGAGAATGATTGCATATGCGCTGCTGGCAAGTGCAAAGCAAGTTCTTCCCAGTTATTATTTCTCAGCTCTGCTTGTAAGAATCTCAATGCTGGCCAATAAAGACGCATTTCAGTTTTTAAAGCATGAGACTCACTCAGCCGACCATCGAATCGGAACAACAAAGGAGATCCCGTAGTAACACTTTTACCAAAGCTCTTTTGCATTGCCTTATGGCACTCAGTGATTTGATTTCCCCATAACACACTATTCATATTCTGACTCAGCAAAGACCAACCGTTGAATAATTGAGCTTTGGTGGCTTCTGCAGTAAGAATACTTCCTCCTGCAAACAGCGGATTCATCTCTTGACTCAGGCTCTTACTCGTTGACAGAAGACCGCGACACACATTGAGTGATTCCATCGACGCATTCATAGCCATCTCTCTATTGACTAGAACTTCATTGGTAAGAAGATCAAAAGCGCTCATGGTTTGACGATGATACTCATTGATCATGATAGACATCTCTTTCAAAGCCTCCATCGTCGCCAACTGATTTTCAAGAATACGGGCCTGCATCTCTTTAATTTCTTTCAAATCTTGCTTAATAGCCTTGAGAGCACTCATCACCTGAGCATTGTTTCCACCGCCCATCGCACCGCCAACCAAAAGGGCCGCGCCACCTGCTCCTGAAAACACCCCTACTGCACCGACGAGGCCTTGCGCTTGGAAAGCAGAAACGACGGCCTTCCCGACTTGAATAGTCTGAGCCACCCGGCGACCAGTTTCTAAGACCCTTTTGACGTCGTCACTCAGTTGAACATTCATCGCGCTGGCAAGAGCTTCAGTGATATCAATCAAACCCTCGGCAGAATTCGCAACTCGCCCTGCACTGTCGACAAATTCAATGAAGTTTTTTTCTACTGGGAACTCAGCTAACAAAAATGATTTGTCCTGGGATTTTTTAGAGACCTTCACTTGCCCCTTGAGGACATCATCCATGAGATCCGTCAACGACTCCCTTGCCTGAGGACTTAAAGCCATATTTTTCGGGTTCAATTGGTCTCTATAGTGATTAAGACTCATCACCATGCTACGGAAAGAGTCCCCCATCTCGGACCAATCTTTTTTAATAGCCTGGCGATATTTATTTATAGAGTTCACCAAAATCAGCACTTCTTGAGTTTTCTTGTACACTTCTTTGACTTCCCCAATCACGTTGAGAAGTTGGCGAACTGTCGTGTTTGTTTTCAAGACCTCAACAAGCTGAGCTGCGACCAAACTATAGATGACCAATTTTGCATTATCCTCATCCGGAAGATTATAGGCCGCGAGACGACGATCCCATTTGATCATCTCTTTTAAAATCTTTTGAGCTTTCACTTGCGTATCAGGCTCGACAATAGCATCGATACGAGCAATCAGATCTTTTTGGTCACGATTCCAAGAAGCCACCATCTCCCGAGCAAGCTCTCTCGAGTTTTGAGCGAGCTGCCTGTTGTAAATATCAAAAATACGGCTGACCATTTCATTATTAATATAAATAGCCATCTCTAACTTTGCTCTGGTATCGAACGATCCCTGAGTCTCCATTCCATCCTTTTGAGCGAAAGCAGTGCCTTCTTTAAAAGCGTCATTCTGAACATTCAATCCCTTACCTTGCAGAACATTCCATTGGCGGGCACGCCAGTTATTTTGAAGATCTGAATAGGTTTGGGCCCAACTCAGCAAATCAGCTTCTGATGCAGAGACTTTGGTCCGCATTCCGGGGTTCTTCTGCATAACTTCAAAGGCTTTGATCTCGGCCATTGCCATATTGGAAGACGAACCGGAGAGCAACTTTTTAAAAGTGCGATACTCTTCGTCGAGAGAGAGGGACTTTGCCATTGCCACCGGAGCAGGTATTTCTCTGATGGTTTCAATTTTATATGTCTCCGATTTTTGCGGAGCACATGCCGTCATGAGAAGAGATAGAGACAGTAGACTTGAAATTGATTTTTTCATTTTATTATCCTCAGTTCTTTAGTTTAGTAACATTCAAGAGGTCGATCGAGTCCGAGCTGCCAGCAAGATGTGAATCTCACCCCTTTGTCGCCCTTTTTTCCATTTTTTCCGTCAGGGCCCTTTTGTCCTTTGGCCCCTTGAACTTGCCCGCCACCACAAAACATGTTGCTCTTGCCCGGCAAACCACCGTCACCGCCTACGGCGCCACTTCCACCTTTGCCTCCTTCTCCCCCTTCACCAGCTATTTGAAAAGCAGAGACACGGAAATTTTTACTTTTCTTGACCACCACAAAGATCCTGCCGGAAAAACCTCCGGGCTGCCCTGCACCGCCATCTTCACCGGCTCCTCCCATTTTTCCGGGCGCCCCACTCGTTGCCTTTTTGCTGCAAGTTCGTTCACATCCCGCCCCTGCAAAAAGTTTGTACCTAGATGACCCACTCACAGGTATGTGGCGACAACTGGAAAAGTTTTCTCCAATTTTCGCATCGGTTCCATTGAGCCCATTCTCTCCTTTTTGTTGAGAGTCACGCCCGTTCTCGCCATCTGCTCCTCGCAAGCCCCAAGATTCACCATTAAGAAAGCCTCGTGCTTCGTCTGCATACAAATCAAACAGACCTCCCGACCTTCCTGGGACACCCTCAACAGGAAGAGGCAAATTTTTTCTATCGAAACTTTTTACGACACCGAAATTAGCAAAGAGGTATTTCACATTGAACCTTACGTCAGCGCCTTCCGTAATCAATACGCCTCCATTTCGGAAGACCATCATATCGACATCGATCACTCCCATAGCGCCATAATTTGCCAATGTTCTTTGCCCTTCGATCTGCATGTCCGGCAAAAATTTGAATTTTTTTGAGGCGATCATTGCGCCTTGATAGATAACATCGTAACGAACCTCTATGGTTCTCAAAGGTAGAACTTCTGTTTTTTCTCTCACCAGAAGCTCTTTGCGATTTTCATAAACCTCAGCGTTATCGAGATCAACTTGTTGAGACGTGTTATTCACTAAGTCAATGCGACGAACTTCAAGACCATTTACATTGGGCAGATTCATAATGATTTGCTGCTCACCGAAAATAGGCTCTTGATTTTGATTAAGACCTCGGTGACTAGAGAACTCGATCGGGCCGAGGGCTGAAGGCTGAGATTGAACGCCTTCAACGGGATTCTTTGAAGACACCTGCTCTGGAGCTTTATCAGCAACTTTATCTGCGGAGCCACCGGGGTGACAGGCCGTGAGTGCCGCTAAAACTCCTAGGGACAAGATCGTTTGAAGCATACCTTTTTTCATTTTATTCCTCCTGGATTTAAGATTCGCAGGAGGGCTAAGGCAAGGGCTGTGCCGCCGCCAAATCCAATATAAGCAGGAACGGATGCCGGATATCCGGACATAATCCGGAATCAAAGAAGTCCGTCCAGATTTTAAGAAGGCCCCTCACCGGTCACCCATTTTGGGCTAAGATCGAAGGTATGAATATTCTTCCTCAGGATTTTTACGAACGAGACACCGCCACGGTCGCCCATGGTCTGCTCGGCAAGGTTCTTTGTGTTCGGAATGATGATGGCGAAATCCTAAGGTCTCGCATAGTGGAAGTGGAAGCCTACTTGGGTGTGGAAGATCCCGCTTGTCACACCTTCAATGATCGTCGCACAGAGCGCACCAAATCCATGTATCTTCATGGAGGACACTCCTACGTCTATTTGATCTATGGCATGTACCATTGCTTGAATGTGGTGACTCGCACGGAAGAACATCCCGAAGCCATCTTGATCCGCGCTGTGGAGCCCTTGCCTCACCATCAGCCTCCTTTGAAAAAGAAGGATATGAAAACCAATGGGCCGGGGAAGCTTTGTAAGTTCTATGACATCACAAAAAAGGATGATGGCCTTCGTCTATGGAAAAAAAGTTCTGACCTTTATATTGTTGAGGACTCTTTTGAAGTTTTAGAAAAGCAGATTCATGCTTGTCCCCGAATTGGCGTTGATTACGCCGGGGAAGCGGCCAGGTGGCCCTTGAGATTTTACCTCAAGGACAACCCCTATATTTCGCGGAAATAACTAAGCTCCCGCAAAGCTCATGGACTTAACCAACACATCAGGACAAATTACCGAGCTGCCGGGATCGTTCGTTTGATTGCTGACCTCTTCGATATCTTTCAAGAGATCTAAGACATTTCCAGAAACCACGAACTGATCCACAGCACCCATGTTCTTGCCATTCTCATACAAGAAACCTTCGCCAGGCATTGAAATATCCCCGGTGGTTTCTTTATAGCCTGCGTGCAAGCCCCCTGTGAACTTCGTCAGATGGACGACCTTGTCGTATTTTTTCAACATCTGCTCCAGAGACACATCACCTGTTTTTACAACAAGGTTGGTTGAAGAGATATCCATTGTCGACACGGGACTGCGAGAAGCATGGGCCGTGTGCGGCAGGTTCAACTTATTAGCGTACTCGAGGTTGGTTAAAAAATTCTTAAAGACACCCTTTTCAATAAGAGTGATCTTTTGCGATGGCGCGCCCTCAGAGTCAAACGGCCTTGCCGAAGACCCTTTCATTTCAAAAGGATCGTCGATCAACTCAAACTTCTCGCCCGCGATCTTTTGTCCGATCTTGCCTTCAAAGAGGGATTTTTTCTTATCCAGCTCTTTGGCAGAGAAATAACTTTCAATCATGCTTAAGACCACAGGGAATTGATCGCGATCAATGACAACGGCATAGTTTCCTGTTTTAAGTTTTGTTGCATTCAAGCGAGACACTGCTCGCTTAACACCTTCATCAACAACTTTCTCGGCATCAATATCTGCAAAGGAGCGAGCAAAGAAACCTTCGCCGTCCATTTTAGAAGATTCCCCCTCTTTCGCAAGAGGCATGGCATAGCCTGAAAAATAGTTCTGCTTAAACTCTTGATCCATGCCTTCTGAGTTCAGAATGCGTTTGAAGCTGATCCCTTCTGAGAAACCAGAGTAAGGAACAGATTGGACACGAGGATCTTTCTCAAGGCATTTCTCTTCGAGCATACGAGCCACAGCCATTTTCTTTTCAATGTCGATTTCTTCGGGTTTGAAAAGATGATTCATTGGAGTCACCGTTTGTGGCTTCAGCAAAGACACCGGAGTTTTGCTATCATTTGCGACTGTCTTAGCATTTTGAAGAGCTTCCTTATAAGTTCTTAGTAAAGACTCTTCAGAAAGATTCTCTGTGTAAGCATATCCTTGATTACTTCCTAGAATGACACGGAATCCGGCCATTTGACTTTGAGTGGACTCAAAAGTGTTCAACTTTTTCTTCTGATATCCCAGCTTGAGGTTTTCACCACCAGAAATCAGAAGCTCCACTTGAGCTCCTTCTTTTCTTGCGACTTCGACGACTTTTTGAAAGCTTTGCTTAATTGTATCCATTATTTGGCTCTCCCACCGACCATGAGACTTGAAACCAATAGCTGCGGCTGACCCACAGCTGCTGGAATACTTCCACTCACAGAACCGCACATGCCGCGCGCTAATTTCAAATCATTAGAGACTTTGGTGATCTTGCCCAGAGTGTCGATACCACGGCCGATCAAGCAAGCCCCCTTCACTCTTTCTTCAATGCGACCATTGCGAATGACATACCCTTCGCGAACTTGGAAGTTGTAGTCTCCTGTTCCAGGATTCACAGATCCACCACCCATGCGTTTTGCATAAAGGCCATAGTCCACATCTTTGATCATGTCTTCAAAGGAATCCTTACCTGCAGCGATATAGGTATTTCTCATGCGAGAAGCCGGAGCCAACTTATAAGACTGACGACGACCACTGCCTGTGATGTCATATCCCGTTTGACGAGATCCCATTTCATCTACGATATAAGATTTCAAAACACCGTTTTCGATCAATGTGGTTTTCTGAGTTTTATTTCCCTCATCATCGAGGTTCAAAGAACCCCAACCATTTGCCATGGTGCCATCATCAATGGCCGTCACACAGTCATGGGCAATCTTCTCGCCCAACTTGCCACAGAATACAGAAGCGTCTTTAGCTACACTGGTTGTTTCCAAACCGTGACCACAGGCTTCGTGGAAAATAACTCCACCGAAGGCGTTGTCGATAACAACCGGCATTTCTCCTGCCGGAGCATATCCCGCCTTAACCAGTCCCAAGGCTCCATCTACAGAGCGATTGGCGATATCCATGAGATCGACTTGATCGTAAATTTCAGAGGTTCCCATGTGACCTTCGTCATCAGAGAAGCTTTCCTTCACACCTTGATCTTCCACGATGGTATTGAAATTCAATCGTGTGTAGGCCCGTTCGTCATAAGCGATCACACCTTTGGAATTGGCAATCTGCACGCGCTGGAATTTTTCATTCAATCCGGCTTCGACTTGAGTCACCAAAGAGCTGCGGGCGCGAGCGGCTTGGTCCATGCCGTTAAGCCATTTGAATTTTCTGTCACGATCCATTTCCCAAGGTTTTTCACCAAAGGTGTGAATGGAGTCGAAAGGCACTTGAGCCAGAGGCATTGATTTTTTAGCCTCGCCCGTGCCACGGCTTTTTGCTGCATTCAAAGCGGCTTTCACCAGACCTGCTTCGGAAAGATCATTCGTCGTCACGTAAACGATCTCATGACCAAAGAACAAACGAATACCGGCACCATAGAGCTGTCCCACCACCGCGTTTTCCGGGCGTGAGTTGAGGACTGTGAGTATTGAAGAGTAAGTGTCTTCCACAAAGATGTCTGCGAAGTCAGCTCCGGTAGAGAGCGCAGCATCGAGAGCTTTTGAGAGAATAGAAGGTTGGACAATCATTGGAGTCTCCTTAGTGAGACTCAGGATACTCAAGGGTTTCTCGTTCAAAAAGAAAAAAGGCCTAAGATCGAACGCTTTCCACTTAAGTATTGCTATTTGATACCTAAATGAAAAGAACCTCGACCTTTTTGCTAAAACCGAAACGGCTCCCTTAGTTTGGTGGTGTTTACAGAGATTGTTGCTCGATCATAGTGTGAGCATCCTGACAATTGGGTGGCCCCAAGCCCCCTTTCCCGAGCATCCAGCTCGGGAAACCAAGGATTTAGAGGAATTAGACGTCAATGGTATTGCGGACTTGAAGGTTCCAAAGCTGTGAATAGACCTGAGCCTTTTCAAGCAACTCATTGTGGGTCCCTTCCTCAACGATTTGTCCCCGAGCCACCACATAAATGCGGTCAGCATGGGTCACTGTGGACAATCTATGAGCGATCACGATGGTCGTGCGGTCTTTCGAAATTTCCGCCAGAGATTTTTGAATCACGGCCTCGGTTTCATTGTCCACTGCCGAAGTCGCCTCATCCAGAATCAGAACCGGAGGATTTTTCAAGATCACACGAGCAATGGAAAGACGCTGTCTTTGTCCACCAGAAAGCTTCTGGCCTCGTTCGCCGATCACAGTATCTAAACCTTCTGGAAGCTGATCAATGAACTCATCCGCATGAGCTTTGCGAGCGGCTTCAGCCACTTGCTCTCTGGTCGCCGTGGGATTTCCATAGGCAATATTTTCGAAGATGGTCCCGTGGAATAAGAATACATCCTGACTCACCAAACCGATTTGTTCGCGCAGATCCCGAGTATCACATTCTGTGATCTCTTGATTCCCGAGATAAATCTTCCCTTTTGTTGGATTATAGAATCGCAAAAGAAGTTTTGTGATCGTGCTCTTCCCAGAACCCGTAGGTCCCACGATAGCCACGGTCTTTCCCGGAGGAACAGACAGATTGATATTCTTCAATACCGGAATATGGTTGGCATAAGAGAAAGAAAGATCTTTGAACTCCAGGCCCATGTCTTTCTTGAAGCTGGCTTTCGGCTTGGCGTTTTCCAAATTGATCGGCGCTGCCAGCAAATCCAAGACACGATCTGCGGAAGCCATGGCTCTTTCAAAAAGATCCACGGTGTCTGCCAATCCCGTCAAAGGCCACAACAATCTCTGTGTTAGGAAAACCAACACGCCATAAAATCCCACGTTCAATTCCCCACGAAGAGCCATAAAGCCCCCCATGATGAACGTAGCAAGGAATCCCACAAGAACGGCCATACGAATCAATGGATTGAACGCTGAAGACACTGCAATGGCATTGCGATTGGCTTCGAGATAATTCAAGCTGTCGCGAGAAACTTTCTGTTCTTCCCGACTTTCAGCAGTGAAACTGCGAATGGTCGTCATGCCACTGATGTTGTTGGCAAGACGAGCCCCAATTTCTCCCGCTCTTTCACGAACCAACAAGTACAAAGGTGCGGCACGCTTTTGGAAATAAAAAGCGCCCCATAAAATCACAGGCACTGGAACGAAGGCATAGATCGCGATTTGTGGAGCCAGAACAAAGAACACTCCACCAATGAGCAACACCGCCGTAAAGACTTGAATTAAACTGTTCATGCCCACATTGAGGAAACGCTCCAACTGATTGATGTCATCATTCAAGATAGACACCAAGCCGCCCGTGCTGCGGTCTTCAAAGTAAGACATGTCGAGCTTTTGCAGATGAGAGTAGGCTTCCGTTCTGAATTCGTGTTGAACGGATTGAGCCAAGCCTCTCCAACGCAACAACAGCAAATATTCAAAAAGAGACTCACAGATCCAAATGACCAAGGTCAAAATCGACAAGAGAGTCAGTTGCTCGTACGGACTTTCCCATCCCCACTTGGCCAAGAAAGACTTCTCCTGATTGGCCACCACATCAATGGCGATACCAATAAGAATCTCTGGTGCCACATCGAAGAGCTTGTTGAGAAACGAGAACAAGGCGCCCAGATAAAAATCTTTACGATGTTTGCTCGTGTACTTAAAGAGACGACGGAAGGATTGGAAGGAGCTTTTTGTGTCTGACATGCCCCCCTTTCATACTCCTCTTGAGAGCGAGATCAAGAAAAATAGCACCGAATGTCTTTTTCCGCTCTCAAATGAAAAGGAATTGCGGCCTCGCTATCAGCCTATCATTTAGGAACTGATCCCTTAGTGTGGTGGTACTTAAAGAGATCGCCGCTCGATCATGGCGTGAGCATCCTGACAATTGGGAGATCCCAAGCCCCCTTTCCCGAGCATCCAGCTCGGGAAACCAAGGATTTAGGGAATGGTCACGACCACTCTAGTGATTCAATTTATTGAGCTTAAAAGGCATAAAAAAACCCACAACCTCTTCAGTTGTGGGTTTCAGATTCAGTTTCGGCTAGAAACTATTTTCTGATTTTGGCTTTGTACATTCTCTTCTTTTTAGCCAATCTTTTTTTTCTGTGACGGATACCTTTTTTAGATGGACCTTTAACTGCCATGTTAACTCTCCTTATTTTTTATTTGTTGGAACATTCATCAATGCTGCAAATGGATTGTTGAACGGGTTGCCTTGAGGCTTGCCGCCACCTTGCTGATGACGATCGCCACCGCCTGCTGGACGTGGTCCACCAGGACGAGGACCTTGACCTTGCGGGCGAGGACCACGGTTTTGATCTGGACGACGTTCTCCACGAGGAGCCGAAGCTTCCGGAGCATCATCCATTTTCATCGTCAAAGAGATCTGGTTTTTCACAGTATCTACTTTAAGAACCTTCACGCTGACATGGTCACCAGGGTTCACAACCTTACGAGGGTCATCAACGAACTTGTGCGACAACGCAGAGATATGCACCAATCCGTCTTGGTGAACACCGATATCAACGAACGCACCGAAGTTTGTTACGTTGGTCACGATACCCGGACAGATCATGCCTTCTTTAAGGTCTTTCACTTCCATAATATCATCGCGGAATTGGAAAACTTTAAACGGATCACGTGGATCACGTCCTGGTTTCTCAAGTTCTTTCACGATGTCATCAAATGTAAATTCACCGACCAACTGAGCCCATTTGGTTCTTTGAGCCAAAAGTTTTTTAGCTCCTTCCCCGATGATCTCCGTCACAGTCACGCCCATGTCTTTCGCCATGTCCGTCACCGCTTGGTAACGCTCAGGATGGATTCCTGTAGAATCCAAAACTTGCTTTCCACCTGGGATACGCAAGAAACCTGCTGCTTGTTCGAAAACTTTTGCCGAGAACTTCGGAACTTTCAAAAGTTCAGAACGATCCGCAAACAATGTTTTCTTTCTGTATTCAACAATGCCGTTCGCCAATGCCGGACCGATGCCCGCCACATGAGACAGCAACGGAGCTGAAGCTGTATTCACGTCAACGCCGACAGCATTCACGCAAGACTCAACAACCGCTTCCAAAGATTTTTTCAATTGAGGTTGGTTCACGTCATGTTGGTATTGACCAACACCGATAGATTTTGGATCTACCTTAACAAGTTCCGCCAATGGATCTTGCAAACGACGAGCGATAGAAATCGCGCCCTTCACAGTCAAATCCAAATCCGGGAACTCTTGACGAGCAATGTCTGAAGCCGAGTAAACCGAAGCTCCTGATTCATTCACCATAACAACAGGAGTGTTCTTACCAAGATCTTTCAAAACTTTACGCAAGAAAGTCTCAGTCTCACGACCTGCAGTTCCGTTACCTACGGCAATGGCTTCGATTTGGATTTGCTTCAAAGCTTCACCAAAAAGGGTCTTCGCTTTTCTTTCAGCATCATCACCCAAAGTGTAAAGAACTGTGTGAGAGATAAAGTTTCCGCCCTTGTCGATCAAGGCCACTTTACAACCCGTTCTCAAACCAGGATCCACACCCAGAACACATTTAGGTCCATAAGGTGAAGCCAGCAAAAGTTTACGCACGTTCTCAGCAAATACTGTGATCGCGTCGCCGTCTGCTTTTTCTTTCAATACGCGGTGAACTTCGTTCACTACAGATGGCAGAACGTAAACGTTCATCGCCAAGCGAGCACACTGTTTCAAGTATTCGCCAATCGCGTTTTCAGGAGTCAAAGTTGCGAACTTTTCGTATGATTTCAAAAGCTCTTCGTCGTCTGCTTTCACATCGACAGAAAGCTCTTCTTCTTGCCAGCCACGTCTCATCGCCAAATAGCGGTGATTGTTTTTGGAGTCTTGAAGATTTTTAACCGGTTCTTCGAACTCTTTGTACATTTCGTACTTAGAGTTTGGTTTGTAGCCCTTTGCTGCCTTCGCAACAACGCGGCCTTTATCCATGTAGTTTTTTGCAACCATGGCACGAAGATCTGCATCATTGGCGATCTTCTCAACCAAGATGTCTTGAGCTCCTTTAAGAGCCTCTTCGTAGGTTACAATTTTAGCTGCAGGATTGAGGAAGTTCTTCGCCTTCATTTCCATAGTTTGATCATCTTTGATCGTGCCATGACCCATATCCCAGATCCAGTTTGCCAAAGGTTCCAATCCCGCATCGCGCGCGATCGTGGCTTTGGTTTTTTTCTTTTTCTTGAATGGTTTGTAGATTTCTTCCAGTTCACCAAGATCCCAAGACACGTCAATGCGCTTAGTGATTTCGGCAGTCAGGTTGCCCTGCTCTGCGATCTCTTTAAGAAGGAAAGCCTTACGCTTAACAACTTCATTAAAAGTCTCGTGACCTTCCATAACTGCGCGAATTTGGACTTCGTCCAAGTTGCCAGTTTTTTCTTTACGGTAACGAGCGATGAAAGGAACGGTTGCACCCTCGGCCGCAAGCTCAATCACGGCTTGTGCTGACTTTGCGGGAACGGTAGGGACAATACGAGACAAATAACTCTGAAGAGCCTGATCCATAGAACCTCTAGATTTATTTAATTGGAATAGTTAGTTGATTTCAAATCAAATTATTTATGACGGAACATGATCAAACCATGAGTTGGGTCGTAAGGTGAAACCCCTACGCTCACTCGGTCGCCGACGACAACGCGGATATTAAAGCGTCTCATCTTTCCGCAAAGTTTTGCGTTGATGACAACTTTGTTGTCGAGTTCGATCTTATAGATGCCCCCAGCGAGAGCATCCACTACTTTACCGTCTACTTGTGCTAAATCGTCTTTTGCCATGCAGTAAATTAGTAGGTCAGATTGGAGTGCCTTGCAATACATTTCTGCAAAGCACTACAACTTAAGACAGTTTCCTATTGCTGATCAGCATTCGCTTTCCATCCTCAAAGAGAACTTCAAGACGATCATATTCATTAGAGAGGATAAATCCCCAGCCGAAAATCTTGTGCTGCACCGGTGTTTTTGCCTCAAACTGAGCAGAAATCGAGTAAGGAGCCGCTTTCAAAGACTTGTACTTCTCATGAAGCTCTTGCCATTTGGCTTGATCATCCGAGAGACCTGTCTTGTCGATTTTGACTTTCTTTTCTTTTTTCTCTTTTTTTGGAGCAACTTCTGCAGCCTCTGACACAGCTTCCACCACAGCGAGCTTCACCTTTTTCTCAGGTTTTGCCACAGGAGGGGCCGCTTTCACCGCTTTAGCAGCAGCTTTAGGCGCCACAGGAGCTGGTGCTGCTTTGGCTTTCACAGGCTTGGCCGCAGGCTTCGCAGGCGCTGCTTTTTTTGCAGGAGCTTTTGACGCCGCAGGTTTAGCCGCAGGTTTGGCTGCTTTCGCAGCAGGCTTAACAGACTTTGCAGCAGGCTTCTTCGCCTTTGCCGCAGGTGCTTCTTTCTTTGCAGGCTTTTTTGCCATCCGCTTTCCCTCTCTTTTGTAAAGGTGAGAAAAGATCGAAACGTTATTAATAAACGAGGTTTATACTATCACTGAGTGCCTTGACATCAAAAAAATAATGGGAAAGTGTAGCGCGAGGCATCACTTATGATAAACGCACAAGTCATTAAAGATCTAAATTCTTCCGATGTTACGTTCGTATCGGGTTCTGTGGAATCCGTCGCGACCCAAGTTCTTCCACCCGACTTAGCCAAAGCAGACGCTTTGATTTTTGTTTCGAAGGCAGATCAACTGGAAGCGGCCCTGACAGCGCAAGCTCCGATCATCGTGGCTCATAAATCTATCTCTCTTCCTTCAGACAGCAAAGCGACTCTGTTCCAAACAGGGTCTATTCAAATGGCCATGGCGGTCATCCTTCCGCTCTTTGATGGAAAGATGAACCGCTTCAACCAAGAAGAGAAGATTCACCCACAATCTTTTGTTCACCCGACAGCCCACCTCGGCAAAAACGTCTGCATTGGGCCTTTTGCTGTGATCGGCGAACACGTGGTGATTGGCGACGGCGCCACGATCGCTGCAGGCACCGTGGTTGAGAGCTTTTCAAAGGTGGGGGAGCACACTTTGTTGCACTCCCATGTTTTTGTTGGATCTCACACAGAAATCGGGGCACATTGCGAAATACATCCGCACAGCACTCTTGGAGCGGATGGGTTTGCCTTCACTCCCCCTTCCAAAACAGGAGATCTCTTGAAGATCCCTCAATTGGGACGTGTCGTGATCGGCAATCACGTTGAGATCGGTGCAAATTGCGCTATCGACAGAGCTGCTCTGACCGAAACCCGCATTGGCAATGGCACGAAGTTCGATAACTTCTGTCACGTCGCTCACAACGTAGTGATTGGTGAACATTGTGTCTTCGCTGCAGGATTTAAAGTTGCAGGTTCGAGCCACCTTGGAAACTACATCATGGCAGGTGGAGATGTTTCTATTTCAGATCACATCACCATATGCGATCGCGTCATCATTGCGGGCCGATCTGGAGTAACAAATGACATCACAGTTGCTGGACAATACGGAGGATATCCGTTAGAGCCTCTTCGTGATTCACTGAAAACTCTTGCTAATAAAAAGCAATTGTCGAGAATCAGAAAAAATTTGGCGCAGGTGATGAAGCACCTGAACCTCAACGACGAATAACAAGGAGCCTCTGGTGAGTTATCAGTTCTATAAAGTTTTGCATATCTTGGGTCTTATGACTCTGTTCTTCGGTTTCGGTGGATTGCTAGTTGCAAATTACGCTGGTGTTGTTCTTTCAAAAAAAGCACGCATCATGACTATGGCGACTCACGGCATTGGCTTGTTGTTGATCCTCGTTAGTGGTTTCGGCATGGCAGCTCGTTTGGGTCTCGTGGCTGGATTGCCTTCATGGGTGCAAGCTAAGGTTTTGATCTGGGTTCTTTTGGGAGCAGGTATCGCTCTTGTAAAAAGAAAAGGCAAAATCGGTTGGCCTTTGGCGATCTTGTTGATCGGCCTAGGAACGACAGCGGCTTTCATCGCTATCAACAAACCGTTCTAGTTTTTGTTTCTATTTTAAAATGAAAAAGGCCTGGGTTTAACTCCAGGCCTTTTTTTTATTTTTCATACTTTGAAAAGAGACTTCAAGACTTAAGAGCCTCAACTTACTTTGCTGGAGCTGAAACGGGATCAAGGCGAACACACTCGTAGGACACCTTAACCGTTTTCTTAGCAATCTCGCTTTTGCGCGGAAACCAATCAGCATCTTTATCAACAAGCAAAGTGGTGTTGATTTTTTTAGTCAACTGATAGATGACTCCAATGTCGTCCACGGTACCTGATGTTGAAGCACCCATTATGACTGGAACAATATAAGCCTCTTCATCCTCTGTACCGCATGCCTTGTGTGTGGCTTTTGAAGAGTCGGTTTCGCGGCCTTTTCTATCGTATTTAGCTTCAGAGCAGTACTTACCCGGATTTCTGTAGGTAATTCCACCAGCTCTCAACACTCCATCGATGCTATAACCTGAAAAACGTCCACCATAAGTGTCTCTATATTTTTCATGTTGCGCCTTCAGATCACCGTTAAAGCAGCTCGCCGAACCTTTTAAATCCAGCTCAGCTTGCTCTTCAACAAATTTTACCAACGCCAAATTCCCATTCTTTGCTTCAGCATACTTTTGCAAGAATGCTCCAGAGATTTGGTATTTCGAATCGTCAATTTTTGCTAAGCCCAAATACTCATGAAGCAACAATCCCATGGCACGACCAGAAACTTCGATAACCTCAGAACGACAAAAATGTTCTGTCACTAGAATAGCGTTCTCTGAAGGAATGTTGATTGCATCTTTCATCTGACCATCCAGCTTTAAACTTGATGCGATATAGAACTGAGCTTTCGTCATGGATTCCCACAGACGATCCCCTTGAGCACCTTTTAAAATTTCAAACTCTCCGAGAGCTGAACTGAGAGCCTTGGTATTTTGAGCAATAGCCAAAGAGCAGGCGTTTCCGCCCCCGCCCGTTCGTGGCCCCTCTGGGCGCTGTGCTTTATAGTCCTTTGAAAGCTCTTTATTATTGAGAATCAGGTGGTTTTGCAGATCCTGGATTTTCACAGGGGTGTTCTTGGAGATCTCGATTTTCGGGGCCTGAACTTTCCCTGCAGCCACCTGAGCCATAACAGCCTGAGGAACCAAGGCGCAAAACGCCAAACCAATGTACAAACCTTTTACACTGAAACTATGCTTATTCATAATTGACCTCTTTTAAAAGGACCCGCTCTTTTCAGGAGCAAAGCCCGTGCTAGTTAATTGAACTATCGAACTGAGGCTAATTTAAATGAACTTCATAGCTATTTAAATATAGATGTTATTATTTAATACACACAATGTTCATGTTTTATTTACTTTTGTCTAAACTCTTGATACTTTTAAGCCTATGAAGAACATCTTTGATTACAAATCCTATAAGCCTTATCTGGCTGATCATTGCGATCAAGAAAGAGGGCTTCTCACTCGCTTGTCTGAAGCTGGGGGATGCCAGAAGTCTTACCTCTCTGCTTGCCTCAAAGGTAAGAATCAGATCACTCTCGATCACGCTTTTGGAATGGCTGAGCTCTTAGGGCTGAGCGACTCTGAACAAAATTATTTCTTCTTATTGATTGAGAAAGAAAAAGCCAATACTCCAAAGCTCAAACGCCATCTGGAGATGAAGCTCAAAGATCTTTCCCGCGAAGCCTATCGTCTGAAGAATCAGCAAGCCAATGCGGTTATAGTTACAGAAACGGCTTCCGATCTGGGAGCTTATTATTCAACTTGGTTGGCAACCGCTATTCACACTCTGACTTCCATTGGTGGATTACAAAGCGTGAGTCAGATTGCAAAGCGCTTGAATATCTCCCCAGAGCACACGCAAGGCCTTTTGCAACAACTTGAAAAACTGGATCTCGTGAAGCGACAAGGCGAGAAGTACATTTGGAACTCCGGTAATATTCATTTGGCCGACAACAGCACCTGGATCAGCCAACATCACTCCAACTGGCGCCTGAGAGCCATAGACAGCACTCAACGCCGAACTGCAGAGGCCATGCACTACACGGCCATTCAGTCGATGTCTGAAGAGGATTTCGAAGTCCTGAAGAAAAAAATCGCTCAGTTCATCAATGAGTTCAATAAGGTGTCTGATCCTTCGGAGCCTCAAGACGGGTTCTGTTTTAGTATCGACTTTTTTAAAGTTTAGAGCTTCAAGCCCAACCCTAGGTACAAATAAAAAGAGCTCCCATTTCTGGAAGCTCTTTGAGAATTTGTTCTTAAGTAATGACTTAGTTCAAATCGCAAGCCGCTTGGTACTGCAAGTGACGGATGCGAAGGTGATTGATCTCTTTACCAGAGAACTCCGAAGACACTTCTTTGCCATTCACAGCCAAGTGAACCAAGAAGTTCACATAGCCAGGAGCATTGTAGACAGAATCATCTTCCAACAAGACTTGAAGTTGGATTTGATCCAAGCCCACTTGAGCGCGCATTTGTTTGAACATGCCCATGTGGTCATCCATTTTCACAGGAATGAAAGACTCATTGAAAGTCATCAAAGGCTCACCCGCCTCCGTCTTCAAATAACACGTCAAAGAAGAGTAAGAAGAATAGCTTTCGAACTTAGCAAAAGCCACAGAAGAAAAAAGACTAAAAACAACAAAAAGAATTTTCAAAATATTTCCCTTTCCAAACAAAAAAACCAAAAAATCCGCTTCCGGTTTGCGACCCCGCTCCCGTCCCCCTGGACCGAAAGTGTCCAGAGGTACCAGATGCAAGGCGAGAGGAGGAAGCCGTACTCCCCGTACGGCGACGACGAGCAACGCAGTCAGCTGGTGCCTCTGGGCACTTTCCCCTCTAGAACATCGAGTACTTCAAGAAGCGGCATTCGATATTTCCATTGAATACGAAATGCTTTCTTGTGGATTTCAGTTTCAAATCCCCGATCAACTCTTTGTTTCCAGACAGAATCCAGCAGTCCCAACCTTTAAAGCGATGCTTCAAAGTGAAACCCAAGTCGCGATAAACGTCGCGAAGATTGTCTTCGTCACCAATACGAGCTCCGTAAGGAGGATTCACGATCAGCAAACCTTTTTCAACAGGTGGTTCCACCGTAGAAACAGACTCTCTCTTGAATTCAATAGCGTCATCAACGCCCGCGCTCTTCGCGTTTTCTTTAGCAGCTTTCAAAACACGGCTGTCGATATCGTAGCCATAAAACTTAAATGGCAGCTCTTCGATTTCTTGGTCCATGGCTTCATTCACCACTTTTTCCCAAGCTGTCTCGTCGTAGCCCAACCAGTTCATGAAGGCAAAACCCTTACGGTTGATGCCCGGAGCGATTTTCTTAGCCATCATCGCCGCTTCGATCAAGAAAGTTCCAGAACCGCACATGAAGTCGATCAATGGGCTTTGGCCGTCCCACTCAGAAAGCTTGATCAGCCCCGCTGCCAAGTTTTCTTTCAAGGGAGCCTCACCCACGTCTTTGCGATAACCACGCATGAACAAGCTATCGCCCGAAGTATCAATAGAAACGTTGAACTGATTTTTTACAGCACGAACCACGATACGCAATGAAGGGTTATAGTTGTCTACGTCAGGACGAACACCAAATTTATCGCGGAATTGATCTACGACAGCATCTTTGATCTTCATCGCCACGAAACGTTGATCACGCATCATGGAATCTTTCAAAGTCACATCGATAGAAATGGTTTGATTGGGTCTGATGTACTTCGTGTAATCATGACGAAGAATCTGCGTGTAAAGTTCTTCAGGCTGATAAGCCGTGAAGTCCAAGATAGGTTTTAAAATACGGCTCGCCAAGAAAGAATTCAGATTGGCTTTGTAGCAGCCTTCCCAATTGGTTTCGAAGTAGACGCCACCTGCGGTTTTGTCTGTGGTCTTCATACCCATGGCTTTTAGTTCTGCTTCAAGGGGGTCAACCAATCCGCGTGCGGTGGAAGCGAAAAACTCTGGCATTGTCTGCTCCTCTGTCATATCGACATAAGAAAAAAGGCTTCACCGAATAAACAGCGAAGCCTTTTAGAAAATAGCAGAAGCTCAAACGCCCGATCAGCGCTCTATGAAGAAACGCCTACACTTCTCGGTATTGAGGACCACCGCCTCCTTCGGGCACTGTCCACTCGATGTTCTCGAATGGGCACTTAATATCACAAGTCTTACAGTGAATACAGTTGGTATAATTAATTTGTAGATCCTTCTTACCTGAATCAACTTTGGACGGCACCATCTCATATACCGAAGCTGGACAGAAATGATTACATGGTGATTTGTAGGCCGGCTCACAAACCGTACGGCAAATATCCCCATCCTTCAAAATAAGGTGGTTTGGGGAGTCCTCATCATGCATGGTTCCGGTCAAATAGACGCTGGAAAGCTTATCAAAGAAGAGCTGACCATCTGGCTTTGGAAGCTGATTTTCTTCATCATCCAGGCCCAAAGGTCCCCAGACATCCACCACTTTGTCCGTGGTTTCAGCGTCATAGTGCTCGATTTTCATATTGTCAGTCAGGCCACGGCCGCCCGTGATCTCTTGCAAACCAATCAATGGCATAGAAGCAAACATGCCTTTGCTCAAAGTTTGATGGAAGTTACGCACACGGTACAAATCGCTATGAACATAGCTATTTTGAACACGTTTATCGTAACCCGCGGTGACGGCTTCAGTGAACTCCGTAGCTCCTTGAGCCAAACCTTCAACGATGGCTTCCCCAGCAAGCATACCGGACTTCATCGCCAAATGAATACCCTTCAGCTTTTGCACGTCAACCATGCTGGCGGTATCGCCACACACCATCCAGCCATTACCGAACAGTTTAGGCATAGAGTAGTAACCGCCAGCCGGCAAAGTCTTGCCACCGTATGCGACCACTTTTCCGCCCTTCAACATGCTCTGCAAGAACGGATGAGTTTTCAATTTTTGCAATTCGCGATGTGGATCAAGCAAAGGATCGTTCGTATCCAAGTAAGCCACAAGGCCCACGATGATTTTGTCACCTGGGATTGTGTAGATGAATGTTCCACCGATAGACTTGCTCAAAGGGAAGCCCATAGTGTGGATGACTTGTCCTGCTTCCACGGTGCCCGGAGGCATTTGGATGATTTCTTTTACGCCTTCTTCAAAGACTTCTTTGTTTTTGCCTTCGCGAAGGTTGAGTTTTTCAGAAACAGTTTTGAACAAAGAGCCACGAGTGCCTTCAGCAAAAATCGTAACTTTGGATTTCAAAATCAGACCAGGCTCGAAGTTCGCTTTCGGCTGACCATTTTTATCACGGCCCTTATCGCCAGTTCTTACACCGACGATCTTGTTGCCTTCATAAAGAGCTTCCACGGCAGCAAAACCAGGGAAGATGTTGATCCCCTTCTCTTCACATTTCGTCGCCATCCAGCGATTGAACTTGCTCAAAGAGATGATGTAGTTGCCTTCATTATGGAAAGGCGGAGGAGTCACAGGGAGTTTGAAAGAGAAATCAGAACCCAAATAGTAAACCGCATCTTTTTTCACTTCAGAATCAAGAGGGCAACCTTCAGCTTTGAAATTTGGAATGAGTTCAGCCAAAGCTTTTGGATTAAGCACCGCACCCGAGAAGCTGTGGGCTCCCACTTCAGAGGCTTTTTCTAAAACCACGATCATTTGCTCAGGAATTGGATTCCCTTGCTTACGGCCAGCAGCCACATCGTCATTGTGTTTTTGAATTTGGTTTTGAACTTGAAGGGCGCAAGAAAGACCTGCAACACCGCCACCCACGATAAGGACATCGACGTCCATTGTTTCGCGAGTCACACCTTCAGGAAGTTGATCATACACAGCCATAAATACTCCTCAAAAATCTCGGAATCTATTCTTCGCTCTCAGATTCGACATGAACCTCAGCTTGCGGTGAAAGCTTTCTGGCCGGTGTGGTCAATTGGCTTTGCACTTTAAGGTCCTCTTCATCCCGTCCACCAGGATAAAGGCGCTTCTTTGCCTTGATAGCAATTTCAGCTTCTTTGGCTTCATCGTACTGCGATTCGCCGGTATTACCCTGAGCGAAGGCCCCAATGCAGATGAAGGTCATAAGGATCAAAACGAGAGAACTGATTTTTTTCATAATGACTCCGGCTTGTCATGGAAATAGTGCAGAATTTTAGGTCGAGAGACAATGGGAAAATGCAATATTGGCGCGTGTTTACGGGATAATTTAAATGACAGGAATGCGACGATGAAACTTCATAGGGATTTGGCGACGCACACTTTCGATCTTTTCTTTCTTTAAAGTCGTCAAGGCCACACCAGGCGCACGTTTTTCAATCTGAACTGCAATGGTCCCCCAAGGATCAACAACAAGACTGTGTCCGTGAGTTTCTCGCAATCCACCGCGGGCACTTTGATGGGTGCCACCTTGTGCACTGGCCGCAACATAGGCCTGACTTTCGATCGCACGAGCTCTGAGAAGGATCTCCCAATGAGCCTCCCCGGTTTTTACCAGGAATGCTGCCGGAACCAAGATCAGGTCCACTTCTTTACGGGCATATTGGGCATACAACTCAGAAAAGCGCACATCGTAACAAATGCTTTCACCGATCTTCCAGCCGTCTACTTCAATTATATGAGACTGCTGTCCATGGCGAAAGACATCGGATTCCCGCAAAGGTTTTTGACCTTCGAGTTGGATGTCAAAGAGATGCATTTTTTGATAACCGATCTGAACTTCACCCGCAGGCGTAATCAGAGCAGAGGAATTATAAAAATGATTTTCCACATAGAGGGGAACAGATCCCAAATGCAGATAAGTATTGTACTTGCGAGCCAGCTCTCCAAGCTTTTGGAGTACAGGATGGCCAAGAGTGAAACCTTCAATCTTTTCACCTTCCACCAAACGCATGTACAAACAATTTTCTGGGAAACAGACCAAGCGAGGCTGGCCTTGAGAGAAGGCTTGCTCCAGCAAAGCCTCCATTTGAAGCAAGTTGGTATCTACATCATCAACGGATGTCATTTGCACAAGGGCTAATACCAACTCTGCACTCATAAGATCTCCTTCAAATCACTGATCAGAATCTGTCAGAATATTTGAAGAACGAGCTTCTTTAACTTCACGACAGTTCCACTTGGCTTCTTCGAGATTTTTTCGAACTCCCGAAACAAACTCTTCGCAAGAAGCCGGATTCATTCCGCTACCAATAGTCGAGTCTACACCTTGTTTGGTATAAATTGCGCGGCACTTCGCATCGTCGCCTTTTTCTATACGTAAAGTACGAACTGTTTTTTCACTTTTGCAGAGGACAAGAGAGCCCCCCATATCGGCGCCCGCTAAGGACGAAAAAAAAAGCACTGTTAGCGTTCCCGCAACCAGTGCTTTTATATTAGTCTTTATAAGTTGGTCCCTTTTCAAGCTGCCTCTCCTGTTTTTAGTTAAGGTGTTTCGCATCAAGTGAGGTCTAAACCCCACCTTGATTTTACGCAGCTATGTAGGAGACTAAAACGAAAGAGATCGCCTTAAGGACCAAAATTGGACTTTGTCTTAGGCAGACTTTTGTTTAGAAGTCTTTTTTGACGTTTTCTTAACAGTCGAACCTTCAACCATTTTCACATTTGAATAATCGATGAAGCCTTCTTTTTTCAAAAGACCATCTTTTTTATCATAATGCGTTTGTACTTTCACGCCTTCGATTTGAATCTTCATATTAGCAGAGTCTACAGCCAAAACTGTGCCCTTCTTACCTTTGTCAGATCCAGTGATGACTTGTACAGTAGCACCTTTTTTGATTTTCAATTTCATTTTGCAGCCTCTTAGTTCTTTTTAGTGCTGATTTTACGTTTGATTCGGCTCTTTACAGTCAAAGCTCTTTTTGAAAGCTTGCTGTCATCCTGATTAAGGATGAAGTTATCAAATCCACCAACATGCTCCATATCACGGATCGCGCTGGTTGCGATTTGCAATCTCACCATTTCATTCAAAACGCGGCTAAAGATGCGTTTTTTCTGAACATTTGGTTGAGCTGTTGATTTGGTTTTAATATTGGAGTGAGACACCAAGTTCTTAACAACAGGGCCTTTTCCAGTGATTTCACATTTGCTCATTCTAAGCTCCTACTAGCTACAAGTCTGGGCCGACACCCTTACTCAGGCGTCGAAAACAAGAAACAACCATATAAGTTAAAAAGACACTTGATGGCAACTGTTTTTTCTCGTATACACAAGAACTCGCTAGAAGCGGCCTCATAAGCCCAGACCACGTTCCTGGACCTCAAGTCTATTATAATGTGGGGTTTATGAGACCGCTTCCGGTAACCACAAGGAAATCATAAAGAGGTTATTACATGAAAAAGACTACTCGTAGCAAATACCGTCAGGAATTCACAGGCGATCACGTATTCGATTACAAAGATCCAGGTTCTTTGACTCGCTTCATCGGTGACGGTGGCAAAATCACTCCTTCTCGCATCTCTAAACTCAGCATTGCTCAACAAAAAAGAGTAGCAGCTGCAGTTAAAAAGTCTCGTAACTTGGCTTTGCTTCCTTCTGGAACAGATGCTTACGATACTTTCCACAGAGCTGAAGCTATCTCTCCAGTTCCTTTCGAGATCTAGTACAGACTCGATTTTTTAGAGGTTTCCTTGAGGGAAAGAAAAAAGCCGGTGCAAACCGGCTTTTTTCGTTTCTGATCCTGTTGTTTTGAAACTGATCTTTTAGTTTTAGTTTCGTGGTATTTCAGTAGATCAGAGCTCGATTGACGTGTGAGCATCCTGACAATTGGGAGATCCCAAGCCCCCTTTCCCGAGCGTCCGGCTCGGGAAACCAAGGATCTGGGCTACTCTCTCTATTCTTCTTTCATTCGGGCTCTCGCCACCTTCCAAGAGGTGAACAACGTGATCAGCATCCACACCATATAACTCTTGCTCGACCATTGATGCAGGAAGGGCCCTGGAATTCCCAGGAAAGTCAGCTCACTGAACTCCGTCCCCCAGTTAAAAATACGCAGCCCTAGGATCGGCAAAGCAAAAAGCACCCAGAACTGCAGAGTCCCGGCGTACCAGATCTTCTCAGCAAAGCCTGCTGTCATCTTTTCATAGATCATGAGCCCCAAAGGAAGCCCCACAAAAAGAGCCCCCGCCACCGTGGCAGCGATCTTTCTATCGTCAATAGTTCTAAAAATGACCATGACCAAAGCGATCACCACGGCCTGCAAAATCAAATAAGTAGAAAATCTATTTCGTCTCATATCTAAGAAGCTAGACCAAGCTTGCAGACAAAACAAGGGCCTCTCGCCGCGAAATCAAATACGAACGAGCTTAATGCGCCGGAAGATCGGCCGCCGGATTGCAATGGGACTCCCGTAACAAAACAACGCACTCTCGAGGGGGTCCTATGAATATGACTGATATGATTCTTAACAAGCTTCAGAACGATTTGAAAAACTTTGGTTTAAATCCCATGGATTGGACTCTTCGCAAGATCGGCCAATCTCGTTATCAAGTTTCTCATGTCAGCGAAGATGATTTTAAATTCTTAGGGCAACTCGAGATGAAAACTCCCTTCTTGCCCACTTGGAAAAACCTGGAATTGCTTTCTCTCTAAAGAAAGCTCTCGCAGCGAATAGAGAAAAGACTTCTCTCCCAGATCTCCTGTTCAGAAAAGATCAACGGAGCCATCTTAGGTTCAACCACAGAGGCCGTCGGATCCGCTCCAACAACAGGAGCTTCCCCTGGGAGCTTTCCAAAAATCACACCTCTCAGGGCCGTCCATGCTTGCTCGCCTTTGGCTCTGATATAAATTCCCTTCAAACGGCAGAAAGTCGCTAGCTCAGACTCCTGCATCCATCCAAAACGCGCAAACCCCCGCTCAGGGGGTTGCGTTCCCCAGGCCATGCGAGCCATCAGCTCAATGCCATCGTTCAAAGCCGAAGACACTTCGGGCACGTTATACAACTGCGCCGTGCATTCCCCAGAAGCTTTACCCACAGCATCCGCTGCTTGCTTTAAAATCGAAAAATATTCATAACAAGAGCCTCCGCTGTTCCCCAACTGACAGGCTTCCTTGGCCCGAGCCACCACTGGAGGAGCTCGACCTTTTTGGGCTTCACTGGAAAAGATACTGCCTTTGAGGTGTTCCTTCATGGCTTCTTGTTGGGTGTCACAGACCGTATGGGGCGGATCAATCAACATAAAGACAATAATGCCAATAATTATGGCACCGAGAACAAGAACAGGCTTGGGAAGTGAGTTCAGAAAATCATCCATGGAAAAAAGGATAACTTATATCATGCGTTAGCATCTAGAGATTTGACAATATGCCCTCATTTTATTTATTGTCCTGCTTCTGTCGGGGAGTAGCGCAGTCTGGTAGCGCATCTGGTTTGGGACCAGAGGGTCGCAGGTTCGAATCCTGTCTCCCCGACCAATTTAGCCTTTTGAGGTGATCGCAAAGCGATTAGCTCAAAAGGCTTTTTTCGTTTTGGAGACAGGATTTGATCCAGTGATCATACCTGGGTCGCAGGTTCGATCGCCCTAGCAGGAAAAAAATAGCAGGATGCCATTTTTTCGCGTCAGCCCCGAAGGGGTTGAGGGCAGGAGCCCGAAACATCCTAGCGCGAGGGTGCCGAAGGCAGTCGCGAAGCGACCGAGGGCCCGGACGGCCCGAGCCCCATCCAACGTCGCAAAACCAAAATCAAAGTTAAGGAGTTTTTTATGTCTCATTCTTCGGATCCAAAAAATGATGCTTTGTTGGTGGACGCTTCTTCGCAGCTTACTGCTGAGGCTGAGTTGCTTGAGGAAAATTTTGAATCCGCTGACACCCTTGAGGATTTCACGAAGGTTCTTATGGAGGGCCTGACTTCGAAACTTCATGCAAACATCGACGAGATTTTTAAGCAGAACAAATAGTTCGTTATCTCTTGCCCAAACTCAATAATGGGAAAACGCACTGAAGTCAGTGCGTTTTGATAACGAGTCGATGGCACGAGGCTCTTGCCCATTAACAGGGTAGAGCCCTATTTAGTTAATAGCATCATCTGCGACGGGATAATTTGGATCCTCGCTCTGATTCACTTCAATAGCAACTCCCGCCCGATCTAACAATTTTCGACAGTCCTCACTAAGATGCTGCATCTTAATAGACTTGTTGAGTTTCTTATAACGCTCGGAAAGTTTTTGAATTGCCTCAATACCGCTATGGTCAAAGACTCTGGATTCTCGGAAATTCACGACAACTTCCTGCGGGTCAATTTGTGGTTCAAACTTTTCAAGAAAGTGCGCCGTTGATGCAAAAAACAAAGGGCCACGAATCTCGTAGTGCTTAACGCCCTTTTGATCAACATATTTACGAGCTCTAATCCGAACCGCATTTTCCCAAGCAAATACCAATGCCGCGGCAATGACTCCAGCTATAACAGCGATCGCCAAATCAAAAACAACCGTTAAGCCTGTCACTAAAACGATGACCAGAAAGTCTGACTTTGGAATCTTGTTCCAAATTTTAAAACTTGCCCATTCGAAAGTTCCAATACACACCATAAACATGACTCCAACAAGAGCCGCCACTGGAACCTTCTCGATCAAACCTGAACCAAACATGATAAACACAAGCAAAGACAGTGCTGCCATAATGCCCGAAACACGGCTGCGCCCGCCTGAGGTCACATTGATGATACTCTGACCGATCATCGCACAACCGCCCATACCACCAAAAAATCCAGTGACAACGTTGGCCGCTCCTTGAGCCACGCATTCCTTATTTCCTCGTCCGCGAGTTTCCGTCAACTCGTCCACTAATGTGAGAGTCAAAAGGGACTCGATCAAACCAATGCCAGCTAGAATCAACGAGTATGGAAAAACAATCTTCAAGGTTTCTAAACTCAGCGAAACTTGAGGGATATGAAAGGAGGGAAAGCCCCCCTTGATGGAAGCCAAATCTCCCACTGTCTTTGTCTCAAGACCAAACCCAATGACGACAGCAGACACAACTAAGATCCCCGCAAGCGGAGCTGGAAATGCCTTAGTCAACTTCGGCAGCAAGAAAATAACTGCCATGGCCAGAGCTATTAACCCCAACATCATATAAAGGGCAGGCCCCGTCATCCATACGAGGTCGCCGGTTACAGCGGACTTCTCTTTAAACTGCCCGAACTGCGCCATAAAAATAACTATCGCCAGACCATTTACAAAACCATAAATAACCGGTTCGGGAACCAAACGAATAAACTTTCCGAGCTTCAATACACCGAAAATAATCTGCAATATTCCCATCAGAACGACAGTTGCAAAAAGATACTCGACTCCATGAGTGGTCACCAGCGAAACCATGACGACCGCTAAAGCCCCCGTCGCCCCAGAAATCATTCCAGGACGCCCACCGAATAATGAAGTTATAAGGCATACGATAAAAGCCGCATAAAGTCCCACAAGGGGAGCCACACCTGCGACAAAAGCAAAGGCCACGGCCTCGGGAACCAATGCCAAGGCAACGGTCAAACCAGATAGCAATTCGTTTTTGATATGAATATTTTTATAAGAAGATAGATCGAAAATCATAGACCCCTAGTCCTTAAGCAATAAGTGAACATCTCCACACGCGGAGCAAAGCAAAATTTTTTTGATAGGATTCTTGAGAATCTAAGGTGGAGTCGTGGAAAATGGCATGAACGGACCGTAGCAGCTACTCCAAAAATTCACAATCTCTAAATGTATCTTGGACAACTAACCAGGACCATCCAAATACAGTGAATCCTCTTTCGAGGTATCAAGTAGCCGCTTAACTACTAAAATGAAAAAACCTGTTAATACCAAATTTAAGGCCAACGATAGGAAACCAATTGCTACAAATGGCCCGGTAATTCCATAGGACAAAGAAACTGCCAGAATACCTGCTCCCACCTCCCCCCTTGGAAATAGGGAAACGGAAACGGCAAGCCGTTCCTTCAGACTTGCTTCTTTACGATAGCAAAAAGCAGCAAACATTTTTCCAACATTGGATAATATCGTGACCATAATCACATGCAGGGCAACCTCATACCAACTCATATCAGTTTTGATAACAGGACGGTCTCCAAATGCAGAGGGCATCGATAATCCCACCAACAACATGAAAGCACATGAAATAATAAGACCTGCGCGCTCTTCAATCCCCTCTCCTGGCATATCTTGCCCCGGCACCGCCACTTGTTCGTGAGAACGGGTCTTTAAGGAGCATCCCAATATAAACGCAGGCAATAGAACTTCGATATGCGCTCCTATCAAAGTCGAAGGATCTTTCGTGTAAAAATATACGAGTTCGCTTAGGCCCGTGATACAAACTGAATAAAACAACACCCATTTCCAACTACAGGGTAGGTCAATTTTTCGATAGTACCTGATTCCAATAAAGAGCAGGATCGCCACAACGATCAGGTCAACCCCAAGTTGCCAAACAAATCCAACCATGACCACTTTAAGGGGGATCATAAAAAGAACTGTGTCGAGGTCATCAAAGATTGCTAGAATTCTGGTTTTCTTAAATGCCCACGTTCCCGCAAGGCCCGCCGCAGCTAACATCGAAAACAGAACTCCTGCGGAAGTGGGGGCGGCAAAACGTGCGGCTAGAAGTGCCTCCACCCAGCCAGCTCTTCCATTCATATCTTCCACTGGCATCAAAAATGCCAAAAAATAGAAAGTACAAAACAACCACGGAAATGCCGCCGCAGTTGCGGCGACCGCATAGTCGACCCCGTATTGCTTTTTATTATTTAAATCGATGTCGAACTCTCGGCCCACTTCTATCATGATGAATGCAAGCAAACTCATAGTGAGGAACTGCTTAACTGACAAATACCAAGCAGGAAGCTCGCCCAATACCAGCGGAAGAATCTGCGATGCACACAACCCTAAGACTAAAAGCGAGGTCAGCAAGATCACTCTCTTCATTGCATAAACCTTCACATAAAATTTTCTCAGAAATTAGACTCAATAATTATATATCTAGATAGGCCCGCCTACTCCTGTTTCTTAACAGGACTTTTCGCAATTAAAAAATACGCACCGTAGAGTCATATATAATTCAATATGAATAAGGAGTTTTTATGAAAACTATATTGCTCCTTTGTAGCTTACTGCTATCACCAGCAGGCTCCTTTGCCTCAGTGTGGGTTGCAATCTTTGAAGATTATGGAAGAGTGGAAGTCAGCACTCATCGTCAAGGCCTCCGCATCCATACAGAGCTACAAGTGGAGCCAAGACAAAGATACATGGTCAAGTTAACGTCTTCATGTCAGACCACCACATCTTATCAAACATATTTTCGTCAATCTCTGGAGGTTGACTCCATTTCAGACAAAAATGGGAAGATCTCATACTACACACCTATTCCAGGGTTTACAGAAAGAGATCTGGCCTCTAGGCAAATAGATACCCTCGCCCTTTACAAACTTGAAAAAGCCCACTGGAGAACGATAACATGCGTTGCCCTCCAAGAGCTTGAAACTAGTTCAGATCAAATGCCATTCGGTTGGCCGTAATTTAAAAAGATCGCCGCTCGACCACAGTGTGAACATCCTGACAATTGGGTGATCCCAAGCCCCCTTTCCCGAGCATCCAGCTCGGGAAACCAAGGATTTAGGGATAAATCACCACCACGCCTTGTAACGAAAATTTTAAGCAAGTCTGATACTGAGTGGATCCCTCACTATTCAAGGTCCTAACGCCTAGCATTCCACCACCAACCCGTTAGAGCCTCATTTAAAGTTTTTAACAAAAGGCTCTTTCGTTTCATGAGCCACTGCATTCAAGCAAGTCATTCAAAATGCCTTCCAATTTTTTTTTGGCTCCTGTAGAGATGAGTCGTGACATCTGAAAAACATCCTAATCCATTCGGGGAAATTGCGGCTTCCAGTCATATGGTGCAAGCAACTTTGAATTTCGATTGGAGCAAAACTGAACTTGGCCCCATGGAAAAATGGGATTTCGGCCTAATCAATTCTCTGCGCATTGTATTCAGTTGTCCGGTGGGTATGTACTGCACCTGGGGTCCTGAACGCAGAGTGTTTTATAATGACGCCTATACTCCGATCTTAAAACATCGTCATCCAAAGGCCTTAGGCTCACCTCTTCGTGAGGTTTGGCCGGAAGTTTGGGCTCAGGTGGACGCCATCGCCAGCAAAGTCGAAGCCGGCGGAGTGGTTCTAGAATCCGACGTGCAATTCGACATCGAAGTCGATGGCAAGCCTCAGGAAAATTACTATACCTACGGGAACTCCCCTTTGTTTAATGCCGAAGGAAAAATCTCGGGCATGCTTTGCACTATTCTCGACACAACCACATCGGTGCTGAGAACTCATGCGGCCCTACAAATGGCAAAAGAGGCTGCCGAAAGATCGAGTCGCGCCAAGTCGGCCTTCTTAGCAAATATGTCCCATGAAATTCGGACTCCCTTAGGAGTGATTCTGGGGTTTGCAGAAATTATTGGTTCTCAGGATCTGGAGCAATCAGAAAGAGAAAAGTATCTCGAAGTCATTCTTCGCAATGGCGATTCACTGACACGTATTATTGACGACGTTCTGGATTTATCGAAAATCGAAGCTGGCAAAATTAGCACTGAAATGTCACCAGTGAAAGTCGGAAATATCCTGCAAGAAGTCTTGTCCACTCTCTCTAAGCAGGCGTCTATAAAGAATATTCTTTTGACCTATTCCTTACCCGAAAGCGCAGACTTGACCGTAATCACCGACGCTGGTCGCATCCGCCAAGTTCTTCTGAATCTTATAGGAAACGCCATCAAATTTACCGATAAAGGTTCAATCAAAGTTTCTGTTCATGCCGAGTCGTCAAGCGAAACCCGGAAAAAAATAACGTTTGCGATTGAAGACACCGGCATCGGCATGACTCAAGAGCAGGCTGATCGACTGTTCCAACCCTTCACACAGGGCGATGCAACCTCGACTCGGCGTTTTGGAGGTACGGGACTAGGTTTAGTGCTATCAAGAAATCTAGCACAAGCTTTAGGAGGCGATGTTAAAATAGTTCACTGCGAACCTCACAAAGGTTGCATCTTTGAGTTTTCATTCCTAGCTGAAAGCTCCAACCAACAGAGCATCGCAAACCCAGTCAAGATTTCGACGGAAGATCCACAGAAGCCGTTAAAAAATATCAGCGTGCTCGCCGTCGATGATTCGGCGGATAACCGCGAACTTATCAAAACTCTTTTGAGCCACTCAGGACTTGAGCTGACTCTTGTTGAAAGTGGTGAAGAGGCTCTCAAGCAAGCTTTCAATCGACATTATGACCTGATATTGATGGACATCCAAATGCCGGGACTTGATGGCTACGGAACCTTTTCTGAGCTTCGCAGCCGTGGGTTCTTAGGGCCCATCATAGCCTTAACCGCCCATGCGATGCAGGAAGAACGAGACCGAACTCTGGCCGCAGGATTTGCAGACCATTTGACGAAACCTATTAATTCAAAAATTTTACTTCAAACGATTCAAGCCTGCGTGAAGCAGCCTAAAAATCCTTAAAAATCGTTTTCTCCAATACAAGTTGCAAGGACTTGTTTGGAGCTAGTCTATTTAAATAAGATGGTGTATCTCTAGGACTATGAAAGAAGCAGAAATCTTAAAGAAGATCACAGATGACCTTGTTGGTAACTTCTCATGCCATACAATTGTCCTTTATGGCTCCCGGGCAAGAGGAGACCATTCAGAATCTAGTGATTACGATATTCTTGGTGTCACTGACTCCACGGATAAGACCATTCGTCACGCCTATGTAATAGCTGACCAGTATGTTGACGGCTTCGTTTATTCAACTCAATCCCTTATGGAGCCAGATCAATCTCACTTGTACATGAAGGATGGGAAAGTTCTTAGAGAACGCGAAGGCTTTGGTACAAAGCTATTGGAATCCCTTGAACAAATTTATAGAAAAGGCCCGTCCATTTCCTCTGATGAGTTAGAGATGAAAAGAGTTTGGGCTCAAAAAATGATTGATCGTGCTCAGCGTGGAGACAATGAAGGGAACTATAGAAAGCACTGGCTCATTTACGCTCTTCTTGAAGATTACTTTGCCTTCAGAGGTCTCTGGTATGAGGGCGCGAAGAAGGCTCTTGAATACCTCAAGGTGCATGATCCAGAAGTCCTGATGCAATTTGAAGCCGTCTTTGCAAGTCCTCATGATCTGTTGCTTCTTCAACGGCTCAAAGAATCGATCGTTCGTTAAACACACCAATCGAGCACAAAAAAACCGCACTGACTTCAGTGCGGTTGGTAAGAGCTTGGATCTATCACTAGCAACTACGAACTATTGAGCCACCGTAACGTCGCCTGAGGCAACACCATCAATAAGATTAAAGATCAAAACTTTTGTTATCTCTCCACGAGGTCCACCATCTGGAACATGGAATTTGACCCTGCCAGTCATCACACAAGACTCAACGCCAGATTTGGCCGGAGAACAGACAAAACGAACATCTTCCGCATTACTTAACATGAAATCAACTTCTCTATCCGCAGCACCATACTTCTCGCGATGTTCTGCCGTTACTAAACGCATGAACTTAGCATTCGCTTGCAACTTCTCGCCAATTTCCTGTATCGTCCGAGGATTCGCCAAGGTTGCAGATGACATCAACATCACAACAAACATTGTTACTAAACTTTTCATACTCTCTCCTTTTGTTAAGACTTTGACCCGTTAGAGTTAAAATCATTTATTTAAAAAACCGCTTTGTCTTCTTGCTGGCAAGAAGAAGACCACTCTCAAATCCTCTATATTTATTGCGGTAACAACATTCATGTTTAGGGATCTGACAAGTGCCCCAGATTGTTTATGTGTCTGATTTGACCCAGTTTTTTTTCAGGTCCCATTGAGAAATCGAAGTGGAGTTGGCAAGCGATTATACTGCACTCAACTGGTCATCAGAATCTTTAAAAGGAGTTTTGGTGAAACTTAAAGGAGCAATTGATTATCGAAATCTTTTCTACGGGCGCTTTTTTTGCGATTTCGCCAATGGGAAAAACTGGATATTGATACGATAGACATCCGTCTTTTCCATATCATCTTGTCCCAGCCACTCACCGAGGGATCTTCGAAACTCTTTGATTCTGCGTTTTGCCTCGGCGAGTTTTTCAATGGGAATTGACGTCGTAATTCCTGTGTAGTCACTATTCACATTGGATTCGGTGAGATGCTCAATGGCTTTGTTCATCATATCCACATGGGCCTGCACTAAGGCTGCATTCTTAACATCGTTGGTCGTAGTGAAGTGCTTTCCGGTAAGACTAAGCTTTTTATTGAAAGAGCTGATCGCTCCCATTTTTGCCAGAGTTTTGATAGCCTGCCTGGTGATCTCGCCATCAAGTCTTAAAAATTCAGCTATCCCTTCCACTGTGGGAGCCACTGAAGGCACTTCTAAAGCACTCAAGATGGCATAGAAATACCATTGATAAGTCGAGGCAAGCTCCGCCTCTGTCAGCGTGACAAACATTTCATCACTTCTAGGCTCAGCATGATTCGCGGGGTTCGATAGGCTTAATAACAGTGAGTTTTTAGTGGCCAACTCCACGTTCATAGCCGCCAGAATCCGGTTGGCAGTTTCAAAAGTGAGAGGTCGCTTATTCGCCAAAATTTTTGTAAGCATGGAATGTTCAACGTCCAAAGAACTTGCAAAGGCTCTTAAAGAATAACGTTTGTTCTTTGCTGATCTCTTATCATATTCACGCTGAATGAACTCAATAATTTTCTGCGACATTTTTGTACAATAGCACTTTTCTGGATTCTTTAAACTATTTCAGAAAAAATACTGTGTCTATTTTGCTCCAATCTGAAGAGTTACCTGTAATGAATAGCGAGAAGTCGGCCCCGCCCATTTATAATCAATCCGGCACAAAAAAACCGCACTGAAGTCAGTGCGGTTCTCCCGCTTGCTTACTTCCTCTGAGTCAAAGCAATCACTCTTTCGATCTCCTCTGGAGATTGGGCTCCTTGCAGAGCGATCCCGTTGACAATCAAAACGGGCGTGCCGGTAAAACCAAACCGTTGAAACTCTTCCATATCATCGTTGATTCTGGCCTGGATTTGCTCGGACTGAACATCACTCGCCAAAACTTTCATATCCGCACCCAATTTTTTAGATACCTCTTTCAGATAGGCTTCATCACGGAGCTTGTTCTGATTCGAGAAAACGATGCTGTGGAACTTTTGCGCTTTGGTTCTATCCTGTTTTTTCAAGGCTTCAAAGTACTTCGCTGCAGGCATTGCCATGGGATGGAAATCTAGAGGCATGTTTTTGTAATAGAAACTGATTTTACCTTTATACTTTTCTTTAATCACCTGAAGACTGCTATAACCCATGCGACAGGCCGGGCATTGAAAGTCAGCGTACTCCACCAAGGTGATACCCGTCCCTTCTGAGCCTTCTAGCAAAGATTCCTTCGACAGTGCCGGCTTCAACGGATTCTTCATTTGATCTTCTTGTTGCGATTTCATCTCAGCAATTTGCTTTTGCTGTTGGCTCTCTTGAGCCTTGCGCACAGCTTTATTGACGACCTCTACAAATTGATCGGGATTTTCTTCAATGGCATCGAAAACCAGCTTGGGATTTTTTTTAATGACTTGGGCCACTTGTTGGTCGCTGGTCGAACAGGCGCCCAACAAAAGAGAAATGGCTATTACGAAATACTTTTCCATATGTTTAATTCTCCGTCTTGATAATAGAAGACCTTCACCGCTAAGGGCGCCATCAGAGGGAAGATCTTCTGTCGTTTAATTTTTAGAATCTATTCACACTTATTTTTAGGCGGCTCCACTTGCAGCCAAGCCTCAATCATCTTTTCATGTTGAACCTGATAACACATCATGGGCTCCGAGGGGTCTACGGCCTGCAAATTGATAGAGGCAAAGGCTTGCCCCATTCCAAAAGCCCACGCAAACAACATGACGACCAAGGTTGATACTTCAAACCAACGTCTTTTCCCTGAGCTTTCCTGCAGATGCAAGTTTTCAATTCGAGCCTTTAACATTTCGTATCCAGCGGTGGCCCCTGGAGCATAACGTGAGCTTGCTCTAGAAATATTGCTTTCCAAAACCGTCAATAGTGACTGCGTGTACTCCGAAGGATCGAATTTCTGCGATTGAATAACATCTTCATCCGTCGCCATTTCCATAGCTAAAACACGCTTCCGCTCAAAAAACATGGCCAATGGATTAAACCAACAAAGACGTAAGACCAAAAGCCCTGCAAAACTCCACAAACCATCCCGGTTCTTGGAGTGCGTCTGCTCATGACTTAATACATGTCCAAGTACTTTTGAATTTCGCAAAAGCCCTAAGGGTATAATGACTTGAGATTTCAAGATCCCGACCGTTGCCGCTGACATCTCGTCGGTCACGATCAGATAATCGGATTCTTGATGAAGACTGTTCTGCAACAGAAGTTTTTTAAATCCACGGTATTGAATAACGTCTTTTATGAGAAATCCTAAAGCACCCGTCAGCCATATCGCTGCAGCAATACGTGTGATCTCAAAGGAGCCACGGCTTTGTACAAAACTGCCAAAGCACTTCTCTTGGATATCTTGATCCACGAACAGCAATAACAGGGAACCAAAAGCCACCGAAGATAAAACTCCAACCACTGAAATCTGCGAGACTCGATTGAAAAGCCTGCCAGAGACTTTCTTCAACAAAGGCTGCACCAATAAGAACGCGGCAAAAATAATCCCTGAGCATATCGAAACGACGACAAGCAACTTCCACAGAAAATCAGAAAAGTAGGTCAATGAGTCCATTAACGACCACCCTTTTTCTTGTCGAACTCGGCCACAATGGCGCGAAGTTTTTCAATTTCGTCGGCAGAGACCTTATGGCCCGCAAAATGATTTATTAGAGGAGTCAAAGATCCACCCAAAGTTCTTTCGATGAACTCGTTGACCTTCCCCTTCATGACCGTTTCCGCTTCAATTTTTTCAGAGTATTTATAGATGCCATCGATCTTTTCACGTCTCAGAAAGCCTTTATTACGAAGTCTTTCCATAACAGTGAGAATCGTGGTGCGAGCTAAACCTTTTTGCTTCTCAAAGTGATCGGCAACCTCACGAACAGAGATCTCCCCTGACTGAGAAATGTATCTTAGGATTTCGTTTTCTTGCTCGCCTAAACTTGGTAAAGCCTTCATTCACACCTCAAACTACATCTGTAGTCTATCAATACTACGGTTGTAGTCAACTTTACCTTAAGTCTAGTTTTAAAATGAGACAGTCAACAAACTTACTTGCACCTCAGATTGGCGATCTCGAAATCCTCTGCAATCTTCGAAACGGTAGGATTGACTCCTGCTATCGGCGAAAAGAAAGTCGCTCCCCGACACTCCAGCCAAGTGTTGTTCTTTGATCCTTCGATGAAAGAAGCCACGGCAATGACCTGACCCTGCTCATTGATCAGAGGACCTCCGCTATTGCCGGGCAAAAGATCCACCGTGGTCTGGATGACTCCTGCGATCAAACCCGGATACAGACCGTCCATAGAAACCAGGGCTCCTGGTTGGTTAAGACCCTTTTCTTTTTCTGAGGGATTTCCATTCTGAACGATCAAGCATTGTCCTTGGTTCGAGATAATTTCTCCGAAGGAAGCGTAGAGTCTTCTTCCATCAGAGTCATTCTTGCCTCGCTTTGAGCGCATGGGATGACCGATGGAATAGACGGCTTCTCCCTCTTTGAAGTTTCGAGCCATAGGCAGACAAGCACGGTTTCGGAATTTGGTTCTTGGCAAGACAATCGCCACATCATTGAAGCGTGTGCATTTTTGCAGAGAGTTCATTTGATTTGCCGCCAGGTGCTCTTGAAAACTACAGCGTGAGGTGACTTTCACATCCACAAGGGTCGCTCTGCCATCGATCTTCGCTATGCATTGTTCGGGGCGGTCTCGGCGAGGGCCTCGAATCTTCCCGTCATTGCATTGATCAAGGCAATGATTGGCGGTGAGTATATGTCCTTCATTTGAGATCACAGCTCCCGCGCATCTCTCCCATTTTCCATCCGTCGTGAGAACTTGAAAAGAGACGGTCGCCGCCTGTGCTGCCTTATGGGCAAGACTCATAGGTTGAAAGCCTGCCATGGAAGTATCCGCAAAGGAATTCAAGGAGGTAAAAAGAAGAATTGTGAAAAGACACTTTTTAAGATGCATTGATTGTAAGCGTATTCAAAACTTACAAACTCTTCATAGTAGTAAACTTTGTGCGGCTTTATTTTGGACTTATGTCTCTGAGCTCAAACTCCCATATGTTTTTAAAACATGAGCACTTAGCATATAGCAAGCTACGAACTCCAGCGCGATATGTGGGCTGTTTATTATCCGTGAACACTTCGCAATGGTCACCCGACTGCACGCACAAAACACTCGGCCAGATCTCGCCATAGGGGCACTTTTTGGCACTTTGACAAAAAATCATATCTATATTGAATAGGCTCTCCATAAGGCAGGCATGAGCATTGCTCTGTTCTCTGCCTATGAAAGCAAATCTGTTGATCGCCCTCTTAGTGCCCTTCTTCGCCGTCTCGATGTCCTCGGCGGCGGAGTCCTGTGCCACGGTCTTTGATACGGTCAAAGCCCCTACCACAAGACTGCAGTTCTTGGAGAAAGTCACGAGTGGCAAACAGGTGGAAAACCATCTTTGGGCAGTTCATGCGACAAACTACTTTGCGGAAAATGGAACCCTGGGTTTGCGTTTCTCAAAAAAATTCTTAAGCCCAACTACTCATTTCTCAATCGGTCAATTGGTGCCACCCCATGAAAATGGCAGCTGGGAAAATAGAAAATTTGCGGTCATTCTTCCGTTGAAGGCTCTTTATCCTCAGGCTTTAAGTGTCATGGCCGTGGATACCTTTGTCTTGGGTGATGTTCACTTGCCGCGAACAGCTGTGTGGGTGATTCCTAAAAATTCAGGTATTAAAACCAACGCAAAGACTTTTGAATTCGACCCTGAACAAACCACCTTGCGTGAAGCCGTTGAGGCGGCGATTGAAAGTCAAAATGGTTTGGTTCTTCGCACACGCCAAGAGTTCGGTGGAGAGTTTGATACCTTCGTGTCCTTCAAAGACTTGTTCCTCAAAGCCAAAGCAGAGAAAACTTACTTCAGTGCAAAGTCTGTAAATACCGCAGAGTTCTTTGAATCTTTAGTTCAAAAAATCCCGGGGAGATCTTTCGGTGCCCACAATCGCAGTGTGGTTGGAGACGCTGGGCGCTTTGGACAAATCATGTTCTGGATTCAAGGCCTTGAAATGCAAATGAGCACTGCAACTAGCGCAACACTTCTCGCCACAGCGAGGGTCAACTTAAACCGCCTGGATTCTATGATTTCCGACGGCAATTTCTCTCCAGAAGCAATGGGTCGCTATCAAGAGTATCGCAAGCTTGCTTTAGAGACAATGGACAGTGCTCTGGAGGCGCAAAAGACCAAAGATCTATCGAGTATCAACTTCGAATCTTCCGTGAACTCTGTTCGCGATGAATTTCTGCAAATCCATCTTTCAAACTTGGCACCCAAAGATATAGGAATCTTAAGAGAGCACTTGGAATTTATCGTTCCAAAGTTTTTTGAAAAATCAAATGGAGACCACACCTTGCTTTTGACTTGGGCAATGGGTCGCTACAATGTTCTCAATCGAGGCGGAAAAGTCGGGCAAGAACGAGTTCAATCTGAGAAACTCGAAGAGATTATTCAAACAGAGTACTCCGCTGTTAGAGCCGCTCTTGAAACAGCCCCCTTGAACAACAGAACCAAAGAAGACCTGATCTTCAACTTAAATCTGGCTGTTCAGACCTATTCGTTCGTTAAAAGAATTAAGTAAGTCTACATTGCATCCACATCGAAATGTCCTGCGCCACCTTCCGACGAACTTTCTATTTGTTTCCTACCACTTTCACTCTCTTAACTAACCAGGTCTTTATATTTATGCTGCGATATCAGTTCCAAACAAGGAAGGAAATCCAATATGAAAACCGTGCTAACCTCGTTGGTATTGGCAGCATTTCTCTGTTCATGTTCTACAACCAAACCTCAGGCAGACGCTTCCACAGCAGCTGTTGAACGGAAAGCTCCTGAGACTCCCCAAGAAGAGCTCGATGCGCTGAAGGAAGGCAACCGACGGTTTGTTCAGAAAGAACAACTCGGTCATGATTTTCAGTACCAAATTGACAAAACTAAAGCGGGGCAAAAGCCCTATGCTGTTGTGTTGAGTTGCTTGGACTCCCGAGTTCCAGTTGAAATAGTTTTTGATCAGGGCATCGGCGAGGTCTTCGTCGCTCGAGTTGCTGGCAATATCGAAAACAATGACATCCTCGGCAGCATGGAATACGGAACAGCCGTGGTGGGTGCAAAACTTATTGTAGTTATGGGACACACCAGTTGCGGCGCCGTCAAAGGGGCCTGTGAGAAGGTCAAGCTGGGCCACCTCACAGGGCTTCTCAAAAAAATTGACCCTGCCGTGAAAGCTGTAAAGCGAACCACACCCAACTTTGATCCCAAATCAGACGAGCACGTGGATCACGTTTCCGAAGAGAACGTAAAACTCACTGTTGCCAGAATCAGAAAGGGCAGCAAAATTATCCGAGATCTCGAGGCAAAGAATCAGGTGCGTCTCATCGGAGCCATGTATGATGTATCTTCAGGAAATGTAAAATTTTTGGAAGATTTGCCAGCACGCATGGCGAACCAATAGGAATGAGGTCACCATAGAGTGGTCCTGGCGCAGAAAGTCAGTACCACTCCTCCACGACAGACCCTTTTGCTTTTCCTCCATAAACATATAGGATCAAAGCTGGAGGACGCCTCATCATGAAAGCTAGAATTCTCATTCTCACCTTTTTCCTCGGTACTCTTGCAGTGTGGCTGAACACAGCCTCAGCGGCAAGTTTTGACAATGACTCTGGGATTTCAAAAGAAAAGCTCGTTGAGTCCTTGGCGAAAAACACCAGTCTGAATACAGATCAAATTGAGTCTTTGCTGCAAGCTTTGCAGCAACAATTCGGTGTCAAACCCGATCAAGCCATTCCTATCAAAGGCTACTTGTATGCAGCAGGAATGAATGGTGCTTTACTGGTTGATCATGACACTTGGTATTTTGATGCAAACTTGAAAGATCCCGCAACCAATGAAGTGGTTCGTATTCCCAAACTTTTCCTCTGCGACTTTCACAACGGCGGACTCAAGTTTGAAGTCGCTTACAAGTGGATGTTCACTTTCATCCCTAGTGGCGTAACCGTTCACGAGCTCCATGGAGGCATTTACGGCCGTGGGGTCGGGCTCGTGGCCGACGCTCTTCTGGGCCTCGAAGGTTCATGGTTACCTGCACAAAATAGGAATCACGACCTCTTTCATGTTGCGATTAAAGTAGGTGTTGGTGGTGGACTTGTATTTCCAAAAATGGAATTCAAATTGCGCCAGATCAATAACGATGTGAAAACTGCGGTGCTTCGATAAAAAGCTTGTCTCTAGATCAGAAGAAGTTCTACTTGCCTTTACTCATCTTCTCAAACTTTTTGAAACTGGCCTGATTTTCAAAATAAATCACAGACCCATCTTCACGAGCGGCAATAACCGCCGTTGCTTTATCCACAGATTTTTTAGTGATAGGATCAATCGCTGTGCGAGCGGATGCATCTTGGGCTAGGGTTTGTTTGCAGTTCTCGCAGCAGCCGTAATAAGTCTTGCCTGCATGAGCTACAGGAATCTGATCTCTCGGAAAGACCATATTGGTCACCATGCAAACTTTTTGATTCGGCACCACCGTCAGAACTTCTTTAGCCATAGCCACTGTTCCTGTTGTGAGCAAAACCAACACAGCGCAAACTGCAATAACAACGAATTCTTTTATTTGCTTCATTTCAACCTCTTCCTTGAACTTTTTAGGAGAGCAACCCTCCCTTTGTGACAACCAGTTGGTTATATTTTCTTATTATATCTTTTTGAGTCTTACTGATACCTAGACTTTACGTTTTTGGAGCTACTAACTAGAATGATCGCTCAGTGACGCCAGGGGCTACTTGGTTTCACTCTAGAATAGCGCACTGGGTTGGGCCTTGGCCTATGAAAACCTGAGTGAATTTCACCCTTATACGCCCCGCTTCTTGATAGATAAAATCTATTCCAGGTATTTAAACAATCGATTTCCTAAAATATTCTTGATCGCCTATTATCAATAACGAAAGATGTCTAAACGACAAATTGCTCTCTATAGGGCTCATAACATGTTATGACTCTGTGGAAGCTAAACATAAACATCATTATTCTAAGGAGAATAAATGCAAACACTCATCAACACGCAAGTGCCTGATTTCAAAGTTCAAGCTTATCACCACAACGATTTCAAAACTGTGACTCAGAATGATCTTAAAGGTAAATGGTCAATCTTCTTCTTTTACCCAGCAGATTTCACATTCGTATGTCCAACTGAGTTGGGTGACATGGCTGACAAATACGCTGAATTCCAAAAATTGGGCGTGGAAGTTTATGGCGTGAGCACTGACACTCATTTCACTCACAAAGCATGGCATGATGCTTCTGACACAATCAAAAAAATCAAATACCCAATGTTGGCTGACCCTACATTCCAATTGACTCGCGCTTTCGGCGTTCACATTGAAGAAGAAGGTCTTGCTTACCGTGGTACTTTCTTGGTGAACCCTTCTGGCAAAATCATCCTTGCTGAAGTTCAAGACAACGGTATCGGTCGTAACGCTGATGAGTTGTTCCGTAAAGTTCAAGCAGCTCAATACATCGCTGCAAACCCAGGCGAAGTTTGCCCAGCTAAATGGACTCCAGGCAAATCTACTTTGAAACCTGGTTTGGACCTTGTTGGTAAAATCTAATTATTGATTTTGCGTCTCCCCGTTGCTTCAAGCGACGGGGAGTTGTTTTAAGAAAAAATTGTCCCAAGTAGCATTACTAAATGACATTTGTGAGAATTTTTTCCTTCTGGAGGTACTTATGTTGGATTCTCAACTCAAAGAACAACTCACCTCTGTTTTCGCAGCTCTTGAAAATGAAATCGAACTTGTTGTCGAAAACAGTGCTCATGATGATCAAAAAGATCTACTCGATATGCTTGAGGACGTGGCGAGCACATCTGCAAAGATCGTCGTGAAGAAAAATACAGCTGGCAATTCACCAATGCCTCAGTTTCATATTGCTTACAAAGGCAAACCCACTGGAATTCTTTTTAAAGGTATTCCTGGCGGACACGAGTTCACGTCGTTGATCCTGGCTATCTTGAATACGGATGGCAAAGGCAAACCTTTGGACAGCTTGATCGCTGATCGTGCAAGACGTTTGAAAAAGAACATCACGATTCAATCCTTCATCTCTTTGACCTGTGAAAACTGTCCTGAAGTGGTGCAAGCTTTGAATCAAATCGCTCTAGTTCACGGAAGTCTTCGTCACGAAATCATCGACGGCGGTTACGTGCAAGATGAAGTTCAAGCCTTGGGCATCCAAGGTGTCCCAAGTCTTGTTGCGAACTCAAAAATGTTTCACTCAGGTCGTATTCAACTTTTGGACCTCGTAAGCAAGCTTGAAAGCACTTTTGGCGTGGACGAATCCGCTGCCCCTGCTGAGCCTGTGAACAAAAACCTAGGACACTTTGACTCTCTGGTGATCGGTGGCGGTCCGGCAGGAGCTTCTGCTGCGATCTATACAGTTCGCAAAGGTTTGAGCACAGCGATGATCACTGAGAAAATCGGTGGGCAAGTACAAGAAACCAAAGGTATTGAAAACTTGATCTCTGTGACTTACACAGAAGGGCCTCAACTGGCGGCGCAACTGAATCAACATGTGGCGAGCTACCCGATCAAGGTTTTTGAAAACCGCCGTGTGAAAAAGATCCACACGGAAGGAAAAACAAAAGCCATCGAACTTGAAAGTGGCGAGCATCTCACTGCAGATTCCATCATTGTCACCACAGGTGCCAAATGGCGCGAACTCGGTGTTGAAGGTGAAAAAGAATATCTCGGCCGTGGTGTCGCTTACTGCCCTCACTGTGACGGACCTTTCTATAAAGGGAAGAAAGTCGCTGTGATCGGTGGCGGGAACTCCGGCGTAGAAGCTGCGATTGACCTCGCGGGTATCGTTCGGGAAGTCGTGGTGTTTGAATACAATGAACACCTCAAAGCGGACAAGATTTTGGTGGATAAACTTAAATCTTTGCCGAACGTTTCCATCGTGACCAATGCAAAAACAGAACGAGTTATTGGTGATGGTCAGAAAGTGCAACAGATCGAATATCTTGATCGCTCTTTGAATAAATCAGAGAAAATGGATCTCGATGGAATCTTTGTGCAAATTGGTCTCGTTCCCAACAGTCAGTTCTTGAAAGAGACTGTGGAGCTGACCAAGTTCGGCGAAATCATTGTCGATGAAAAAGGTCGTACTTCGGCCAAGGGCATCTATGCTGCGGGAGATGTGACGACAACGCCTTACAAGCAAATCGTCATCGCCATGGGCGAAGGAGCCAAAGCCGCTCTTGCTGCCTTTGAAGATCGCATGTATCACTAAGAAGCTCAAATAAGAAACTTAAACTCGGTCCGCAAGGGCCGAGTTGTCTTTAGGGCCTTTCAGAAAAATTAGGCCGAGTCATTAATATCTCATTCAGCAAATTCATATCCACTGGTTTACTGAGATAACCATCAAAACCATTTTCCAAAGATTGCTTCTGTCCCTCGACGCTCGCTTGCGCCGTCAATGCAACTATTGAACTTTTGTAGCCGCTCTCTCTTAAGCGGGCCGTGGCCTTATAACCGTCCAACACGGGCATTTTAATATCCATCAGGATCACATCAAAGGGCTTTGCCATGGCCATATCCACGGCTTGAAGACCATTTTCAGCGGTCTCCACTTCTGCCCCTTGCTTTTTCAAATAACGAGTCATCAATAAACGCAAATCTTCTGAATCATCCACCACCAAGACACGACGATCTTTCAAGAAACCCGTTTCTTTCGTGATCTTCACTCGATCCATGCCTTGCATATTGTTTTGTCCCGGCGATACCAACTTGAGCAGACTTAAATCTCCAACATTCAGAGCGAGCTCGAAGGTGCTCCCCTCACCAGGAGTCGAACTCAGCAAACGCAAGCTGCCGCCCATCAATCTCGCCAAGCGCTCAGAGAGCGCAAGGCCTAAGCCTGAACCCTGAACCCGCTGAACCTCGGCACCTTCGCCGCGCACAAAGGGCTGGAAAAGATTTTTTTGAGTCGCAAGATCCATTCCCATACCCGTATCTGAAACCTGAATGGAAAGAGTTCCTTGATTCTTGATATCTGAAAAAAACGAGACGCGCACATTGATCGTGCCTTCTTGAGTGAACTTCACGGCATTAGAAAGAAGATTAATGAGCACCTGTCGAAAGCGGATAGAGTCTGACAAAATCTGCTCTGGGATCTGTGACTCATAGTAAATTTGAATATCATGCTTTTGATCTTCCAAGGCCGAACGAATAACCGAAACGGAATCCTCCAACTCACCTGCCGGACTCATTGGAGCGTTTTGAATGTAGAGACGATTGGTCTCAATTTTCGATAAATCTAACAGATCATTCACCAAAGAGGCCATGAAGCGCCCTTGACGATGAATGGATTGAACATCATGACGGCTTTGTTCATCCAAGGCCGGACTTCGCAACAAGGTGTCTGCAAACCCTAAGATAGCAGCCAACGGAGTGCGAATTTCATGGCTGGCATTTGCTAAGAGCACAGACTTTGCATTATTTGCGGCTTCGTGAAGGTCGCGCTCTCGACGCAAGAGATCTTCATTGCGTTTCGTTGTAATATCCCAGGCAATCCCCGTGGCTCGATAAATAATATTATTTAAATCTCGATAAAACTTTCCCCGCAAGGCCACATGTCGCGGAATCCCCATAAAGTCATGAAGAATCACTTCCGTATCGAGATCTGGCTTGGCGCTCAGAGAGCTCTTTAGGATTTGCAACAACTGAGGAGGCCCTTCGGGAAATAGCATTGAATTGCCTTCGCAATGCAAGTGATCCGATTGAACATCCCAGTCCCAAGTGAGTGCGTCGGAAGAGGCCATGGACATGCGCAAATGCTCTTCATTTTTTTGCAGCTTAGTATCCATGCTAAGAAGTTTGATGATGGCGGCATTAAGATTCTTCCCCATCACGGCCATGAGTCCGCAATAAAGCAAAACCAAGAAACCCATGAGAGTTTGATGCTCATGGCTTGAGAAAACATAACCAAAACCCCAACCAAACATGGCGGGAACCCAAACACAGGCCATGGCAGTTCTTGAGGCCACATAGGTGATCATGGCCCCAGCGGACATCGAACAGACCAGAAGAGCTGTGATAATTTGTTGAGTAACACTTCCTTCGGGGGCAATCCACCCCACGGCTCCCCAAGACATCCCCGAAATCAAGAGAAGGCAGTACATGGAGTAAAGCCAGAACCTGGTCTCCTGAATGTGATGAAGACGACCTTTTACGTGGTTCCATTGGCGCAGAAAGGCCATTCGGATAAAGATGGTGCTTACTAAAATGCCGGCCCAAGTGATTAGAAAACCGCGCGACACGTTCTCGTGAGCGACATAAATATAGGCTGCGGCATTAGCCAGGATAGCGACCAGTCCATTTATGTTTTGCTTGTATATCAGATCAATCTTGCGAACTTCCAAATCAAGGGACTCTTGATTTGAACTGTACTCCGCAGAAGACTCTGGACCTACTGACTTCACCATAGCGGCGATCCTATCCCCTTCACCAGTAAATGCCAAATTGCAACAATCTAATGTTTATTCAAAGCCGCCTGAGGAACACGAGGGCGACCTCTGAACGTCACCTGCAATATAAAGCGATCTGCAGGGTTCCTTTCTCATAAAGCTAAGCATTTCTTACACCTTCCATTGCGATAGTCCAGCGAAGGTACAGCTTTCTATGAAAATCCCCTCATCTCTCGATCCGTGCGTATACTAAATGAATCCATATGAAAACCTCGGGGGCTTCAAAGAATGATCAAGTTTCTAACGGCACTCAAAATGCAAGCGATTAAAATTTACGACTTCATCCAAGAACTGAACGACATCCCAATGAAAAACTTTAGTGGCGACTTTTATGAAGAGAAGAAAAGGCAAGCTCGAGTGCCGCGAAAAACAAAAACTAAAGTTGAAGATCTTCGTCCTCCAAAGACCCCAACGGCTTGAATCCATGAAACTGATCTATTAGTCTGGCAGTATTTAAAGAGATTGGAGCTCGATCATAGCGTGAGCATCCTGACAATTGGGTGACCCCAAGCCCCCTTTCCCGAGCATCCAGCTCGGGAAACCAAGAATTCTTTTTTTTTTGGGGGGGGGGGCCCCGCACTCTTGGCGCTCAGGCTAGAAATCAGTTGCAATAAAAATCTGCTACGGGTTGCCCGTAGGCTTTACCAAAGGCATCGACGTTAAAACACTTTTGAACGCCCTTGCCCGTGGAAATACTTTGATAAGAGTCTTGGCAGTAAATATCGTTCACAGGGCCACCATAGATCTTTCCCACCACATCAACATTGAAGCAGAATGTACCTGCAGAGGTCTCGGCCGCACGGTAACCAGAGCTGCAATAAGCGTCTGTCACAGGGTTTCCAAAAGTCGTTCCCTGTGAATCCATAGCGTGACACTGAAATCCTCCACGAGAACTCCTCGCGGCCTTGTAACCACTAGTGCAAAAAATGTCTTCAGTTAAGAAAAGTTGAGAGTCGATAACGTCATGGCATTTCAACTGACCATTAGAATCTGGAGCCACTTGATAGCCGGCATATGCTTGAGAATTTAAAATCATCGCAACCAGAAAAAGACCGATTAAAGAAAAGATGGTTTTATTCATAATAACTCCCAACCCAGACAGGTGAACCTGGGTGCTTGCTACCAAAAGATCAATCCCGGGGCAAAGGGAATTAAGGTCGCTCTTGGCTGGGCGCAGTTCGCAGGCAAAAGAACCGAAATAGGGATACTTTTTTCATAGTGCTAGGCGCATTTCTGGCACCCTCACAGTCCCCGTGTCGCGAGCCCCCTTTTAAAAGCGAAAGGCCAAGCACTGCAATTGCATCCAATACAACTAGATATATCTTTCCTGAAAGGACGTCTCAATTTGAGATTTCTGAAATGCGCTTTGGTAGTTTTAACTTTGGTCATTATGTCTCCTTCCCTGAAGGCGGCAGAGTCATGCTCTGTTCTTTTCAGCAAGGACTCCCTTCACGTATCGGCCTTAGTACAAAAGAATAAGTTTGTTACCAGTCGCGATCTCAGTGAATACAAATCTATTCTGCATCAAGATTTTGCAGATAGTTTGAAAAAACTTGGCCCGACCCAACACTGGATTGATCTTGGTGCGGGAAAAGCCAACGCACAAATTGAGTATTTGAAATCTTTTGAAAGCCCCTTGATGGCTCCGCAGGCCACCGCAGTGGCTTACAAACTAGATCGCTGGTTTTCGCCGCCGAAGCTTCAAGGCAAGCTGATGATTCGAGAAGGAGCCTTTGAACTGCAAGCAACATCCACATGGAAAAAGGCGGATCTCATAACGGACCTCTTTGGTGTGATCTCCTACACCCCGGCCCTGCACTCTTCATTGCAAAAGATTGTGGATCTTTTGAATGTGCAAGGTGAGCTCTTTATTTATACCACTCCTTATCTCACTGAATTTAGAACCGCTGCGGGTTCCTTCAAACTCAGAGATTTCTTAAGCAGTATTGACGGCCTTCGCGTTGAAGGAGATCACGGTTCTCTCAAGGTGATAAAAGAAAAAGAGCAGGTTCTCATCCCCGAACTGAAGCTTCTCCGCTTCCGCGATGAGGCCCCTCCAAGTCGGGTCTTTCAGGTTCTGGAGTTTGATTTATAAATGTCGACTGACGCAGGAAAATTTCATGCCCGGCCAAACCTGTTTCGATTTGAGAATCATTGACTCGTTTGGGGACTTTTTTAATTTTACTCTGCGAAAATTACTACATGCTCTAAACTTGTTTTATGAAGAATATCCACCGCAGACGGCGTCTCATTGTGAATCCCGAAGTCCAATTCGATGTGCTCATGTATGTTGGCCTCTTTGTGGCCACGCTTTTCCTCGGGCAAATTCTGGCGTGCTATCTTTTCATTAGCAAAATTCAGCAGATCTCTGGCATTGGTGACTTTCAAACCATGTCTGTGTCTGAATTCATTGCCCGCTACAAGATCGTCTTCCTGGTCTATCAATTGATTCCCGTGCTTTTGGGCTTGGTTGTGGGCTATTGGTACTTTAATCGCATGACCAGTAAGATCGTAGGACCTCTTTATAATATCAAACGAACAATGCGCAGAATTGCCGAGAACGACTCACTGCCTGCACCGATTCAACTTCGCTCAGATGACTACTTCCAAGACCTGGCTGAAGACATCAATGCGGCCCTGAAGAAAACCAAGTGATCGTCTTTAAAGTCTTTAAAAGCCATTTTAAAGACTTTAAACAAATATAGCCTATTTATTTTACCTTACTCTTGCATTTGGCCCCAACAATGAGGATACCTTGGCATCTTTCGAAAGGATCCTCATGAAATCAATAATTGGTCTACTTTGTTTGGTGGCTTCCCTCCTCTTTGCTCAAACCGGTTTCGCCCAATGGGAAGATGATGGTCGCAATGGCCGTGATGACAGTCATGGTGGTCAAGACAACGGAAATGATCGCGGTGACGATCATGGAAGAAACGACCGCCGAGGAGACGGCAACAACGATCTTGATGAAAAATTTGGATCTCCAGATGTTCTTGTCCCAGTCTACCGATCTGCAAACAGCGGAAGCTACATCTTCACCTTAAATCCTCGTGAAGGAGTTCGTAAAGGGTATAGCTATGAAGGTGTAGCCTTCTATTTGCATCAGCAATCTGCTGCCAACAGAGTAGCCCTTTACCGCTGCATTGAGAAAAAGACATATTTTGTTTCTACGGATCAGAACTGCAAAGGACAAACTCGCGATGTGGTTTTGGGTCATGCTGAAGTCTCAATGAGCCAAAATGCCCAAAAAACTATTTACAGTTGCTCTAATGACAAAGCCCAATTGGTCACCCTTAATAACCAAGAGTGCCTGAATAACGGCTTCAAAGTTGATGGCATCCTGGGATATACGATCAATAAATAATCTATTTCTCTTTAAGAACGAGGGCCACGTGCGGAAGTTTTCCTTTCTTCCCCTTGGCTCCCCAAGCCCGATCTCCTCTAAACAGAGTCCTCAGAATCAATATATTGCATCTGAAAGATCCTCAGCCCTCAGGTTGAAACTCTTTTACAACACAGGAATTTTGCGTTAAATCAGCATCATGATTAGAAGAAATCCAAATGGCGACGTTCCTATCGTACACCCCACAGCCTTCGTTGATCCCACAGCAATTATTTGTGGAAAAGTCATAGTCAGAGAAAAAGTTTTCATCGGCCCCTATGCGGTGATCCGCGCCGATGAGACGGATGCCGATGGCAACATTGAAGCCATCGACATCGGAGCCTTCTCGAACATTCAAGACGGCGTGGTCATGCACTCCAAAGGCGGAGCCGCTGTAAAAATCGGAGAATACACTTCCATCGCTCACAGAGCCATTGTTCATGGTCCTTGCGAAGTCGGCGGACGAGTCTTCATCGGCTTCAATAGCGTCCTCTTCAATTGCAAAGTCGGCGACGGCTGCGTTGTACGACACAATGCTGTGATCGATGGTCGCGATCTTCCTGCAGGTTTTTATGTTCCTTCTTCGGAAAAAATTGGTTCCAAAACCAATTTGGATCTTGTTGCGAAAGTGACCGTGCAAGCCACGGAATTTTCTGAGAGCGTTGTTAAGACGAACAATGAGTTCGTTGATTCCTACAAGCCCTTGGAAGAAGAATTTAAAAAGGGCATGCTTTAAAGCACTCAACTCGAGTGCTTTAAAAAGCCTGGTTCACTGCAAAGTACCAGGCCCACTCATCTCCATAGGCCACATCAATACGGAAGTCGATAGGGTTTCTTGCCCCTAGACGATAGCGAAAGCCCACTCCTCCTGCCCATAAGAGATCATCTAAAGAGAGATCGCTTAAGGATGGAATAACATCACCTACACCAGCAAAATACGCTACGCCGATGTGATCGGTGAATCTTTGGCGAAACTCCGCCTGAGTGGCCCACAAGTCTTTGTCTCGATACTTCCCAGCCTTGTATCCTCTGAGATCCGGCCCCTGTCCAAACACCGCCAAATTGTAAAATGGAACATCCCCTTCATTTATCTGAAAAGCCACACGAGCAGCTAAGACATTTTCATCCCACATATGAAAGTACATATTGTGATTGCCGCGATAGTTTTGGAAGGTGTGCCCTCCACCCCATCTGGAGTCATAGAATTGCCCCGAGAGATTCGTCAGGTACCCTTGCTTGGGATAAAAAGTATTGTCTCGAGTATCCATTTGAAACTTCAGCCCTGGTACATAGGATGTGCTATCCAGCTTATCGGAAGGATCCACTGTGTCCGGCAAACCACTGATATCGAATCTATTGGAAATATCTAAGTAAGTTAAAGACGGCCCCAAATAAACAGATCCCCACTTGGGCAAAAACTGTATGGTCAAAAAAGAATACTTCTGCTCAAGCAATACGGAAGTGTCTTTCTCGGACTGATCTTTTCCGATTCCATAAAAATCAGAGTTCACCTTGGCATAACCACCAAAAACATTTAGCCGCAAACGGTCCTCCCGCAGCCGCCCCATGTAAGCAACAATGCCTCCATAACTTTTCTTTTCAGTTCCAAAAAGGCCTGCCGCTAAAACCGACGGCTTCTGCGAACTTTTATGAGCAAAAATCTTTTGCGCTATTAAGGCCAAACCCCACTCCTGTGAGGGATTGTAACTCGGCACAGGAGCAACGACCCATTCTCCCTTTGTCACTTTGTCTTTAATGATTGTGGTGTCTAACGGGGTCTTTTCTGTGGGGTCCGTAACGGGCTCGGGGTCCTCGTCTGAATCTGTCAGAGATATATAGTCTTTAGAATAATCAAACCTGCCACTGTTCGAATCAGATTCCTGCGCAAAGCTTAAGCCGCCCACCAGAAGCACGGAAATACAGATGGTCGCCATGAAGGAAGTATTTTGCATAACTCAACGACACTACAGAGCCCAAGAAGACTCAACCTCACAGGCCTTGTGTCTTTACATTGATTTGTCGAAATCACCATTTGCCGCAGGTTGTTTGAGAAAAGGTTTTTTCCAAGGCCTGCGTAGCAGGCCTTGGAAAAAACCAGAATGAATTTTAGTGCAGATATTGACCCGACATTAAGTTGCTGGATTCCATTATCTCTTCCGAAGTTGCGGCTCTCGCTTCGAGAGTTTCTATTTCAAAAACCAGATCCTGTCCTGCCAAAGGATGATTGCCATCCAACGTGACCATATCACCATGAACTTGCACTACACGGTAGCTGCGATGCTGTCCCGTTTTAGAGACAATCGTCACAGCTTCTCCCTGACGTAATGACATTTCCTTTGAAATCTTCTTACGAGGGAAGAGAATCACTTTTTTTGGATCATAAAAGCCATAGGCTTGTTCGGCAGATAAAGAGATAGATCTCTTCTCGCCCTTTTTGAGATTTTGCAGTCCTTCAACCAAACCACTGAGCATAGCCCCTTGGCCTTCTGCAGAGGTGATCACTTCGCGATTGAATGTAGAACTGATGAGTTTTCCGGCTTTGTTCTTGAGGATGCAGTTAAACGATATGATTTGAGCGCCCATAATTCTTCCTCCTTAAGCAAAGTTGTAGAAAAAAAAGCCGACCACCAGGGTCGGCTTTACCTAACTTATCTAAGATCGAAAAATCGTTGGCTTAGTATGAACGACGAGACCCGCCGCCGCCACCACCGAAACCACCGCGAGATCCACCACGTGAACCGCCGCCACCAGTGCGAGGCTCTTGTGGTTTTGCTTCAGAGATGTTCATTGCACGGCCAGCTAGCTCCATACCATTCAATTTTTGAATAGCAGCTTGAGCTTCTGAATCTGTAGACATCTCAACAAAAGCGAAACCTTTGCTGCGACCAGTGTCACGATCCATGATCACATTCGCAGAATCAACAGTACCGAACTCAGCGAAAACATCTGAAAGTTGATTTGAATCAACATTGAAAGACAGGTTACCAACGTATATTTTTTTTCCCATATTTGCCTCCTTGTGAAAGCTTAGGGGCCATTCGCAGAAGACAATAGGACATCTAATGAACTGTGGAACGACTTACTTCCTTAAGTAGAACACCCTTAGGATGAAATAGATAGAAGTATATTGCCAGCTCAAATGCCCAGACCTAAATACGTCTCCAAATAAGACTCCGACGATCTGAGCTAATTCATTCAACTTTGCACATGAGATAAATCGGAGACATTCTACATTTCTGCGTCCAATATTCCTGCCTTACGACATCATGTTTTCTTTCCACTGGCTCCTACTCCCTCACAAAGTCAGGAGTAAAATTTGTGTGCAGGGATCATTCATCCCAAGGAGGTACCCAATGGCCATGGAAACATCAAAACCCGAACAGACAAAAAGCAATGCACAAACAAGTGCAAAAAAATTAGGAAAGATAATCGGTAAAAATTTTGACAAACCCGATGAGGTTCGTGAATTTCCGAAAGGTAAACTGGAGTTGATCAATTTCGGTGGAGCTATGGTCGGAAAGGCCACACTTCAACCCGGCTGGCGCTGGTCCACATCTGTTAAGCCCATTGCTAAAACGGAAAGTTGTGAAGCTCCTCACTTCCAATATCATCTTTCGGGAGTATTAAAAATTCGCATGGATGATGGAACTGAGATTGAATGCAAACCCGGAGACGTCTCTTTAGTTCCCCCTGGCCATGATGCTTGGGTGGTCGGGGATGAACCCGTTATCATTATCGACTTTCAGGGAATGACCACCTATGCACAGCAGCCCCATCAACACTGATTGAGTAAACCCGAAAAGGGGCTTTGCGACCAGCGAAGCCCTTTTAAAATCGAATGAAGAAGTTCCAGATCACGCCCGGGTTTCCGGCGAAGCCTTGATCTTGATGAAAATCAAGATGCGGGATCAGCTGATAATCCAAAATATTTTTATACAGAATATGACTCCAGATCACGGAAAAAACATACTCTTGCAATTGATAATTGGGCTGATTGATCGAGGTCACAAAAATATTGTAGGACAAAGACATGGTTGGAGTTAGCCATTGCCCTAAGGCCACCCCATTTGTGACCGTGAACAGATGGGTTCGGTCTTCGTAATCACCTTCATTCACAAAAGTCAGGCCCACTTTTTTTGTCAGCTGAATATTAAAATTGAGTGCCTGAAAAACCCCAGTCCCTTTGTCCGCATCGGCATAGAACTCCAGCTTGGGGTTGACCCGATAACCCTTTTTTTCCGCGACACTTTCAAAAATTAAAGCATGCGATATTTTAGGTGTCCCAGAAAAGCCAATACGCGGTTGAAATGAGGCCCGGATATTCCCTAATTTTCGAAAGAAGCCAAAAGTGGCTCCATAATCTTTTTCACGAGCCGTTTGACGGAGGTAACTATTTGAGACCCCTCTTTCTTTAGTTTCGTCATAGTTGGAAAAGGTCACTTGCCAATACTCTTCCACATTAGGCAACTGCAGATTTATACTGAAAGCGGTGGCATCCGAATACCCGTCTTTTTCAGAGTAATAGAAGGAGGGTTCTATCACCAATCTCGATTTATTACGTCGACTTGTCATTTTTTTGCCGGCAAGAAAAAGATCGATCCCCTCGGCAATACCATCGAACCACTGCGAAATCGCAATATTATCGCTGATCAGCGATTGCTCCCAGGTCTCAGTTGCCTCAGGCTCAGATCGACTGTTTGACTCCGCATAGAGAGCTGAACAGTACAACGCGACCCCAGCAATAAGAGCTCCACGCTTAAGCAAAGAAATCAATTTTCTCACCCAAAGATATTGATTGATTTTTTCCCCTCAAGTTCTAATCTCCCCTTATGACATACTTTAAACTCATAATTGGTATTCTGTCGCTCAGTATGTTTCTGAATACACAAAATGCTTATGGTTACACTCCCAAAAGGGGCAATGTCACTGCCACCCTCGGTCCTTATGTGTTCAAAACGAATTATGCAAACCCTGAAGCGGGTCTGACCTCTCCCGATCAAGGGGGGCTTGCTTTGACGGCCTTGGGTGATGTGAACGACTCAGGAAGTTTAGAAATCGCAGTGATCTATATGAATAAGATCTACTTCCGCCAGGATCAGGGGATGTCGGTTTCAGAAAAGACCCAGCTGATCCATGTGACCATGGGATATCGCTACTGGATAGGCTCTTATTTCTCAACCTCTTTGGGACTTTATACATCCTATCCTATGGGGGATGTTGAAATTCTGCATGACAACTTCCCTCCAGGAAAACAAATCACCACGACGGCAAGAAAAACCACGGAGACAGGGTTGGACTGGGCTCTGCAAGCAGAGCTATGGAGTAAAAACAGATTTGCCCTAGTTGTCGAAGGGCGCTACTCTCTTTCTTTGACTAAGGAACCTGGCGAGCACTCCGACCAATATGGTTTTTCATTGGGAGTCCGTTATTTTGTTCAAGGCCCCGACGAGCCGAAACCCTAGAAATGGAAACGGAGCTTGATCTTATCGATCAAACTCCGCCTCGAACGATCTTCAAAGAATTCATCTTCCGCAAATCTTAGTTTTTTCTAGTCATCGCTTCTTACTATTCTCTTGAAAGATCGCCTTACAAGTTAATTATAGCTCAAAAATCGTGCATGTCTTGAAAGTGCCAAAATGCATGTCTTTTTTCAGACCGAAGACCGGCGAGGCCCCATAGCATCGAACTCATTCAAGATTTAAAATCGAAGAATAGGAGGATGCTATGATTCGAAAACTAAAATCCGGCAAATATCGAATTTACTCAAGAAAGATAAACCCAAAAACTCGCAGACGCAAAAATCTTGGAACATTCGATTCACTGGCCACCGCGAAAAAACACGAACGTGCTATTCAATATTTTAAGCATCATGCTCACTCATGAAATCTTTGGAATCACATCGCGCTCTTCTTTATGAAGAAAAAACGCGATGTAATTTTTTATGTAAATGCTTTTGCTCTCGCAAAGTGAGCATCAAAACATAAATGCAAATTCAATTTTTTTGTCAAATCGCGCAGTCACCCGATCGGGGGATCAGATTCTTTTCTCCTCTAGATCCTTGCCGACATCATGTGGGTCATGACAAGATAAACAATATGCTTCTACCACTGTTTTCGGTTCTTCTGATCACTCTCATCGGTTTCGGTGCAACCTTATTGTTGCTCCTTCCTCAGAGAAGGCAAAGTTCGGTCCGAGTTTTTTTTGCTTTGCAAACGATCTACTTTGGGTGGGCTCTCGCTAGTGTACTTATGTTGGTAGCAACCAGTCCTTCGACAAAAACGATGATGGTGTATGCCCGCTTTCTTATCATTCCCTTCGCTCCTCCTCTGTGGCTCATTCTGATGTCCGGACTTTTCAAGAGAGCGTTCTATGAAAAATACCGTCCCTTTTATTTTGCTCTCTTTATCCTTCCGGCGTTCATTTCCCTCACAGCCCTACTGAACCTTCTAGGTTTTTCTCCAACATGGTCCTCAACGCTCCTTTATGACTTTGTTCCACTGACTATCTGGGACAATATCTCCACCCTTGGGTTTAAAACAGGTCCTCTTTTTAATGTCTATTTGGCCTACTCATATATTCTTATCTCTCTATCTTATGGGTTGAGCGTGAAGACCTGGTTGAGTGGTCCCAAACATTTGCGTAAGACGGCTTTTCTTTTTGCATGTGCGGGCTGTATTCATATCGCGATAGAAATTCTCGCTATCAAACACTTTCCTGAATTCCGCTGGACCCAAGTCACCATTGCCTCCACTTTGCAAATCTTTGTGGCCTGCTATTGGGTGATCACTCGTCATGACATGTTTAAGCTGCGAGCTTTGGCTAAGGAAAAGATCCTCGATGATTTGCCTTTGGCGACCATCACCGTTTCTCCGCTGAATCAGCTCTGGGACTTCAACCAGAAGGCCGCCGAACTGCTTTCTTTGTCTTCTAGAGATCTTGGCCTTTCTCTTGAGGCCTTGCAGAAAAAATTAAAGATCAATATCGACAGTCCCGAACTGCATTTGAACAACAGAATATTTCTTGTTCAAAAACACGTTCTCCCTTTGCAGCTTGACCTCGCTCCAGCTCAGATCTTCTCTTTTAGTGATGTCACAGACATTCAGGTTCTCTCCGGCGAACTCAGCATTCAGAATCAGAATCTGCAAGACCTCAATCGGGAATTGGCCCATGCCATAGAACTTAATCAAAAGATGTTCTCGGTTCTTTCTCATGATTTAAGCGGTTCCTTGGCTAGCAGTAACCTGGTGATGGAAGGTCTACTCTCTCAGACCAAAAAAAGTGGAAGAACAGAGATTCAATCTGCCCTCGAGTTGACGCTGAAATCCCAAAAGGCCTCACTAGATCTATTGGCAGATTTGCTCAAATGGAACCTCACCAATGGTGGATACTTAGCACAAAATACTTTAAGGACACCGTCTGAGTGCCTTGACAGGGTACTGGCTCATCTCACAGCTCAAAGCGAATCAAAAAGAATTTCTTTCCTTATCGAAAATCAATTCAAAAACCTTCACACCTCTCTTGATGCTCATTTATTTGAGACGATTCTTCGCAACATTATTTCCAATGCCATTCGCCACAGTCATGAAGGTGGCGAAATCCAAGTTGGTTTAAAACAAAAAGGAGACGGCTTGCGCTTAGAGGTCCTGGACCGCGGCAACGGCATTTCTATGGAAACCATCAGTCGTCTCAATGGACAAGCCAACTTCCCGGCTAAATCTGGAGAAGGTTTTGGCGTCGGCCTCTTTTTCACTCGACGTTTCGTCAAAGAACTTGGCGGAGCTTTTAATATTGTTTCTGAAAATCAAAAAGGCACCCTCGTTGTTGTTGAACTTCCGTTACGAGCCAAGGACTTAGCATGAAATTTCTTATCGTTGATGACCATCCCGTGATAAGTGAAGGTCTGAAGATGGCCCTCACCGGACTGTCAGATCAAAACATCTGTTACTCTGCCGGGAGTATCGCAGAGGCTTTGGATCTTTACTCCAAAGAGCTCCCTCAGTTCCTCATTATAGATCACGAGCTCCCAGATGGTGACGGACATGCCTTGGTTAAAAAAATCAAAGCCATCAATCCTTACATCGAAATCGCCATATTCACACAAACTCTGGAAGTAGAGCCAATTAAGATCTATCTCGGCTTGAATGTTCGCGGCATCGTTCACAAGAGTTCTACTTTTATGGAGCTCTCTTCCGCCCTCAGCGAAATGATCCGTGGTAAGAACCACTATTCCCCTGTCATAGAAACGGCCTTGAAAGAAGGACCTACCACCCACCCTCTGACAAAAAGAGAGCTAGAGATCGTTCGTGAGCTCGTCCTCGGCAAAAGCAACAAGCAGATCGGACATGTTCTGGAATGTTCCGAGGAAACCATCAAAACTCACAAATCAAATATCATGAGAAAGCTCAACCTTAGTACATCTGTGGAGATTTGTGTTTGGGCCATTAAGAACAAAATTGTCTAAGATATCTATCAGTAAGCCCGCAAAACAAAAAATCCCAAAGAACCTATGAAGCTCTTTGGGATTTTTCATTTTTAGTATTGTCAGTAGATCGACTATCTCTTGATTGTGAAAATCTGCTTTAAGAAGCCCTCGAATTGCGTGAAGCCCATGGCCCCACAATGTCCGCCGTAAGGAAACACCAATGCTCGTGGCCCAAAGATATCTTTAGCCCAAGCCAAGTCACCATTTTTCAACAAGAAGTCATCTTGGCTATGAACAAAGAAAATGCCGGAATCATTGCGGATAAGGTCTGCAAATTGATAAATGCTAGATTCTTCATTCAAATCAGACACAGAATAATCGAGGTCTTTCTGTGCTTTCACTCTTGGGAATACAAAACGTTCCATATAGTCAGCAAAGAAAATATTTCCAGCTTCGTTGTAGCGGGCATTTCGATAAAACTCAGAAACGCGATTCCGTAAGAGCCCAGAATCCTTGACCTGTTGACTTGCGAAAATCACATCCTTCAGACTAAGACGGAAGCTCAAGGCAACAATGTAAGACAAATCACTGTCGTTAAAATGAAGTCGATCAAACACATTCTGCAGGTCTTGCGCTCCTGAAAAAGGTTTTTTCGAAGCCAAAACATCACCGCCCACATCGAGCAGTCTTGTGAAGACATAAGCCTTGCGCGATTCACTCAAGCTTTGGCCTCGAACATACATGGCATCCAGCTGATTAACTGCGTGAAGCAAGTCTAGCGGCGGATTGATAGTCAAAACATGAGAGAAGTTAAAGTGCTTTTCGGTGCGATCAATATTTTTTAAGAACAAGCTTTGCAAACCACCCAATGAATAGCCGGCAAGAGCATACGCCCTTGGACGAGCCCCTCTCTGAGTTTTCAACTTCTGGTTGATCTTCAGCAAGGCCTGATAGAGATCCCGAGAGTCTTCCACCATATAGCCAGGCATTCCACTGCGGCTGCCTGAGACAGAGAAGGTCCAAGAGAATGGATTATCCAAAGTCACTGTGCTGTAGCCGAGTGCAAACAGCTTCTCGGCAATAAAGAGAGCACCAGAAGCCCTGAAGTCTCCACCCAAGCCCGGAAGAACAAAGATCAAAGGAGCATCTTTTTTTGACTGAAGCTTGTATGTGAAGTTGAGCTTGGAGGCCTTCTCGAGAAGAGAGACTTTTCCACGCTTCGGAAGAAGCAGAATTTGATCATTGTGAAAATGATCGCTTTTTGGTTGAACCAGAACAGAGGAAATAGTCATGGCCAAAGGATTTTGAACAACCGGCGGAATGTTTTCGACCACTGTTTGGCCAAATGATGCTTGTGCAATCAGAGCAAGAGCTAATGTGAGAGCGAATCTCATGGGGGTTCTCCTAGGGAAAAAACGGCGAGCCGGACAATAAAGAGAGTCTTGCAAGAGTGCAAGGTGCATGGCGCGTGGTTAAGACACCGAAAGAAATTATTTCTCGTTCCCTCTGTGCTCAGGGGAAAAACCGCACGATACTGGTTCCATCCTGGAACTAAAGCGCCTCTGTCGGGAACTTTTAAAGAGGAATAATACGGAGTCTTAAGGGTCGTTCTCTGAGTTTTCCTCTATTCCTTTCTCTAGTTTTTCTTAATATGCCCACTGAAAAAGGATCTTTTGAGATCGAGAGTTGTCTTTCAAACCGATCTTTTATACGGTGAATTTCCACCGCAACTGCGGTGACTAAGGAGTACCAGACTCACTATTTGAAATTTTAAGAGTTCTTTGCGAGGAGACGAATATGGAAATGACCACCGCAGGATTGATCGCCACCTTGAGCTTCATTTGCGCCTTGATACAATCTTTAAACTCTCGACGAATACTAGACCTCTCCGACAAACTCAAAGAACGCAACCCCGTCGCTTCACGCTTTCTGCATTTCGCTGGAGAACCCGAAATTGCCATGGGCATGTGGGCCGCGGTATTTCTATTCGCCTTAATGGGCCTGTGGGGATTTGAAGCCGGCCTTAAGTGGATGGATGAGCGCATTTTCTCTGAAGTGATCTTTATCTTTGTAATTATGATTTTGGCTTCTTCAAAACCTATCACAGAGTTTGCAGAATCCATCATTAGCAAAATATCGAATGTCATTCCTCTTCCCAAAGAAATGAGAATGTACTTTAGTATTATGCTTCTGGGACCACTCTTAGGTTCTCTCATCACCGAGCCTGCTGCGATGACCATCTCGGCGTTGCTCTTGAAAGATGCGGTCTTTAAGCCCCTTAAAACCAAAATCAACGATCGCTTTTTCTACACGACCTTAGCCGCTCTCTTCGTGAATGTTTCCGTCGGAGGAACTCTCACTCACTTTGCAGCTCCACCGGTGTTGATGGTGGCCCGTGTTTGGGATTGGGACACTCCATACATGTTTATGAACTTTGGTTGGAAAGCTCTGATTGCGGTTCTGATTAACACCTGCATTGCGACTTGGCTCAATAAAGAGGCCCTCAAAGAGATTCGCGAACCTCAACAGCAAATTGTAGCTAAAACCCCTCTATGGATCACGGGCGTTCATTTGGTGTTTGTGGTGTTCTGTATCTTAGCAGTTCATCATCCCGCTTTTGTCGTGGGTCTATTTTTATTCTTCCTGGGTTTCTATAACATCACTCGTGAAGCACAGTCTGAAGTCAAAATTGAAGAAAGCCTGTTGGTGGGATTTTTCCTTGGTGGTCTCTTGATCCTCACCGCAAAGCAAGGTTGGTGGCTAAAACCTATCTTGAGTTCTGTGGAAAACTTACCTTTGTACTTGGGAACCTTGGCTTTGGCTCCCGTCACTGACAATGCCGCGATCACCTCTTTAGCTTCTCAAGTCAATAATCTCTCGGAGCTTTCAAAGTATCTCATCGTTGCCGCGGCAGTTGTGGGCGGTGGTATGACCATTATTGCAAATGCACCAAATCCTGCCGGATTCACACTTCTGCGTGAGTATTGCCCAGGAAGAAACTTGAAGCCATTGAAACTATTCCTCAACGCCTTCATTCCAACACTGATTGCCGGCACTATTTTTTGGTTTTTATAGGAAACTGATCACTTAGTGTCGTGATATTTAAAGAGTCGTGACTCGATCACAGTATGAGCATCCTGACAATTGGGTGTTCCCAAGCCCCCTTTCCCGAGCATCCAGCTCGGGAAACCTAAGTGACCGCGTCCTGCCGGCATCTTTCTTCCTATTTTAGACCTCATACTCAATTAAAAATGCTTTCCGTTTTCGTAATAGGAATTCTTGTTAAGAACCTGGAAAACAACAGTGACGTATTCGTAAGCCTGAAGACTTTGAATTTTCCCAGTAATGATCTTGGCACAAGTGTCTTGAACTTCCTGAGATCTTGCAAACCACAGGACCTCCACAAAGGGATATCCTGGATTTTCTTGGCCCTGAGAAAAAAACAGAGTCTGAACAGATTCAAAGGTGAAATTGTCAATATCGGTCTCCATGGCTTCCGCCAAAGGAGCCGCAAGTTCAAGACTGAGAGTCTGAACTTGCTCTATTTTAAGACCTCTCATTCGAATATGAGGCATGGGATCTCCTAATTCTTTCTGTTTGCTACAATCTCTTTAAATACCACCAAATTAAGGGATCAGGTTCTAAAAAAGCAGCTCCAACTTCCATTTGACAGCGCAGTTCGGTGATTTATAACACCTCGCTTGTGAATCCCCGGAAGTGCCCATAGGCTATAGAGCAGTTGCTTTGCGTGAATGTACTCGAAGGTGAGCTGACCATGGACGGCCAGTCTTACTTTCCTCTAAAATCCCCCAGATACCTCTCGTCTCATTCTGAGATGCCAAAAGATGGCCCTACCCTTGCAATATCTTCAAATTGGAACCCATACGGAGTTTAAATGAAGCTAATGCTGTCCATCCTATTTACATGTGCCGCCGTCTTGTGGCACTCCCCTGTTTTCGCAGCGGGACCGCAGTGCCGTCGTGTATGGCTTGGACCAGCCAATATCAATGAAGCCGTTCATCAGAAGCTGACTGACCTCCACAGCACCCTAGCAAACTTGCGCAAGGCCATTAAAACCACAGAAATGCAGAGTGATCCTTTAAGCGCTCTGCAACGAATTGATCAAGATCCTCGTGAGATCGCTTATCTTCTTCAAGGAGCTTACCGTCTTATTATCTCTCATCCTTCAGCGAAAACACTTCTCTCTGAGAAAGACTATAAACGCGTTAAGAAGGGGCTCGACGAACTCAAATGGTTGGAAAAAACCTTGGGTAAATACTCTGTTCAAACAGAGCTCTTAGAGACCGCCGTTAAGAATCAACTTCCCGCAGATTTTATTTACTTCCTTGCCGCTCGACGCGATCAGGTTTCTCAGGAGTCCTATCGCGAGTTGAAAGAGGCTGATTACCTTAATAAGGAGATCAGCGCCGTCATGGAGCTCACAGATAAATTTTCTAAAGTCGAAATCCCAAGAGAGTTCGACCAGACTCAATGGCTAAGAATCAGCCTGCAAAATGAAGTTGTGCGCATCAATGGCAAAGTAAGCACTGAAATGGCTCCGTTGATTCGTAAGGACACCTATGGCTATCGTGAGCTTGAAGAGGGCGCCCATGCCTTCCGTCGCAGCCTTCGCTGGATCAAGGTTTATTTAAATGCCTATAGCGATCATTTTTCGTTAGTCAGAGATTCCAACAAATCACCAGCGACCACTGAGTTGATCGAAAGATATAAGGCCAAGTTCTCTTTGAGATATGATGACGCTGGACCGATCAAGATCCGAGACACTGACTATGCAAAAATTATTAAGTATGTCGATTCTCTCCGTAAAGTTAAGAAAACTGGAGAAATGCAAGAGCTCTTGACTCATGAGCTGACGACCTTCGGTCGCTGGAATGAGAAGCCCATCACTCATGAGGAAGCGGCTCGCATCATCGAGAGTATTCTTATCAAAGAAGAAGGCAAACTCGAGAGAAAAACCAAAGAGATCTTAGATGACTATGAAGCCACTGCTGGCTTTAAAGATATGATTGTCGAGGTTAAGCCATGAGAATATCCCATTTTCTCAGCTCCATGGTGATCGCAAGCACCTTAAGTCTTCAGGCTCAGGCTCAGATTACTTGCGGCCCCATCTTCAGTGAAGGCTTAAGTTTCTCTGTGGGCGCCTTCGAAGCGAGCAATCAAAATAATCCTGCAAAAGTTCCAGACCTTTTGGCTAAAATTTTAGCGATGAGTGCTTCAACTATGGGTGAGTCTCTCGGTCCAAAATTCACCTTAGAGAAGGGCCATATCGTTCTCGGCAAGCCCCTCAAAGAGGGCTGGAGTATGGAGTTAGAATACATTCAGGACATGAGAACAACTGAAGTAACTTATCGTTTAGCAGAAATTCTCTTGGTTAAGCCAAATGGTGAAAGAACCAAGATTTCTAAAGCACCAACCACCGCCGATGGCCTGCAACTTTCTAAAACACACATGACTCCTAGCGAGCTGTTGACAGATGCTGACGCTTTTAGAGTTCTTCAAAATATCGAAGCTCCTACTGTTATTAGAGGAGAGCTTTGGAAGGCCCTGAATAAGTGGATTCCTTACGTGGAGTTTGCCAACCGCTCGACTTTGAGAGAAATAGAAGCTCACAAGCTTGCCACTGTGAAGTCCGGAGCCTTTGTTCGCTCGAACTGGGATTTCACTAAGAAGGTCATCCGAAAACAGTCTTTCAAATTCGCTCTTTTGGCGGCTGTGATGTATGCCTACACCGAGCGAACTCGTATTAGCAATGAGATCTTTGTTTCTGATCCGTGGGAAAGCATTTTAAAGAACTCTAAGATATCTCAGTTCAACAAACAAGAGCAGAGCCATCTTTCGGATCTACTGACAAACTTGCTCAAGATTGACCGTGAGTCCTTGGACATGGCTGAGCCAACTAAGAAAGCTCGCGCTTCCAAGAACTCTTACCACGATCTTTCTAGCATTCTCAGTAAGACCCGCAACTTGAGCCAACTTGAGAAGAAAGCCGGCGGAAATCAATTCATCTACCTCTTTAGAAATAACAAGATTGATGAGTTAGGAACAAAGAAGATCACAGACACACTCAGCGATGACTCTTCTGAAGAGCCTTACATGATCATCTTCTATCACCCGAGTATGAAGAGAATTCTTCTCGTGGCCGGTGATCAAACTTTGGAAACTGATGATGGGGAAATGAAGTTCTTCACTATCGGATTAGATCCAGAAAATGAAAATACGCTTTATAGACTTATTAGAAACCGTTTGACGCCTTCTGAAAGGAATGCCGAATGAAAACTTTAAAACGAAAATCCCTTTTTGGACTTTCCTTAATGCTTTTCTCTTCCCAGTCCTGGGCCTTGGATGTGCGCGATATTCGCGGCGAACAAGTCATTTCTTCGAAATCTTACCGCGGTGTTGAAGAACGTTGTGCGATTCCGAATCGCTTGGCCGGTGCCAAATATAAAAAGGGCGATTTAGAGAAAGAAGCCAATCTTTGCGGTTATGACTTCTACAATACAGTTGCTCTGTGCCCAAAATTCAATTCAACCAACCCGGGAATTCTTATTACCGACTTGGGTAAATCCAAATTTACAAAGGCGCAGATTGAATCCTCGTCTTGTGATCTGAAAGCAATGGGCTTAAAGACTGCGGCTAAATTTAAACAAAGTACGAGCTGCTCGTACACACCGTCTATTTTAGCTTATTATCATATTTCGAGAGCTCTTGGCGGAGCCGGCAAGGTCCCTGTCGCTGTTCTTAGAACGATGGATGCCGAGACCCATAAAAAGCTCTCTGTGAAAGCCAACAATAAATTGAGTCATTCTACGAGCGTGATCTCTAAAACTTGGGATCAGTACGAAAACATTCATGATCGCCCTCGAAACTATCCTGAGGTTTTTGACAGCTCATTGACTCAGATTTATGGCGCCTTAGCTTACAATGTAAAGGGTGAAAGCATTTATACTGAAGTCAGCGGTCGCGGAAGCTATGACACTCGCTATGAGAGATTTCTGAAGCAACGTCCGTTCCTTAATCTGACCGACAGCCGTGATGTTAAAAGTATCGTAGGCAGTGCCCGCTTTGAACATGTTGCTCAAATCGTTGTTCAGATGAAAGACGTTTCTGACATGGTCATCATGGACACTCTTTTGAGTCAGCAAGATCGCATCGGCAATATCCACTACAAATATGCTTGGTACATTGTCAGCCCTGAAAAGAAAGATGGCGTTGACGTGCAAAAGTCAGATGCTGAAATTGTGAAGGGCAAGCTTGAAATCCCAGCAGAAGAAAGAGCGGCCGTTGCAGGAAAAACTGCAGCCTTGGTAAAAGAGATGGTTCTGAAAGACAACGATTGCGGAGTTGCTAAAAGCAATAACATGCGTACCCATGGTGCTTTAGAGAAAATGCGTCACGTGAGTTATGACACTTACAAGAAGCTCACAGAGCTTTCACGCAATATTCTGACTCAAGAAACAAAGGAGTTCTTCCTTAAAGAGATGCTCTTTACGGACAAGGACTACGAAAATACAGCTTTCATGGCCCGTAAGATCGTCAGTACATTAAAACAGAAATGTTTGGCAGGTCAGTTGAAATTTGACTTGGACATTGAAGAGTATGTGCCAGGTGCTAAAATTCAAACGAAGTCTTGCGAAATCTAGGTCGCTCTATTTGTGACCTTTGGGTGCAGGTGCTTTGCCTTGAGACTTGCCGGAAGCTGGCTTCGCGGCCTTGGGAGGTACGGCTTTGGCTTTTGCCGCGGCGACCTTTCGGCCAAGATTCGAGTCATGCCAAACTTCCATGCAGCTATTTCTTGAAATCCGGCGTCCATCCGCAGAAGGATTCACTTGTTTCATTCCGTAGAACTTACCCATCCCTGAAGTGTAATAAAAATACGGCATTTCAGGATTTCTTTTTTCAAAAGTGTTCGGGAATAAAACCGCCATGGTGGCAATACGGACTGTATTGTTCCAAATATTAACTTCGTCCGCCCCAGGAGTTCCCCCTGTCCAAAAAGTTTTACCTGCATCCGCAGGGGGACACAGAGCCAGGTTAATGGCATGGCTGGGTTGACCATTCACTTTTTTGAGCCACAATGAAAACTGCGTTCGGCTTGTCACCACCTTCGCCAGATCGCTTTTGTCAGCGCGGTGATCTCCCCGAATAAAGATATTTCTTATACTAGGATCAGCATTGGAGCGATTCGCGGCGATCTTTGCCACCGCCATCGGATATTGCAAGCCATGCTTATAGCAACTCGCCATCTCTGCATATAGAGTTCTCGACAAAGCATCAATTGCAACGAGATCCTGCTGAGTCATAGGCTGACCCTTTTCATTAAGAACCTTTGGCACCTTTTGCTTATCGAGATGAGGCATGACCATCTTATCAAAGGGATTTCCATCTGGATATTTCGACGGATCGCTCTTAGGTTTGATAACACAAGCACCCACCGCCCCCTTCACCTTATCAGCCGCAGTCACAATAGCATTGTTCTCAACTGTCTCCTTCAAGGGAGCAACCACGTCCTGCACTCGCTTGGGATCCTTATCGCCATTCTTTTTGGGCGGAGTCTCGCAGGTATCTGTCGCCTTTGGCTTAGAAACACTTCCGAAGAAGGTCTTCTCTTTTTTTCGCGAAACGTAAGCGGCATCAATCCACCCCGTCTTCTCGATCAAACGCATTTCACCGGAAACTTCGCGCATGTATTCAACACGAACTTTGTAAAACTGCTCATCATTAGTTTTTTCAGTGTGAAAATCTTGAACCTTTCGAGTAACAGGTCCTTCCAGAATAGTGATTTCAGAATCGCGATCAGGCCAGGCAACTGCCTCACAACCTGGAGTTTCTTTACAAACTTTCCAATGTAAAACGCCGGGCTTATTGAAAACAGAGACTGGCTGTCCATCTTCCATGTTGAGATAGGCCTTGCCATTGGCCCAGGTATTCACAGATGCAGTTATCAAAAGAAGAAGCACGATCCATCGCATGAAGGGCTTATCGGTTGGGCTTCCATATTTTTAAGACAATTCAACGAGATGAAAAAACTTTCTCTTTGGCTTCACGACCATGGACCTGTGTGCCTCGAAACTCACAAAAGAACTCGAAAATAAATCGCGATGAGAGCAAACAATGACCCGTCAAAAACCGGCATAACCCTTTGAAACCAGGTCACAATAATAAAAAGACGACCCGCCCAGTCATGCTCATTTGCTGAATGGCACTACTTCGACTAAATTAGCACTTCAACCCTTCTTAGGAGAAATATGGATCCCGACCCTGCCCCGGCCAGCTTTTTAGTCACTTTTGTTTTTATTTTCTTTGCCCTCGTTCTCGTTTTTCTCAATGCCTTCTTTGTCGCCGCTGAGTTTGCCATCGTTAAAGTCCGCAAAACTCGTCTTGAAGAACTCGACGCCCAAGGTGTCCCCGCAGCTCGCATCGCTCTCAATTGCGTCAACCATCTCGACGAATATCTCTCAGTCTGCCAACTCGGTATCACTTTGGTCAGTTTGGGATTGGGATGGATCGGCGAACAATCGTTCTACAACTTGCTTATTATTTCTTTCCCTCAACCGCCCTTTCCGACAGAAATATTCCATCTGATCGCTACAGGTATTTCGTTCTTTATTATTTCCATGCTTCACGTGGTTCTCGGTGAACTCGTTCCGAAGAGCATGGCGATTCAAAGAGCAGAGCAACTGACTCTTGTTCTGGCGAGACCTCTCTCCATCTTTTACATCGCTTCAAAGCCTTTAATTAACGTCTTCACATGGATGGCCAACGTCCTCTTGAAATGGATTGGCTTCCATCGCAGCGAAGAAGATCCAATGAGTGAAGAAGAGTTGAAAATGGTTATCGGAGACTCTGCCGACGGCGGTGTCATCTCTGCCAACGAAGCTCAGATCATTCATCGGGCCTTTAGCTTTTCAGATAAAACTCTTAAGGACATCATGATCCCCGTCGAGAGGGTTCAGTATGTCTCTTTGGCTCGCACCTTTGCTGAGAACAAAGCTGTTATTCAAAGTAAGAACCACACCCGCTTCCCGGTTTGTCGCACAGACATGACCTCCGTCATTGGTGTGGTGAATATGAAAGACATGCGCTTCACCTACGAAGAAACCAATGAGACTTTTGAAAAGGCCATGCGTCCCGCTAAGTTCTTTCCCTCTTCCGAACATGAAGATCGTCTGATGAAGCAATTCAGCGAAAAACGTTTCCATTTGGCCATTGTTCAAGATCCTGTCACTTCAGCCAATGTGGGCATTGTGACTCTTGAAGATATCCTTGAAGAACTTGTTGGCGATATCGTCGACGAACACGGAAACTAACTCAGTTTGTCCGGTTGAAAGATCACGTCGGGGAACGCCTTGATTAATCTTTCAACTGGATGGTTTCTCCGTGTTTCATCACACGAAAAGTTTCTGAACTGACATTCTCTTTTTCCAAAGCCACTTTCAAATCCACGGCAGGGGCACCCAGTGATTCGTCAGCCAAACGAAATGTTCCCCAGTGCACACCTATTGAAGTTTTGGCTCCCAAGTCCTGATGGATTTTTAAAGCCTCTTCTGGATTCACATGCTGTTGTTTCATGAACCAGCGAGGCTCGTAGGCTCCGATGGGGATCATCGCCACATCCGCGGGCCCCAGTTTTGCGCGAATATCTTGGAAGTCCTTCGAGTATCCCGTATCGCCCGTATACAAAAACTTTAAGCTGGGTGCCTGTAAATACCATCCGCCCCACAAGCTTTGATTTCGATCAAAGAGACCGCGTTGAGTCCAATGTTGGGCTGGAGTGAAGGTCAATTTAAGGGTCTTGATGGTAATATCCTCCCACCAATCAAGTTCTTTGACGTTCTTGATCCCTTCAGAAGCTAGCAGCTCTTGAATTCCCAAAGGCACAAGGAAAAGGGTCGCCTCTCCGTTCCTTTTGTGAAGTTCTTTGAGAGTGTCCAAATCCAAATGATCATAGTGGCTGTGAGAAATCACGACAGCATCGATGGGTGGAAGATCAGACACTTGAAATGGCAAAGCCACATGGCGCTTAGGTCCCATAAAACTCACAGGGGAAACACGCTCTGAAAAAACAGGATCTATAAGAATGTTCAAGCCTTCAATTTGCAAAAGAGCCGAAGCATGCCCGATCCAGGTGAATGTGTTTCGATTTTTGTTCTCTTTAAGAAAACCCGTATCTGTCTTCATAATTTCGGGTTCAAAAGGTACCTCAGGAGGATTTTTGGTCGTGAGGCGAGCCCATTGCCATTTCCAAAAACTGGCTTTGGGAGAATTGTCATAGTTATTATAAAACTGCTTTTCTCCACGATGGGGCTTGGCTGGGTCGTGATAACGAAAGCCCTGACATCCAGAAAAAACAAATAGGCAGATGACGGCAAGAAAACTGTATTTCATACCATAAGGTTCTCACCGGCCAAGATTCCAGGCAAGATGGTTTTTCTATTCTCAATTAAGGGGTTTTATACCAGCAGGCGGGGCGAGCACCGAGGCCCTTCGAACATATCGACTTTGCCGCCTTGTCTTGCAAATTAAAATCTAAAGGCAACTCATCTTTACACAAAGCTCCCGCCACCAAGGTATCCAAGCGACATTGACGCGGAGGATACTCATCGCGAATCGTCTTCGCCGTGACCGTCTTGTCTGGAGTCGCAAAGGAGATAGGGAAAACCTTCACCATATTCAAGAACTCGAGGGAAGCCAAGGCCGTGCGCTGACATAAGAAGGACTCAGAACTGTCTTTACCCCATACGGTATCACAGCTATTCAAAACATTTTTTGAAACTTCGCGGCCTTTTAGAGCAGACCTATGATCTTCATCTTTCACCAAGTGCCTAAAACAAGCAGCGGTGGCATAGTAATCAGATTGTCCTTCCGCTGATAACAAACTCTGTCCATTCGGCGCAACAGGTCCATCCCATTCTGGCGGCGGAGGGCGTAAAGCTTCTCCCCCCATAAGGTGCCCCATCTCGTGACACAAAGTGATCGCCAAAGAGTCTGCGGTGACACTTTCGTATTTGAACATGCCACCATGAACGATGATTTGATATTGATCCTTAGGATTGCGGTGAGCGCTAGCCGAGGCCATCTCACTCTCCCACTTAATATCGATAGAGAATACTCCCCCCGCTCTTTTTACAACAGGTCCATAGAGATCTCTCATCTTTTGAAAAAGACTTGCTGCTTTTTCTACCGTGGCGCTTCGGGGCAGCTCCACAGACTTGATTTTCACTTGAGAACTTAGAGTGCATTGAGACAACGCCTCTTTGAGGGCATCCGAAGAATTCTTATCAATGGCTCTCCAAACATTTTCAGAGCAATCCATCAAATTGCCCGTCAAAGCCTGGTGGCCTCCTTGCTCTACAGACACCCAGGTTCGAGTCGTGATCTGATTTTGAAAATGGTAGAGAACCTGAGCGGGCGGAGTCGCCGGGTCTTGCTTGCCGCTAAAATAGTAAATCGGAGCTTTGATTTGATATTGAGCAGAATCATAGGGGCGACTCAAAGGAATCCCTGTGCAGAGACGATCCTTCGTTGCCACAAGATCACCATTTACGAAATCAAAGTCATACTTTACATCACGAATGTCGGGAACCAGCTCTCGGCAAATGATCTCTTTATACAGGCGAATTTTTTCCGTTGTCGGCGCCGTGCGCATTCTCCCCACTTGGAGCTTAAGAATATCTCTATGAAACTCTGGTTTTTGCGGATCCAGGCCTGAAAGATTGTCCTGAGCGAAATCTCCAGAAGGCATTTGACCATAAAGTAAAAGAGAGCTGACCCAAGCTGCCCACTCTTTCGATGAAAAACCAAATGGAAACGCCGGTCCTGCGAATTGTCTTGAAACGCCTTCAGCCAAAGAGGTCTTTAAGACCTTCCAATTCTTCAAGTAGCCATCGACATACTCATTTGGCTGATAGACTCTCGCCATAGTTCCTTCAAGAACCACAGCCGCCGGTTGGCTCACGCCTTCTTCTTCCGCTAAAGCCGCAGCCATTGTGGCCACGACCGTTCCATAGGAAATACCATGAAGAATATATTTTTTTGGTTGAAGTTTTTTAACAATGGCCAAAACGTCCCGAGCAATTTCTTCCGAAGTTAAGTGAACGGGTTTAAACTTTTCAGAGCTGTTACAGCCCACTCCACGGGGATCAGTGCGCACAACTGCAAAATCCAACGGCAAGGACAGCGGCATGTCCATGGAAGTTTGCCCTGGTCCTCCAGGAATAAAAATCACCAACGTCGCATCTGGATTTGCTCTTTCACTCACGCCAAAATGATAGGTAAAATCACCGGCCCGAGGATTTTTTGCAGAAAGTGGGCGCTCTACCGACTGAACGGAAGCTGATTGGCAATAGTTGCTCTGAGCCGCAGCGATTGAGCCCGAGATTAAAGAACTGATGATGATAAAAAAGCGAAAAAAAACTGCAGACATCAGCTGCAGTTATACTCGAAAAAGGGACCTTTCGCGAAGAGAGCCTCTCTCAGGAAAAGCTTTCGAAAACTCTACAAGGGCTGTCGAAAGATCAGACAGCCCAAAAGGCTCTATTTGCGTTTCAGCAGCTTCTTCGCTGCCAGCCCCAATTGATCAGAGCACTCGCCTTCATAATAACGCATTGGAACCCGAACATCTTTTCCGTCCACCTGCATATTCAAAGTCAACTTGGTGTAATTGTATTTTCCATAAGTGCTCTTCTCCATTTGTTGAAGAGTACTAAAAGCCCAGGCTTCAACCTTATGGCCATTGATATTTTGAATAGGAGTATCACCCATGCAAGATAACATCATATCTTCTTCTTTTTTGCATTTGTCGCGAGGAAACTCAAAGCGTTGATGCTCTCCCAAGTCATTCAAAAGCTGACCATAAGAAGAAATAGTTCCGATATCATTGCTCGTAATAACGCCATCAAAGATAGGCGCATATTTCACACCATTGTGATGAAATAGCTCCACCACTACCTTGGATCCAACCTCTTGAATCAAAAAAGTTGTAGTTGGAACTTCAGTCATACAAACCAAATCCATCATGCCGGAAGCGGCTTTGGCATTTAAAGAAAGAAATAAAGCTGAGATTAAAATCAACGTTCTCATGAGGTCCCCCATATCAAAAATATCAACTCTCGATCTCTCCCCCAACCTCCTTCTGCTTTACTAGCCTTAGGACTCCCCTCCAACCTAGACAAAGTGAGAGCGTAAATGCCACTCCTCAGGCGTTTGCCAATGGAAAGTCCCGAAATTTCCTATAAAAAATACTTCAGATCCCTCATGACTTGCCCGCCTCCCCAAGATCTCTTAAAAGGAGGGCACAAAGAGGTGCTCCATGTTTTTATTAAATCTTGTGATGGGTTTACAGATGATTTTTGCTGCGAGCTCCAGCTCCATCTATTTCGACTATCCAACTCCAGCCAACTATAACTTCAAGGGCTATGCCTTGGTTCAATCCTGGGGCATGAGAATCTCAAATTGCGGTGGTTCTGAATTCGAATGCCAAGCTTTCAGCACACCATTGCTTTTGCAAAGACCTGACGGGCGTTTTCAAAAAGCCAAATTATTTTATGATTGTGATGTGGTGAAGGGCCCTTCCCACGCTGGCAACTACGAATGCCTTTACAAGGACTCGCCAGCGGCTCTCTTTGTCAACAAAGAGATTTACAACAGCTGCGAGCCTCAAGACAACTTCGACAAAGTTCTCTGTCATTAATCGGGGCGCATGGAGGTGCTCTTCTGATACACCTCCACCCAGGTCATGTACTTCTTCATGTTTTGCACATAAAGATTTTTCTCCGGGGTCGCCGTTTTGTTAACTAAAGCCCGAGTCGAGCCAAAATAAATATACGGCAAATAATCTACATAGTTCGTTTTATTGATATGATCTAGCTTGTTCACGCGAATACGATTCTTTAATTCTCCTAAGGCCTCAATCAAAAAACCCATGGTTGCTACGGCCGCGTTCTCAGGTTTACCTAAATCTTCCGGTTCAATGTTGTAGCGGTCCGAAATACTTTGAGGGATCACTTTGATTTGCGTCGGGCCACGGCTATTGGCACTGACTTTGGCATCAGAATCCGACATATAAATTCGTAGCACCTTCAATAAGCTCACCGCCAAAGGAGCAGCTTCTTTGATTTTATAACGGCTGCTGGTAAAGAACTCAGACTCTCGGCCCAAAATACCAACGGCCATGTGAGCCAGAAGATTGTATTCCTCACCATCGATTTTATAGATGTATTGCAATTCGTATTTATGAGCGGCCAAGGCCGTGATGAAGTCACGAACCTTTTCATTTCTCAGATCAGGGTGAACAGCCAACATCACCATGTCGCAGTCATGACAGTCGGTTTTCAGCCATTCCCAGCGGGTATAGCCATAGTCCGCGAGCATCTGGTGCTCCTGTCTGAGTTCGTTCTCCAACGAGGTCTTGGCGGCCGCCATGTCAATAAAACCGACAGAGACAAATATTGTTACTGCAAATGACAGCCAAACACGCTTTATAGGCATAGCAACCTCCACTGAGATTTCTATGCAAAGCCTAGGCACAAATCCTTAATTAAAAAAATCCTTCAAATAGAGCGCTCCAAGAGCCAACAAGGCTGGCACCGCTTGGATAACAAAGATCTTACGACTCACGGTCATGGCCCCAAAAACTCCCGCCACAACAACACAGCTCAAAAAGAAAACTGCCAAAGGCATCGCCATATCAATATTGGGTGTGAACAACGACCAGCAAAGCCCCGCCACCAAAAAACCATTGTAGAGCCCTTGATTGGCGGCCAGAACTTTCGTGTCTTCAGCCCTCTGCAATGTTTGACGAAAGGCCTTCAGGCCCAATGGTTTCGTCCAAAAGACCATTTCCAAAAGAAGAAAATAAAAATGAAGCAAGGCCACTATTGTGATTAAACAATTCGCAAATATATTCATATTCTGATTTTCATTGTGTTCTCGATTCTTTGTCAACTCGGCGTAAAAAAGGTTCTTCATCCTCGACTTGAAATTACAAAGATCTCATCCCTGAACCTCTATAACATGGGATAATGATTCTGAGCTTTTGAAAGGGGTTTCCTATGCAAGAAACAATGGCTGGCCCAGAGAGATTTCTTAATTATCCCACCAATCGCACGGCAGGCTTTTTTGATTCCTCCAGCGTGATGGAGCCCTTTCTACGCGACCTCGCTCGTGCTGGTATTGAACGCGACAAAGTCGAAGTTCTCGTCGGCGAAGACGGCATCAACACCGTGGACCAAGATGGCACTCATCACGGACTCTTTGCTAAATGGATGCGACTCTCTCAACGTTTCTTCCATACCGGAGAATGGGAACTGGTGGAGCTCGCAGATGTGGAGCTCAAGCAAGGTCATTGCTTAGTGGCCGTCACCACCATCGAGGAAGACGAAAAAACTAAGGTGGTGGAGCTTATGCGCAAATACGGAGGACATGACATCAAATACTTCAATCCGTGGTATGTGGAGCATTTCCCCAACATGAGCTAGGAGAGGCCTATTGGCCTCTCCCCCAGAGTAATTACTCCATGATGCAAAGACGCCAAAAGAGACTTATTGATTTACTCAAATAGCTGGGGGTATGAATCCCCTATGAAACATCTCCTTCTTTCGCTTTCGATTCTTTTTCTCGTTCCCTTTGCTCAGGCCGAAGTTCGCTATCTGCAAATGGGCCCCGGCAAAGTTATGGCTTATGAGTGGGTGGGAACCAATATCACCCGTCCGACCTTGATGCTTCTTCCTGGCGTGAACCGCGCACTGAGCGCGACAGACCACGGCGTTCAACTTCTTTTGCAACAGGGCTGGAATGTGCTTCTCCCCTCTTTGCCTTCTCACCCTTTGTCGATCCAAGGTTTGAAGGCGAATGAGCTGCCTTACTTTACTTTCCAATCTCATATTCGTGCTCAGGACTATGCGAAGGATATCGAAACTCTTGTAGATACTCTGCAGGTCCCTATGATCATTCCTATCAGTCTTTCTTACTCTTCCTCTGTGAGTGCCTATTTAAATCCGCAAAAGTTTCCTCGCGTGATTGACACAGTTCCTTTGGTTATTGCGACAGAAACCAATCCGGAAGTGGCCGCCCAAGCGAAGCGCTACGAAGACCTGGCTATGCTCAATCCCTTCTTGGGACCGATTTGGGTGCGCAGCTTCCGAGACCAGGCCTACCAAGCTCACTGGAGCCCCAAGGTCGATGCCAATCTTGCTTCTGACCCTGCCTTCTATGGCGAGAAGCCCCGTGTGAGTGATATCAAGAATGGCTATGTTAGCATCGCTCGCGCCGTGGAAGATTTTGATTTCACAAAAAAGGATTTCAATGAAGACGACCAATGGCGTGACTTTGTCTTTGCTGGTCGCGAAGAGCCCTTGCGTTTGAAAAACCAAGTTCAGGTTCTTAAAAACTATCTGGCTTCAGGCAAACCTTGCCGCATAGTTGTTGTTCTCAAGGCAGGCCATATTCTTCCGACAGATATGCCGACGGCTTACTCTCAAATCTTAGGCCTCTTGGCCTCCACTCAGCCTCTACAAAAGGTGCAGTTCGCCATTGTGAACAATGCCGACGATGCCCGCGCCATTCAATGGATGGGTCTCGAAGCTCTGCAACGCTGGCTGAACTCAATTCAGTAAATTTATAAATCTAATCCACTAAGGTGGTGGTGAACCATCCCCTAAATCCTTGGTTTCCCGAGCCGGATGCTCACACTGTGATCGAGCTAAAGGGATCAGTTTCCAAATTTATTTAAGGAGCGATCGAATAGCGTCCGTGGCCTCATAAACTGTGGCTACAGCAGATTCAAAACACGGATCGATGGCACTGTCCTGATTCGCAAAGAAGATTCTGCCACCTAGAGGCTGGTTGATTTTTTCCATCACACCATTGCTGTGAATTCCGACTTCAGCCAGGGGCAGAGAATGCCCCCAACGAGTTAAGCGCATTCCTAAAATATCAGACTCTTTAAGGTTCAGACCTTTCAGAACATAAGGCAGTTCCGCCATGATCTGACCTTTGATCTTTTCATGATATCCAGGTTTGAACATGAACTGACGAGTGCCATCCATAGGGAGGCCTTTATAAAGCGTCAGAATGCCATTCTGAACGTTATCCCCTTGAGCCCATGACCCAAAGCAGATGTCTGTAAAGCCACGCTTAGGAGGGCGCATAGTTGAAGGAGCCGGCGGCACATCTCCTTTTAAGCAATAGAGTTCAAAAGATGGTGATTGAATTTGTTTTTTAAAGATCACGTTCGCTACCAAGTAGCCGCGATAACGAATACTTTGAATGGCTTTGTCTTGATCCGCTGGCAGTTGAGGCAGCAAGCGACGGGCTACAAACTTTTGACAAGCCATTACGACCGCTTTGGCGCGAACTCGGCGTAAAACTCCCACAGCGTCTTCAAAAAGAACCACAACAGAATCGCCATCCACTTCCACTCTCATCACCATGGCATCATTTTGCAAATGCCCTTTAGGCAATTCACGGCGGAGTTTACGATAAAGACCTTCAGCAATGGCGGAGTTCCCTCCCGGGAAAGCCATCAAAGCCGTGGTCTCATCACAAAGATAGCCCAACATATTTGAAGCGGCGATTTCATCAATGGAAGCACAGAAACTTGACCAGCAATACAACTGGAAATACTCTTTCACACTTTCTGGACAATCGGGAATCTCTTGCGACAACCATTGTTCAAAGCTCATGCGATTCAGTACTTGCCCTTGCGCAGACAATGGATCCAAATCCCAGTTGTCACGAATCTCCACGAGTTTATCGAAGACCTTCTTAGTTCCTGCAGCATCTTGAGGTTGAACACCCTTTGTCCAAAAGGAGTTGATCAAATCTTGATGAAAAAGAACTGTCGTATTATCGGAAAACTCCACACGGCCTTTTCCCAAAAGACCGATATCTATGAGCATCTGGCCCATGCGACTTTGTTCATCCGGGGCTACGATGTAAGCAGCGCCAATGCTGAAAGCCGATTGTCCATAGATCTCACCTTGCGAGTTTCCCCCAAAACGCGGGGACTGCTCCAAGAGCAAAGGCTTCTTATCACGAAGCTCGTAGGCTGCCGTTAAGCCGGCGATTCCCCCACCCACAATAATGGTCTCGAAGTCTCCTTCGATGGCCGGGAGGCCGCCTTTTTTTTGAATATAGCCATCGATATTCCAAAGGATGTCGTGAGGCTTGTTGATATCATCGCCCGTAAAGTCAGTTGTATTAAATTGAGACAAATCAATCAGTCGCATCGGATTGGCTGCTTGTTGCGAAAGCTCTTTTGCCGCTGACATGGCCACGGCGTAATGACGGCTCAGGCAAAGCCCAGCTAGGGTTCCGGTTCCGAGTTTAATGAACTGACGGCGAGAAGTGGTCATGGCGTCCTCCGACGCCCCATGAAATAAACCAAGGAGGGGCCAAAAACCAGCCCCTCCTTCTAATTGAAAATAATTCGAGAATCCGCACCGAAAGTTCTTAGTAGCCAGATCGCCAAATCATATGGAAATTACTAGAGCTCGTGCCATTCAATGGGCCGCTCTTAGTTCGAAATTCCACCTTGGTATTAAATTCACGGCTCAGAGCCTGAGCCTCGGCTGTGGAGCGAGGTACGCGGGCTCCCATGGCCTTCAGGGCACTGATCGGGACCGTGTAATCACGGGTCTCTAAGCAAGTCAGGTCACCTGTCCAAGGACCGCGATCGTAACATTGCTCGGAACTCCAATTGAAATATTTGAATCTGACCTTCACATCTGGAGACTTTTTAGAAAAGACCCAGCTTTGTCCCACATGTTCAAGCATGGGAGACACTTTCTTATAACCGAAGTTCCAAGCCATCTTTTGTTTTTGATATTCGGATCTGAATTCAGGACTGTTATTCAGAACAAATGTTCTCATCACCGCCGCAGAAGCTGCCGCTCCATAGGCCGCATTGAAGGCACAGTGATTACCATAGGGCAGATTCACAACACCCGTGTTTTTTGAAGCCGACAAATTCACATCGCCATCCAAAATCGCGGCATTAACAGAGTTATCCACCACCATGTCATCTTTCGAAGCCCACACCATCAGCGGCGTTGCTACGGTTCTCTTCAGGGTAAAGAAGTTATTATTTTTAAAGAACTCTTGAGGAGTGCTCGCAACGCCACGACGTTGCAAGGACACGGCGGCCATTTCACCGATATAGTCCGCCATCCCCTTGCGCACTGGGATCATGCTGTCCTCAAGCAAGTCTGGAATATCGGCCACGTACTTTCTGGCTTCGAGAAGTTGACCCCTGGTCATGCCGTTAAAAATGCGGCCCACAATCTGGCTTCCATAGAGATTATCTAAAGTGGGCTTCAAGCTCACCACGGGACAAATTGCTGCTACAGAATTGAAAATTCGACGACCTGATTCCATAGTAAATTGATCATTATAAGCCGCTCCCATGACTGCCGCATTTCCACCTAAGCTGATCCCCATCAAGTGAAGACTGGAGATGCTTTTACGATGCTCCCATTTCTCGAGCATCCAACGGCCCACTTCAATGGACTCATAACCTTCAGACCATCCACCCATGGTGAAATATCTATTCAAGGCGATATAGTCGATGCCCGTTTGATTTGCTAAGAAAAGAACATTGAACGGAGTTTGATCGAAAAGCTGCATGAGATAGCTACGCACTGTGGGACTTGCCTCCGCAGAACAGAAGACCCCACAACGAACGATCACCAGAGGGCGAGGACGAGAGTCTGCTTTCATCGCCAGCAAGGCTGGCACCTTGACTCCACTATCCAAAGTCACCACGAATTCTTTAATTTGAGGATGAGAAAGAATTGAGTACTCAAACATCGAGAATTTTATGAGTGAGAACATGCCGAGCGGAGAATTACGAGCAAGTTCACTACCACATCTTTTAAAGTAGTCTTTCACCGCTTGATAATAATCTTGTGTGGAAATTTTCGAATCCATCACTGAATCTTCGAATCGACGAGGATCACAAACCGTTGTGATTTCTTTTGTGTTCAATCCATCGGCTACTTCAGTCAGAAGACTTCGAGCTTGGACCGTGCCCTTCTTAGCTGGAACTTGTTGTTGCACCAAAGCCTCAAAGAACTTGGACTCAAAGTTCTTAGCCTGACTCTCCTGAGCCACGATGATTGAAGAGGTCACAATAAGAACGCTACCTAAAGTGTTTATAATCTTTAATGCCATCCGAAACTCCACTACCTACGTACTGTACATTTCGGACGCACACGACTTAAGGTTTAGAAAGATTACCGATCGTCTAGATCCTCGACAAATCGCCAAGAGTTCTTTTTTTAAGGTCGGAGACCAAAATAAATCGCGATTTCTCATTCGAGAAAATAAAAAAGGAGAGGCCACACAACCTCTCCTTTGGAGTCCCTAAGACAGCTCTTTTTTTCAACGAGAATGTCTTAGTTCAATTTTTCAAATTATGTTCTAAGCAATGCGTTTGATCTGACTGAGTTTGTCTTTGAGAACAGAATTCTCGTGCTTCAACGCATTGACTTCAGAGGCCAGCTGATTGCATTTTCTCTTCAAAAAATCCACTTCATGCTGATTTCCCGCGCTGTGAGCTTCTGCCACAGGAGCAGGCGATCCATCAACACTTGGCTCCGCAGAAGTTTCAAAAGTTGGCGTGCTGATGCTGACCATATTCGTATTTAAAATCTCTTCGATGTTCTCAGGAATATGAAGTTCTGGATCAACTTTCTCCAGCTTGATAATACCTTGGGAAACAAAACCACGAACTTCCGTGAGAATTTTCATCACACAAGTTCCTCTTTCTGCCGGTGTCGGATTCGACTCCGCCATCAGATCTGTGATCTTTCTTTTGCTAATCGGTGGAAGGCAGCCCAATAGGCTCTCTACTTGCTCTTCTGCATTGCCTTTCAACGCCATAGACAAGGTCAACGGCTGCAGGCGAGAGAAGATCTCAGATAAATACTGACTATCCCAACTATAAACCTTCTCTATAGTCAGAATTTTCTTTCTTAAGGTTTCTTCCCACACCGGACTTTCTCCGGCGATTAAACTCAAGAACTGCTCCTGCTTTTTAGAAGGAGACGTTTCAATAAGTTGAAGGAGTTGAAAGAACCCACCCTTTTTTTTGTATCTGTCTAGCATACCCATGTGAAAAGTATCGGAACTCCATTTCAGGACTAAAGGTGAAACGACAAAGTAAAAAAAGTTTTATACGAAGATCTCTTCGTTCTGAAACTCATCGACTAAGAGTTTATCAGTTTATGGGAACTTCACGTTCTTTCTATTTCTGAGACGTCTCAGAACAGGAGAGCTCAATAAATAGTTCGGTTCTTGAACAAGATTCCGCAACTTCTTGTGTTAGCCGCGCCCTCTAAAAAACACTCACGGCTTTCTAAGATTGAGTAACGGGTGTGGGGGAATTTAAAGAGATTGCAGCTTGATCGCAGTGTGAGCATCCTGACAATTGGGTGACCCCAAGCCCCCTTTCCCGAGCATCCGGCTCGGGAAACCAAAGATTCAGGGGATGACTCAGCACTACTCTTGTAGATCAGTTTATGGTGCTTACAATTGTTCTATCTAGCAGCTCTCAATGCGGAGAGAGACTGGGATTTTAAGGATGCTGTTTAAAAAAGAAAAGGGCCTTAGGTTTCCCTAAAGCCCTTTGTAAAAATCACTTAAGTCATTCTTAGAGAGAGTCACACTTGTAAGAAAGGGTGATAGAAGTTCCCGGAGGAAGAGCTTGCGCGAACTTCAATGCTTTTCCAACTGTCGTGTAGCCCACTGAAGTTCCAGTGACAATCAAGTCCGTTGGGTTTGCACAGGCTAACAACACAGTTTGAGTTTTTTCTGCGATGCTCGTGCGAATTTGTCCCAAATCCGTTGAGTAGTCGTTAGAACAGATGCTCACGGCTCTGCCCCATCCCGCCAACGGGAATTGCAAGTAGACTGTACCGATACTTCCAGTAACCAATCCATAAGTATCCGGGTTTGGATTGTCACCTAAGATCTGAGTGTTTTGCTGACTCAAACAAGCTTGGTCCTGCACAACGATGGCGTGAACAGTGAATGAGTTGTATTTTTCAATACCCAATGTGTTCTTCACGTTGTTCGCCAAAGTGTATGGCTGATCCAAAGTGTCTAGTGTATATCCTTGGCTGCCATAAAGGCCGCTTCTCACGTCTTCATCAGAAAGAAAGATCACAGACAAGTGAGCATCCGGACGAATAAAGCCGGAAGGATTGTTGCTAACAACAAGATTGGCTTGGTAAACACCGCGCTCATCTCCAGACGGACAGTTCTGAGCATAGGCCGCAGAGTAAGCCGACGTGTTGATTGAGTTCTTTCCGTTCTTACGCAGATAATCCGCAATAAAGTTTTCGCAATTGCGTGTCTCTGGTCTTTGAATAGCTTGATTAAATAGAGCCTGACGATTTGCATGTCTTGGTGTGAGGTAAGCAGTTCCCGCATCAAAGAAGACCAACTTTCCACCATTATTACCAACAACATCTGTCGTCGTCATCGCGATACGATAGTCAACTTTACGAGCATCCAAATCCGAAATAAAAGTGGCAAAGCGAGGAGCCATTCTTTTTTGTTCGAAGGACATTGAAGCTGAGTTGTCGTTGACGATCAGGATATCCACTTTCCCGGCACCAGCTGTAATAGTGGTCGGTCCAACGGAATACTTCCCTTCTTCAACAACACAGGGTTGTCCGATGTCGTTACACTTACTACTATCCAATGAGAACTTCACCGGAGAACATCCGACGTAAAGCCCAACGGCAAAAGATATTAGTCCAAATCTGGTAAGTGCTTTCATAGATACACCTCGCTAGCTTCTTTCTATCCAAGGCCAGTGCCAAGATTCCATCAAAGCCGTAACTACCCAGAATTACATGAAATTTATCCATGAAAGGAATTCACAGTGCCACCCTATAGTCGTCGATATTTTAGACAGGGGCCTGCAAAGGTCACCTTTTCCTGAGGAAAATCAAGGGTTTCTATAAAAAGACCACCTAGCCCGAAGGAGCGATTTTGGTCCCTCTATGGAAAGTCTTTGAGCCTAAGAGATCTCTCTTAAATAATAAGAGGACATCGTCAACAAGGAAGCTTCAGCATGATCACAAAAATTCTCGGAATTCTCATTATCGCCGCCGCTGGAGCCATTGCTTACTTAGTTCTGAGCGAAGACATCGGAGACCACTCCGCAATCTTCCAAACCCAAGAGTGCATTCAACTAACTCCCGCGCAGCAGCTGTCACAAATGATAGAAAAAGACTTTCAATCTCTAGGGGAACAGAACGAGCTTCCACCAGAGTGGAACTCAATAGCGACGGTAGAAATAAAAATGGGTTCGACCTTAGCAAAAACAATCTTGGGAAAACTAAGACCTAATTTCCAAAGAACAAAAGAGGGTTCAGCCCACTTAGAAGTAGAGGTGATGGATCTGCCTGACGAAAACAACCCAGGCTTAATCATCCAAGCCAGCCTCTTTGATACAAAAACAAAAAATAAAATTTACGAAATAGGTCGTACATACACAATGAACGACCTGAATAGAGTAAAACCAGAAGCACCAAAAGCAGCTCAACAAACATCAACAAAATCGGTAGAGCCAGCCCCAACAACCACTCCTGCGGCACCAAAGAAATAAAACCTGCTCCTTTAGCGTGGCGGTATTTTAAAAGATCGCCGCTCGATCGCAGTGTGA
>RCUH01000088.1_pt1 | contig 151458 bp, 127 predicted proteins | sample 2166191 | NCBI WGS metagenome assembly RCUH01 (sample SAMN09932848, study PRJNA488358) | compost metagenome | feature: garden; material: soil; isolation source: compost soil in an enriched community after 214 h of incubation | place: Germany: Experimental Botanical Garden Goettingen | collected...
TAATTTTCCGCCAGTGGTGTATTTGCCAATTTTGGCCACCATATCGTAATCTAGCACATTGGATGTAAGGGTATTTTCTCTATCTACTAGCTTCACATTTTTATCTAAATGTGCTTTTTTGCCATTTCCATCATAATTCAGAAAATCTGAATAGATGTTTAGTGTATCGCCTTGGTTGATATGGACGTTGCCAAATGCTTCGAAAAAGTTGCGATCTCCTCCATAAAGTACAGCGCTATCGCATTTCAAAATTGCTCCATCATGGCTAAAAACCGGTTTTCTAAGATAGCTAACGTTTGCTTTAGTACTTCCAGTAGCACGTTCGGCCGTTTCCAGCTTTATTTGGGTGCGGGTTTGCGCCAATAGCAAAAACGGGCAAAGGAAGAAGAAAAATAAAAGGTGTAACTTTTGCACGCACAAATTTACAATTTTAGATTCAGTTTATAGCGTTAGGTTATCATTGAACGAGCCTCAATTAACCAATTTTAACAATTAACTAAATAAGCAATTAACTTTTCTATTTTTGAACTTATGTTACCGGTACAGCAATTTCTCGATTACGTTTCACAGCACCAGCTTTTTAATAAGGCAGATCATTTGCTTTTGGCTGTAAGCGGAGGTAAAGATTCTGTATTAATGGCACAGCTATTTAAACTTGCAGGTTTTGATTTTAGTATTGCTCATTGCAATTTTAATTTACGTGCCAATGAGGCTCAACGCGACGAAGCTTTCGTGAAGTTGTTGGCTGATGAAATGGAGGTGCCCTTTCATGTAGTGCATTTTGATACGAAAGCTTTTGCAGAGCAACATCAAATATCTACCCAAATGGCGGCTAGACAACTTCGCTACGATTGGTTTGAACAAATTAGGGAGCAGCACGGGTATCAATATGTAGCGGTGGCGCATCATCAAAACGATGCTATAGAAACGGTATTGCTCAATTTGGTTAGAGGTACTGGAATTAGCGGCATGCATGGTATTTTGCCAAAGCGTGGTCATTTGGTAAGGCCCTTGTTATTTTTATCGCGACAGCAGATTGATGAAATTATTGAAGATAGTGAGTTTTCTTTTGTTGAGGATAGTTCGAACCAAAGTAGCAAATATGCAAGGAATAAGATTCGTCTAAATGTAGTTCCGCACCTGCGGGAAATTAATCCAAATTTAGAAGAGACTTTTGCGCAAAACATTCATCGATTTGCTGAAACCGAAGTTTTATTACAGCGTGTGGTTGCCGAAACTCGACAACGTTTGTTTGCTAAAGAACAAGAGCATATCCTGATGGAGATAACGGAAGTGATGAACTTACAGCCTCAAAAGTTATTGTTTTTTGAACTTTTAAAGCCATTTCATTTTACGTCCTCAGTGGTTGACGAGGTTTTGTCATCGTTAGATAAGCAAAGCGGAACTTCATTCTATAGTTATACACATCGCCTCACTATTGATAGGGGGCAACTCATCATTTCTCCTGTGCTTAATATAGAAACAGAATTGCTTTATTTTCATGGAGAAGAAACTGTGAGCATAGCTGATAAGAGCTTGGATTTACGCCTTACAGAAAATATTAACTTTAAAGCAGACAAAAATTTTGCCTACGTAGATGCCAATTTGTTGATTTTTCCGTTAGTGATAAGGTATAGACAAGATGGCGATCGGTTTAAGCCACTTGGTATGAAATCTTTTAAGAAATTGAGTGATTTCTTCGTAGATGAAAAAGTGCCTCTGCCTCAGAAAGATAAAATTCCATTGCTGATTAATGGTAATGGACAACTTATATGGGTTGTAGGAATGCGGCAAGATGAAAGATATAAAGTAAGTGTAACAACGAAAAAAGTTGCTATATTCGAATTATCAAATTTATAAATGGACGGTAGATACACCTACATAGAGAAACAGTACATTGGCCGCGATTATATTCGTATTTGTATACGTTTAATTATGGCGGCTTTCTGTTTTGCAGTATATGTTTACGAAAGAGACAGGGACAATACCGTTGATTTATTTCTGGTAGTTGGCTTTGGTATTATCGGGGTTTCTATTATTCTGTTGTTCATGGTGCAGTACAAAACTGTAATAGAGGGTAAAAAAGTAGTAATAGATGGTTTATGGACGGCCAAAAAAATTGTCATCGATCTAAATAATATCACCGAAATACGTAAAGAAACCTATAGCCGATATTTCTTTAACAACCCAGTTTATAATCTTCATAAAAATGGTACTGTTCGTTTTTTCTCTTCGGGAAGAGATGCTGTTGTTTTGACCGATAGAGATGGCTTGCAGTATTACATCGGCACGCAACGTCCAAATGAAATGTACCTTGTTTTACAAAATGAGATGAAGGCTTAATTCCTTTCAGTTTTTAAACAGATTTTCTAAAACTTCTTACTTTTTAACCAGTTTGTGCAATAATATTTGACTTTAACTAGGGCTTTTGGCAAGGTATTGTATGTATCGAAGTATAAAAGCGCTTTAATCACTTTTATGTTGGTTTTAAGTCTAATCATTTTATTACTCGCAGATAACAATTTTTAAATAAGATATCCTTTACATTTGCCATTGTAAATCTTTGGATTTGCATCACAACCAGCTAATGAAAATAGGAATAGTTTGTTACCCTACCTTTGGAGGTAGTGGAGTAGTAGCTACAGAGCTCGGAAAAGCTTTGGCTAATGAAGGGCATCAGGTACATTTTATTACGTACAGTCAGCCAGCAAGACTCGATTTTTTCTCTGCTAATTTATTTTATCACGAGGTTGCCGTAAGAGATTATCCTTTATTCGATTATGCGCCTTATGAATCTGCCTTGGCTAGTAAATTGGTAGATGTGGTACGTTTCGAGCAGTTGGATATTTTACACGTTCACTACGCTATCCCACATGCATCGGCTGCGTTTATGGCGAAACAAATTTTGGCTACTTATGGTATTAATATTCCGTTTGTAACCACTTTGCACGGTACCGATATTACTTTGGTGGGCAAAGATGCTACTTATAAGCCTGTGGTAACTTTCTCTATTAATCAGAGCGATGGCGTAACCACGGTTTCGGAGGATCTTAAGGAAGATACCTATCGTCATTTTGAGATTACGAAGGATATCAAAGTTATTCCAAATTTTATAGATTTCAATCGCTTTAGCTTGCAGCCTAAAGATCATTTCAAGAAAGCTATCGCACCAAATAACGAGCGTATCCTGATCCATACTTCTAACTTTAGAAAAGTGAAGCGTACAGAAGATGTGATCAAGATGTTCCAGAAAGTTTTGCAGAAAATTCCATCGAAATTACTGATGGTAGGCGATGGACCTGAACGTTCTGCTAACGAACAGTTATGTCGTGAACTTGATATCAGCGATCATGTACGTTTCTTAGGCAAACAAGATGCTGTAGAAGAGATTTTATCAGTATCAGATCTTTTTATTATTCCTTCAGAAAATGAAAGCTTCGGTTTGGCAGCATTGGAAGCATTGGCTTGTAAGGTTCCAGTAATTTCATCTAATGCAGGTGGTTTGCCAGAACTTAATATCGATGATTTTTGTGGCTACATGTGTAATGTAGGTGACGTAGATGACATGGCAAACAAAGCCATCACGATTTTGAGCAATGAAGAAAACCTAAATTACTTTAAAGAAAACGCATTGACCAGAGCCAAAGACTTTGACCTTAAAAAGATACTTCCTCAATACATTGCTTATTACGAAGAGATCATAGCTAGTAAGAAATAAGGCCTGCCTTTTAAGAGTTACACCTACAGGTGTGCTGATTCATTATTGTTTTTATTCGATGTATTTCGTGTTTCTAGGGGCAACAAATATAAAGTTGTATCTTTGCGCCGCTGAAATCACCACTATGTTAAATGGTGTAGGCTGATTTCGGGTAAAAAAAATATTTTGATGAAAAAAATAGCTGACTATAGAAAACTTTTGAATGTAGATAAAAATGCAGAATTAAAAGACCTTAAATCCGTTTATCGCACGTTGATGAAAGATTTTCATCCAGATAAATTTCAGGAAGAAGAGGATAGATTGAGTGCCGAGGCCAAAAGTAAAGAAATTATTGAGGCTTATCATTTCTTGGTGAGCATTGCTTCAGAAACACGTGATAAAAATCTTGAAACCTACACTCAAACTACAACGTTGTCTAACATTCAAGATTTTGAATACAAGCAACAAGTACTGATTATTCATTTTTATGATGGAAGTTCATACGAATACTTCGACGTTCCTAGAGCAGTTTACATCAAGTTGGTAAATGCAGATTCTCCTGGTCGTTTTGCTCGTCGTCACATCTTTAATGAATATCCTTACCGTAATATCGCTAAAGTAGCCGAAACTGCATAAGGGATACTGTGCAAAAAAAAAGGACTTACTGTTTAAGTAAGTCCTTTTTTGTATATGTTTAAAAATTACATGCTATTTGCTAAACACTAAGCAAACAGGAGTGCCAACGTTAATACGTTTCTTACTGTCGGTTAATTTTCCTGTTTTAGCATTTCTATTAAATATTACAACATCATTGGTGTATTGGTGTGCAACCAATAAAAAGTTGCCACTTGGATCTATGCTGAAATTACGGGGCCCTTTACCCAAAGTGCTCACTGTTTCTACAGATTTCAACTTTCCTCCTTTTTGTATTGCAAAAACGCTGATGGTATTGGCATCGCCACGGTTGCTTTCGTATAAGAACTTGCCGTCAGCAGAAATATGGATATCTGCAGCATCTATATTTCCTTTGAAATCTTTCGCTACGGTTTCTACTTCTTGCAGCAAAGTAAGGTCGCCGTCTTTATAGCTAAACGCACTAATTTTACCGTTAAACTCGTGGGCTAAGTAAGCATATTTACCATCAGGGCTGAAAGCTAAATGGCGAGGGCCAGAGCCCGAATTTGTTTTTACGCTAGTTTTGAACTGAAGTGGTTGTTCAGCAGCAGCGTCGTAATGATAGATGTAAACTTTGTCTTCTCCCAAGTCATTAGAAATGATGTATTTCTTGTCAGGAGAGAATAATACTTGGTGTACATGTGCACTAGCTTGGCGCTTGTCAGGTCCGCTGCCTGTATGTTGTATGTTTTGTTTGATATTAGAAAGAGAGCCATCTGGCTTGATGCCAAAAACACTGATGCTGCCACCGCTATAGTTTGCGGTTATTACGTTTTTTCCATCAGTTAAGATGAAACATGGGTTTTGTCCATTTGTGGCCTCTTTGTTTAAAAAGCTGGCTGCACCAGTTTTTGCATTAAATTTGAATGCACTTGCTGCGCTATTTGTTCCGTCTTCATATACGCTGTAAAGAAAATCGTTGTTTTTGCTTAGTGCTAAATAACTAGGATTAGAAACATTTTTGATGACATTGAGTTGTTTCGTCGTAGCAGTTTTGCTGTCGAAATCATATACATAAATACCTTCGCTGTTGCCTTTATTGGTGTAAGTGCCAACAACTAATTGATGGTTTTGTGCAAAAGCTAATAAAGAACTTGCACTAAGAGAAGCGATCAACAAAAGTTTTTTAAACATAATATTCGATTTTGTGGAAAGTTAATAATAAATAAAAAATGCGCAAAAGTTAATTCTGCGCATTTAGTGTTTTTATTTGATTAGATGCTTAATCTGTATTAGTTCATGTTCATCTAAGAAACGCCATTTTCCTCTAGGCAAATCTTTCTTAGTAAGATTACCATATACCACACGGTCAAGTTTTACGACATCGTAGCCTAAGTGTTCGAAAATACGACGTACAATTCTATTTTTACCACTGTGAATCTGTATACCAATTTCGTTTTTGGCACCTCCAGCTACGTAAGAAATGTTATCAGGTTTAATTAAGCCATCTTCTAGTTCTAGTCCGAACTGAATTTTATTGAAATCGCCTTGCGATAAGTTACGGTTAAGCTCTACTTGGTAAATTTTAGTAATACCATGACGAGGATGTGATAATTTATCTGCTAAATCACCATCGTTAGTCATTAATAATAAACCAGTGGTGTTTCTATCTAAACGTCCAACAGGGTAAATACGTTCGCGACTGGCTTTTTCTACCAAGTGCATTACGGTTTTACGTTCTTGTGGGTCTTCAGTAGTGGTGATATAGTCTTTTGGCTTATTTAAAAGCACGTAAACTCTTTTTTCGCGTTTTAATAACTCACCATTGTATCTTACTTCGTCTTTGTATGGGTCAACTTTGTGGCCCAACTCGGTAACAGGTACGCCATTTACGCTAACTACACCTGCTTCAATCAATTCATCTGCTTTACGACGAGAACAAATACCTGAATTAGCAATGTAACGGTTTAAACGGATTAAATCATCGTCAACTTTAGGAGTAGTTTTTCTGCTTCTTAAAGTAGGGGCAACTCTTTCGCCTTTATCTTCTTTTTTGCCTTTATAGCCACCTTCTTCTCTTTTTCTAAAAGGACGGCTATCTCCAAATTTGTCTCCCTTTCTATCCGAAAATTTAGAAGCAGCACCATCTTTAGCGTAGCTATCTTTTTTTACATAGCTTCTTTTGCCATCATTGTTTTCTTCGCGACTACCGTTTGTGCCTCTAGCAGAAAAAGGTTTGTCTCTTTTCTCCCAAGGTTTGCTGTCTCTTCTTTCTGATGAGCCTTCGTCACGTTTATTATTACTTCTTGAAGAAAAAGGTCTATCAGACTTTTCCCAAGGTTTGCTATCTTTTCTATCTCTGCTGTTTTCGTCGCGGTTGCTGCTGTTACCCCTTGCTGAAAAAGGTCTGTCAGATTTTTCCCAAGGCTTGCTGTCTCTCTTATCGAATGATTTTTTGAAACCTGATGATTCGTTTGAGTCTCTTCTAGGTCTTTCAGAACGAGACTGAGAATCTCCACCTCTGGTACTGTTACTTTTGAAATCTCTTTTGTCATTAGCACCGAAACTTCTGCTCTTGTTTTCGTCTTTAGTGCTAAATCTATTCGGCTTTTCACTATCTCCTTGTGCGGTTCTTCTTCCCGTTGTGCTTCTGCCTGATTTGGACTTGTCATCCCGACTTTTCCCTTTGTTACTATTTGTCATGATACGCTTTTAATCGCATAAAATAATGCGGCCACAAAGTTAGCAATTTTACATGGATAAACAATTTGGAAATATACTGATTTTTCTAAAAAATACGTCATGTAAAATCTAGGCTCACAGTGTTTTAAAGCTTGATTTTGGAGCTTGTTTTTGTAAGTGCTTGATAATTAAATAAATAAAATGTACCTTTGCAGCCACAAGTATTAAGTGTTAACTAAAAAAGGAGGAAGATGTTAAAGAAACACCTCATTCCATTAACAGTAATTCTAGGATTATTGGTGATGGCAAATGTGTTTGCTTATAAGCTACCAACAGAAGTAGAAAATCTTAAGAAAGATAACTATACCAATCTTAAAAAAGAAGCCGAAGAGCCGGTGTTTTCAATAGCTCAACTAGAGTTTGCCGAAGAAACATTGCCAGTTGGCGATACTAGGGTAGCTCAAAAAATGAAGAGAACTTTAGCTTCATTTTCTTATGGAAATTTGCAAACAAATCGTTTGCATTTAAAAGCAGCGGAATGGTTTCCTATCGTAGAGCCAATTTTGGCAGCCTATGGTATACCTAATGATTTTAAGTATTTGCCTCTGGTAGAGTCGGGCTTGAGAGGTGGGGTATCTCCAAAAGGTGCGGCAGGTTATTGGCAATTTATGCCTAGTACCGCACGCATGTATGGTTTAAAGGTTAACAAGAAAGTAGACGAGCGCTACAATCTTAAAAAATCTACCATCGCGGCAGCAAAATACATTAAAGAACTTTATGGAATCTTTGATAGCTGGACTTTAGTGGCCGCAGCCTATAATGTAGGTGATGGCCACATGCGTAAGCAGATTAACCGCCAAAAGCAGGATAATTATTTTAAAATGAAACTGAATAGAGAAACAGGGGCCTATGTCTATAAACTGATTTCGATGAAAGAGATTTTAGAAAATCCGAGCCGTAACGGTTACGCAAAACAGAAAGCGTTAATCGCATATAAACAAGTAGAAGACGAAAGTACGACTACAGTAGAGTAAAATAAAATTGGTATAGCTTTTTTATAAGCATTTTAAAAGGCTGTTTCTCTTTTCCAGGGGAAGCAGCCTTTTTGTTTTTAAATTTTTTAGCCAAAGATGTACGGATAGTTGTAGTTCGCATGGATAGTTTTCGGCTTGTCGTCATTTAGACCGCAGCGAAGCGAGTGGAGAAATACTTTCAATTTGTATTGCAGCTCCAAAGATTTAGCTAAGCTTTCTTTCAGTTCTGCGCTACGGTCGAAATGACGGAGTTCGATAGTGTTAGAATTGTAATTGCTGCCTATTCCGATTTATCGGAAAGCTTAGCATGACATTGAACTCAGCAACAAAACCGCTTTGCTTTCGATTTTTAACTTTTAACTTTCTACTTTTGAAACTATGTCTTTACAGCAATTAAGAGTTACCAAAGTACAACAAGAAGTTAATGAAACCATTAGTATCATCCTTGAGCCTTTAGACGGAATAAAGCCAGTTTTTAAAGCTGGTCAGTTTTTGACTTTGGCATTTTCGCATAATGGGAGAGAATTACGGAGGTCTTATTCTGCTTACAGCTCACCTTTGGTGGAAGAACCTTTGGCTATTGCTGTAAAATTGGTAGAGAATGGGGAGATTTCTAGGTTTTTGCATCACTCGCTTAAAGCTGGAGATACAGTGAAGGTAACCGAACCTAATGGTTTGTTCTTTTATGAACCAGAAGTTGGAAAAGAGCGAACGATATTTCTATTTGCTGCAGGCGTTGGTATCACACCATTGTTCTCTATTCTGAAAACAGCATTAGTTGGAGAAGAACATTCAAAGTTGGTTTTGGTTTATAGTAGTCGCTCTGCCGATGAAACTTTATTTCTAGAAGAATTAAAAGAATGGCAAAACATTTATCCCGACAGGTTTACGTTAATACATCTATTCAGTAATTCTAAAAATCTGCTAAGGGCACGCCTAAATGGTTTTCTTATTCACGAGTTGGTTAGAGCGCATTTATCTTTCGCCAAAGAAGATGCTTTATTCTATACCTGTGGTCCGGTTGATTATATGGATGTTTGTAGGATTTCTATTTTAGGTGCTGGTTACAAACCTCATCAAGTTAAAAGAGAAACTTTTGTATTGCCAGAAGACGAAGTGGATGAAGATGATGCTACCGAAAAAGTAGTAGATAAAAATACGTACTCCATTAATTTAATCTTTCAAGGACAAACTCATCACTTGCAAGTGCCGTGGCCTAAAAGGATATTGGATGTAGCGCTAGAAAATAAAATCAAAATTCCTTACAGCTGTAGTGGGGGAGTTTGCAGTACCTGTGCCGCTACTTGTATTTCTGGGGGTGTAAGGATGGATTATAACGAGGTACTCACTGATGATGAAATTGCAAAAGGTAGAGTGTTAGTTTGTACTGGACATCCTACACAAAATGATACTACTATAACTTGGGGGTAAAGGGTTGTGGGTTGCGTGTTGTAAGTTACAGGTCTTGAGTATTTAAACAAACATTCATAATTTCTTTTCTCTCCCTTTTAGGGAGAGATGCCAAAAGGCAGAGAGGGTTTCCTGCTTTTAAACCTCTCCCTAGCCCTCTCCTTGAAAAGGAGAGGGAATAGCTGCTGCAAATCTACTTCAAATTCCTTGTTTGCGGCGGCAATGGCACAAAGTCAGTTTCTCCTGGCACTTTGTCGAACTCTTGGTTTAACCATCTTTGTTTGGCATCTTCAATTAATTCCCTGCTACTAGCTACAAAGTTCCAATAGATAAAACGTTCTTCAGGAAAAGCTTCGCCTCCAAAAATATAAACCGTACTGTTCGGAGCTAAAGTAAATTCACATAATTTGCTGTCTTTGGCCACCAAAAAATTCTTTGGACCGAAAGTATTGCCTTCACTGCTCACACTGCCTTCCAAAATATATAGACCGCTTTCTCCAAAAAGCGAATCGCCAATTTTAAGCGTCTTTTCTTCCTTATTCTTAATCTCTATAAAATACAGCGGACTATAAACAGGAATTGGAGATTTTCTGCCGAAAACTTCTCCCGCAATCAGTTTAAAATCTACACCATCTTCTTGCCAAGTTGGGATATCAGCACCGTCTGCGTGAAAAAACTCAGGGTTCATTTGTTCTAAATGCTTTGGTAAAGCTACCCAAATTTGCAAGCCATGAAGAAACTTGTCGCTGTGTCTTAAACGTTCGGGGGTACGCTCAGAATGTGCAATGCCTTTTCCAGCAGTCATCCAATTTACCTGACCAGGATTAATTTCAATTTCAGTGCCCAAAGCATCGCGATGCATCATACTTCCCTCAAAAAGGTAAGTCAGCGTAGATAAACCAATATGCGGATGAGGTGCAATGTCAATATTTTGATGTTCATTCATCGCCGCTGGACCCATGTGGTCGATAAAACAAAATGGGCCTACCAATCTTTTTTCCCTAAAAGGAAGTAACCTGCCGACTAAAAAATTACCAATATCACTTGGTCTTTCTTCTATAATGAGTTGGATATTTGACATGATATAAAGATAAGGTTTTTGTTTTTTTGATTTAGCCACAGATGCACAGATTTTATTTTGCATTTACGCTAAATAGTACGTCATCCCAGAGTTAGTCTGGGATCTTAAAGCGATATTTTTAATTCTTTAAGATGCTTTACGATTAGCTTCGCTGAGCACTTTGTGGTTCCCGCCTACGCGGGAATGACGACGAGTAAAGATAGAAGTATACGAGCGGAAAAACTATCTGCGCATCTGTGGCAAACGAAACGATAGATAAATGTATTTTTGTGCCAACAAAACCAACATACATGCCCCTTTTCGATTTCAAACAGAAAATCAATTATAAAAACGAAATATTAGCCGGATTAACCGTTGCGATGACGATGATTCCAGAATCGCTTTCATTCGCCATCTTGGCAGGATTTCCTCCACTAACAGGTTTGTATGCAGCGTTTATCATGGGTTTGGTCACGGCGGTTTTAGGCGGTAGACCTGGTTTGGTTTCTGGTGGAGCAGGGGCAACAGTAATCACGCTAATTGCTTTAATGAAACTTCATGGTTTGGAATATGTATTTGCTGCGGTGGTTGTAGCTGGTGTAATTCAAATCGCAGTGGGTTTATTTAAATTAGGTAAATTCATCCGGCTGGTGCCACAATCCGTAATGTATGGTTTTGTAAATGGACTGGCGATTGTGATTTTTATGTCGCAGCTAACACAGTTCAAAGTACAAGGCAGCGAAGAATGGTTAAGTGGCACACCTTTGTATACGATGTTAGGTCTGGTAGCATTAACCATTTTTACGGTTTGGCTTTGGCCTAAAATCACGAAGGCAGTTCCAGCATCATTGGTGGCGATAATAGTAGTTTTTGCAGCGGTGCTCATTTTTGGCATCCAAACCAAAACCGTAAGTGATATCGCTTCTGTAGCTGGTGGATTTCCTCCTTTTCACATTCCGGATGTACCTTTTAACTTTGAGACTCTAAAAATTGTTTTCCCCTTTGGATTAATTATGGCGATGGTAGGTTTGACCGAAGGCTTGCTCACACTGAATTTAGTGGATGAAATTGTAGGCAACAAAGGAGATGGCAATAGAGAAAGCATGGCTCAAGGAACTGCAAATATTTTAAATGGTTTCTTCTTTGGGATGGGCGGTTGCCCGATGATTGCACAAACTTTGGTCAACCTTTCTGCTGGTGCTAGAGCTAGATTGTCAGCAATTATCGGTTCGCTAACCATTCTACTGATTATCTTAGTCGGTGCGCCAGTAATTGGCAAATTACCGATGGCTGCTTTGGTTGGTGTAATGATGATGGTGGCCATTGGGACTTTCGAATGGAGTAGTTTTCGTATCATCAATAAAATGCCGAAAGCAGATATTTTTATTGGCGTAACTGTGGCTGCCATTACTGTGTTTATGCACAATTTGGCTTTAGCGGTTTTAATCGGTGTAATTCTATCTGCTTTAGTTTTTGCTTGGGAAAGTGCCCGTAGAATTAGGGCAAGAAAGTATATCGATGAAGATGGCGTGAAACACTACGAAATCTTTGGTCCGTTGTTCTTTGGCTCTACCACTGCATTTCTAGAAAAATTCGATGTGCAGGAAGACCCAGAAAATGTAGTGATTGATTTCAAAGAAAGTCGTATTGCAGATATGAGTGCGATAGATGCAGTACATAAAATCACTGATCGTTATCGGAAACTCAATAAATCAGTTACTTTAAAACACTTAAGTGCGGATAGTAGGTTGTTGCTTAGAAATGCGGCAGGAGCAATTGAAGTTAATATTGATGACCCTGTTTATGCAGTGGCGGATAGGTAATCTGATGATTGGTTGATGTGATTATTTGATAATGAGGCTGCAGTGGCTTAGAAAATACCGTCATTTCGACCGTAGTGGAGAAATCTTTGAACTTTCAAATCGAAAGATTTCTCCATTCCGCTACGCTCTAGTCGAAATGACGGGAAGAATATTAAGCCTCAGCTTTTTGCAAGCCAGGTACTTCTACCATTTCATTGGCATCAGCAGCGTAATCTACGCCATCTACATCAAAACCAAAAAGGTTTAAGAAATCATGTTTGTAACCAGCTAAATCGCCAGTTGCAGGTAATGTATCTGTATCAGCTGTTTTCCAAAGTTCAGCAACTGCAGCTTGTACATCAGCCTGCATTTCCCAATCATCAATTCTAATACGACCTTTTTCATCCACTGGCACATCTCCGCCAGTATATAATCTTTCGCTAAATAAACGTTGAATTTGCTCTATACAACCTTCGTGTAATCCTTTTTCTTTCATTGTTTTGTACAAGAAAGAAATATATAAAGGAATTACCGGAATAGCCGAACTCGCTTGCGTTACCAATGCTTTATTTACAGATACGTAAGCTTTTCCGTTAAGATCTGCCAATTTATCCCCAATAGTAAAAGCTGTAGCTTCTAAATGGTCTTTTGCTCTGCCGATAGTTCCTTTACGGTAAACCGCTTCGGTTACAGCAGGGCCAATGTAAGAATAAGCAACGGTAGTAAAGCCTTCTGCCAATACGCCAGCAGCTTTCATGTCGTCAATCCACATTTCCCAATCTTCGCCGCCCATTACAGCAACTGTGTTTTCAATTTCTTCTTCGTTAGCCGGCTCAATAGTTACTGTAGAAACAATACCAGTGTGGAAATCAACTGTTTTGTCGCTGAAAGTTCCGCCAATTGGTTTTAATGTAGAACGATGTGTAACACCTGTTTTAGGGTTGGTTCTTACTGGCGAAGCCAAACTATAAATCACTAAATCAACCTGACCTAAATCAGACTTGATTAAATCGATAGTTTGTTGTTTTACCTCGTTAGAAAACGCATCGCCGTTAATGCTTTTTGCATATAAACCGTCAGCTTGTGCTTGTTTTTCGAAAGCGGCAGTGTTGTACCAACCTGGAGAAGCCGTTTTTCCTTCTTTAGGTTCTTTCTCGAAATAAACGCCAATAGTTGAAGCGCCAGAGCCATAAGCTGCGGTTATTCTCGAAGCTAATCCAAAACCTGTAGAAGCACCAATTACCAACACTTTTTTAGCGCTGCTGATGGCTCCTTTAGATTTTACATATTCAATTTGGTTTTTCACGTTCTGTGCAGCACCATCTGGATGAGCTGTTAAACAGATAAAACCACGCATTCTAGGTTCAATAATCATAATATTGTTTTGTTATAATTCGGACTAGCCGACAATCCATTGTCAAAGCTACCTATTTTTTTGTGCTCTGCAAATTTAGAAAGTTAGCAGCGCTCTATCTGTCGGCATACTCATCAAATGAAAACTGCCTGCCAGTTTGGTCTTTAAACAGGAGGGAATTTAGAAGTTTTAAGACTTATAGATCTTCATTTCTTTCATTTTTTAGCTTTTCTGCTGTTTAACTTGTCTAATATTTCTTGCTTTTTCCTACGCGATACTTCAAAAGTTTGACTGTTCTCCATGGTAAGGATACATGGTTCGCCCTTGCTGTATTTAACAATGAAATCTGGATTCGCTAATATGCTTTTATTAATACGTACAAAAGATGATTGCTCACCCAAATATTCTTCGAACTCTTTGAGCATTCTAGTCGTCATGTAAGTTTGGTTTTGCTGGGTAAAGATGTGGCAGTAATTGCCATCTGCTTCAATGTACATCACTTCGGCTAGGTTAACCATGTGCACGCTATCTTTAAGGTGTACAGCAATTTTTTTTGGTGTTTGCTTTCTGTTGAGGTTTTCTAGTAGATTTTTGATGCGTGCTTCATACTCTAACTTGGTACCAATGCGATTAGTGGCTTTATTAATGGAGGCTTTCAGTTCATCAATATCTAGTGGTTTTAGTAGGTAGTCTAGGGCATTAAATTTGATGGCCGTGAGCGAATATTGTTCATAACTGGTAACAAAAATTACTTCAAAATCAATTTTATTATAGGTTTCTAATACCGAAAAACCATTTTTTCCAACCATCTGTATGTCTAAAAAAACAAGATGTGGCTGTAGTTGGTCTATCAATTCACAAGCGGTGTCGGCATCTTCCGCTTGGCCTACAATGACAACGTTTGGTGCATATACACTTATTAAGTGAGAAAGTACTTCTCGACCATCTTGCTCGTCGTCTACAATGATAGCTTTGATCTGTTTATGGAAATCAATCTGCATTTTTCTTGGTGTTATCATCGTATGTTAACGACAGTACAATTTCTACTTTAGTGCCTATAGCTAAATCTGTCACTTTTACTTTGAAATTTCCATTAGGAAAAATATCTTGTAAAATATGAAGTCTTTCTTCGGTCAACATCATACCTGCCGAGACATAGTTTTTCTGTTTTTTAAATTGTGCTGCTTTTTCCCTTCCTATGCCATTGTCTTCAACGGTGATGTGTAATTCTGCATCGGTAGTTACAATATCAATGAGTAGTTTCCCTTTTCTGATGCCTTTTAAATTCATTAAACCATGCCATATTGCATTTTCTACATAAGGTTGTATCAGCATGGTAGGTAGGTATATGGTTTGCGTATTTATTGATCGTGCCAAATTTACCTCATAATCAAAAGCTTCTTTAAAACGTAATTTCTCCAGTTCTATATACAGGTTAAGCGTGTCAATCTCTTCTTTAAGTGTAATGGTTTTTACAGCCGATTGACTTAACACCAATCTAATCAAGCGACTAAATTTAGTAAGATAACCTTGTGCTGCTTCTGCTTGGTTTTTGAGAATGTAATTTTGTATGCTATTTATGGCATTAAAAATAAAATGAGGGTTCATTCTCGCTTGTAGTGCTGATAACTTGCTCTGCGCAATGAGCGAAACGATGCGTGTTTTTTCTTCCTCTTTTTTCTTGATATGTATGATTTGGCGTTGACGTAGCCACAAAAATAAAACTGCAATTAAGATAATGCACAATACTAAAAACCACCACGTTTGCCAAAATGGAGGCGAAATATTGATCTTTAATAAATACGGAGAAATACTTTTTAAGCCATCGTTGTTGAGTGCATAAACGGTAAGTGCATAGTCATCTGGCTTTAGATTTTGAAGTATAATTTGATTGCCTTGTACTTTGGTAAAGGGTTGGTCTGGCTTTAGCCGATAAATTAATTGTTGACTGCCATTTTTAAAAGACAATATGCTAAAAGCTAAGCTAAGGCTATTGTTGGTATGCTTTAAGCGGATAGATGGCTGCGCTGTAGAAAATTGATTTTGGTTAACGGTTAGCTTAATTAAAGAGAACGTTGGTGGCGTTTTGTTAGTTAAAGAGGTGTTGATTGGAAAACGAGCTAATCCTTTTGGGGAAGAAAAAAATAATTCGTTTTGATAAACGGCCAGTTTGTAAATTTCATTAGCAGGTAGACCATTACTGGTTTCAAAGCGTTGCACTTGATATTTGCCATTGTTTTGCTGTAGGCTAATGATGCCCATGTTGGTTGCCACCCATATTTTTCCAAGAGAGTCTAAAGCTAAATCGTAAAAAACGTTGGTAGGCAATTTTAAGCGCTTATCCATACGTTCTAATAATCCCTTTCGCCACCTATGTAAACCATCGCCTTTGGTAGCTACCCATAATTCATCTTTAGAAGTAACTAATATTTTGGTTACTGTACGTTCTATGCCCGGTATGCGTTGGTGTGTTTGGGTTTTTATGCCAACCATGTAGAGGCCATTGGCGCAACCGTAAATAAGCGTATTACTGTCGAGGTATTGGATGCACTTACCAGCCGATTTTATAAGCGTAAAAAAAGAAGCTAAGTTTTTATCGTGTTTCAGTATTTTATTGTAGGTGATGGAATAAATTGGTCGTGTGGTATCGCTAGTACTTTCGTAAATGGCATCGTTAAGGTAGGCATCGTTGTAGCTCCACTTGGTTGGCTTAATATTTTCGAAGTTTATATTTGAAGTGAGCGAAACGCTATTTTGACCGATGACATATTTCCCTTCACTAAAAAAGATGTGTTTTACGTCATTCGTGAGTTGTTTACTTACGTTCGAAAACACACCATTAGTGCCGTAGGTCATTAATCCACTTTGTGCGGTAGCTACAAATAGTTTTCGCCCTACTTTTTTGAGTAGTGTGGGAGGTGCTAAAAACGCATTTTTGTTGTTGTATTGCACAACCTGTTTTGCGTTCGAAAAGTGTACGCCATCTTCTAAAGTAGTACACCAAATGTTTCCTTCTTTATCTTGGCATACGCCTGATACCGATAAATTGTTTAAGCTCACAATTGGGGCGCTTAAGTTGGATGGGTTGGGATAATAGAACACCCCGTTTTTGATAGTGCCCACCCAAAGACCACCATCTTTATCGCTATATAAGCTGATGATAGAACCCGGCATTTCATGTATTTCGTAACCTAATTGCGGAGTTATTTTAACTAACCTATTGTTTTGTGAGAAAAAGTTAAATCCGTTTGCGTAACAGCTAAGTACACGCCAATGTAAATCGCTAGGGTTTTTAGGTGAGATGTTAAAATTTAACGTTTTTGTCCCATCCTTAATCATCACCTTGATTTTTGGCTTGCTATTTAAAGGTGTCTTGAGCCTATAAATTAGGTAATTACTATTAATTGGGAGTAATGCTTTTCCCGATTTAATGAAGACGATATCTTTATTTTCGTCTAAGGGAGCAATAGATCTGCCCACTTTTGTTCGGATATTAACAGCTTGTAGTTGTCTGGTAGAATGAATATATAATTCATCGTCAACTGACGAGAGTTGATAAACAAGGTTTTTGTAATCTATATCTAATGGATATACCGATGGCTTTAGCGGTATAGTTTTAAATATACCGTCTTTATAGTACAGCGTTCTATTTTTTGAAGTACTGATCCATAGTTGCCCATCTTTATCCTCTATCACGGAGTATGCTGCTTTTTCTGGTAGGTTTTCTTTTTCGCTAAAGATTTTTGACGTAGAACCGTCGTAACGAATTAATCCCTGCTCGGTAGCAATCCATAGGTAGCCTTTACGGTCTTGCATTACGTTATAACATTCTGCAGAAGGTAGGGATAGCCTATTACTAATGTTTTGGAAAATAAGTTCTTGCCCCGAAACTTTAATGCTGGAAAATAGAAATAACAAAAACAGCAGTTTTAATGGAGAAGGAGACATAATAGTATGCAAAGTAATAAACGTAACTGTTAATTCGATTTAAAACTTTTAGTTGTGCAAAAAAGTGGATAAACGGTAGGTCCTTCGTTTTAGTAAACGTCAATTTTGTAATCGATAAAATTTAATTGTATTAACGCAAAATTAACGATGATGATTAGAGAGTTACTTTCAACAATTTACTTAAAACGCTTTTCTGCTTGGGTGTTTACATGTATTTTATTGGTATGTTTTGAACATAAAATAAATGCACAAACGGTACTTAATCAAGGTGATATCTCTATTGTTGGGTTTAAGTCAACATCCCCACGTACATTTTCGTTTGTAACTTGGGTTCCATTGGCCTCTAATACTGAGATATTATTTGCTGAAAGTGGATTCAATAACTCTACACCATCTACTAATGCGGAGAACATCAGGTGGAGAAGACCTTATGGCTACTGGACAAATACCACAGGAAGTGTAGTTCCAGCTGGAACTGTTATCGTACTAGAGCAAGAAGTAGTAAATTTTGGGAGTTTCGAAATCTACACTCCTGGAGGTCAAACAAGTGGTACAGCTTTAGCCTTGCTTAGCAGCGGTAGTCACCTTTTTGCCTTTCAGGGAGGTACAATTCCTCCAAATGGAGATAAGGAAACTTTTAATGGTAAAATTTTATTTGGATTAGGATATAGGGGATCTAGCAGTCAGTCTACTTGGTTGTCTGTTGGGCCAGCTAATTCGAACTTTAGCTGCTTGCCCAGCAATTTAACTACTAACAATCATGTCTATATAGCTAGTACGCTAAGTCAAGCACAATATACTGGCGTAAGATCGGGTAAAACACTTTCTGAATTACGAACTTTAGTCGCAAGCCCAGCAAGTTGGAATGCAGCTACAGATTTTAATGTTGCCACTTTTGCTGTAAGAGCTCCAACAGCAACTGGAACAGTACATACAGGAACTTTACAGGTTGGTCAAACTTTAACTGGTGATTATGATTATGAAGATCCAGATGGTAACGCTGAAAATGGTTCTACTTTTAAATGGTATAGATCAGATAATGCTGCTGGCCTAAATAAAACTGCCATTGCTTCTGCTACAGCAAAAACCTATGTGCTGGTAACTGCTGATCTAAATAAGCACATTAGCTTTGAGGTAACGCCGAGAGATTTGACAGAAGTAGTAGGTGTAGCGGCAGAAAGTAGTTTGCGGGGACCGATAACTTCAGGTGTGTTGCCGGTAGTGCTGTCGAGCTTTATTGTTAGAGCAGAAAACAATATGGTAAAATTAAATTGGCAAACTACTTCCGAAACAAATAACAAAGGCTTCATTATTTATCGCAGTGGCGATGATAAACAAGTGATACAAATAGGCGAAATTTCCGCACGTGCAAATGAATCATCATTCATCTCTCTTTATGCCTTTACGGATAAACAACCTTTAAACGGTAACAACTACTATAAGCTTGTACAAGTAGATCTAGATGGAAAACAGACCGAACTTGGTGAGAAGGTAATCAACTTTAATTTCTCGGGTGCTGCGGTAGAAGTATCTCCGAATCCAACAGAAGGAAAAGTAACTGTGCGTTTTAATTCGGGAAGCTATCAGGTACTCACTGTAGTGGGCTTAGATGGTAAAGTTTTACAAACCTTAAAGTTACAACCAACCAGCTCAAATGCGGAAATAGATTTAACTGGTTACGCCAAAGGGGTTTATTTTGTGAAGTTGAGTGGAAATGGTGTTAGTGATGTTCAGAAAGTGGTGAAACAATAATTTTTTAGATCAACCTCTCTAACCCTGCTAGTTTTTGCTTGCAGGGTTTTTTGTTTTATAGCCCCGTATTCTATGGTTTATGCAAGAAAAACTTCAATTATTTTTCCTGAGAAGCATTACTTTAGATTTTATTCTAAGCTGCTATTTCAGCAACATATGGCGTCCCTCTTTTCACTGCTGCAAAGACCCTACTCAATAATTTGTTCTTAATCACGTTCAGTACACACATAGAATTTTTTCCCTCAGCTTTTTTCCTGTCATAATATCTTTTGAATTCATTGTCCTTTTTGATCGTGTTCAGTGCGCACATGGTCAAAAGTGCCTTTAGTTTTTTATTGGCCAGGCTACTTACCCTGTTCCTTCCACGTATGCTTGTACCTGAACTAAATGGGAATGGTGCCACACCACAATAGCTTGCAAACTTTCTATAGTCTGAGAATGCAGCAAAGGCCTGGGTATGGACCAGGATGGAAAAAGCGGTCTGTTTTCCGATACCATGTACACTCTGCATAAGATTGAACTGGGCATTCAGTTCTTGGTCGCCCTCTATTACGGCAGCCAGTTCGGCGTCCACCTTTTTTATGCGTTCTGCATAAATGGCAAGTATCTCCTGGCTATCAGCTATACAATAGCGGGCATTTTCCCCGTCAAATCCTTTAAGCTCGGAACAGGTGCATTTAAGGGAGGTCTGATGCCTTACAAGCTGTTCCCGGTGTGCAAGCAGGTGTTTGAGCTTTGAGGCTGTTACCGAGGGAAAACGGTAGATCCGGGCCATATGCTGGTTTGAAAATGCATAGCTGGCGATGGCAAGTGCGTCGGCCTTATCAGATTTCCCACGCTTTATACCAACCGAACGCTTGATGTGCAGTCCATTTTCAACCCACAGGGCCAGGTCGTTTGCGTCCATAAAGGCCGTTATCGGACAGATGTAGATACCGGTATGCTCACAGCAGAATAGCGCCCTCTCAAAAGTAATGTCATATGTCGTGAGCCAATCCAGCATCTCCGCAAAACCATCATAACTATTATTGAAAACACGATGAATGGGGGTTCTAAAGGTTTCTTGGGTAAATGCAGCTGCATCAATGGTAAGTTTGGAAATATCTATTCCCACAAATAGTTCATAATTCATAACTTTACGGTTAAGTGAAATGGATAACCTATAGTTGAATAAAACTGAATCCCTTAATAGTCCGCTAGACTAAAATTCTATATGGTTCTTGTTCAACTAAAAAGCAGGGGTCTGTTACAGGGCATAGACCTATAAGTCTGGATTGCAGTATAGTTCACCCCTGCTTTTAAGGTTTCCTAATCAAATTTATCCCTTTAATAAATCTTTCACAAACCTAAGGGATTGTAGCGAACACGTAGTGGCAAACCTATGTGTTTGCCAACGAAGTAAAGCAGAAAGCGGGAATAACATTGTAAATAGCATTGCCCTTGCGCTTCAAAATATTTTTTAACATTAATAAATTAAGAAAAATTAAGACTTCATGTCTCTTCATTTCTTAATGTTTTATTTTAGGAAGTTAAGTGAATGTAAAGACTTGTCGTTTATCGATTTCTTAACAGTTTTAAGTATTTGTAACCGTAGCTTTTGTGCTTAAAATTCGCTAATTTTGCAAGCTATTTTTAAAACGGAGCGAAGAACATATGGCGAAGAACCACGTAGATTTGGGCGAGCAAAAAGAGGTGGAAGTTTACGGTGCTAGGGTGCACAATCTAAAGAACATAGACATTAGTTTTCCACGAAATAAGTTGGTGGTAATTACGGGTTTAAGTGGCAGTGGTAAGTCATCTTTGGCGTTTGATACGATTTATGCCGAAGGTCAGCGCCGTTATATGGAGACGTTTAGCGCATACTCGCGTCAGTTTATGGGTGGCATGGAACGCCCCGATGTAGACAAAGTTTCTGGTTTAAGTCCTGTGATTGCCATTGAGCAAAAAACCACGAGCAAAAACCCTCGTTCGACGGTAGGTACCATTACCGAAATTTACGATTTTATGCGTTTGCTGTATGCCCGTGTGGGCGATGCGTTTTCGTACAATACGGGCGAAAAAATGGAACGCATGAGCGAAGACCAGATTTTGCAGAACATTTACAAAAAGTTCGAGAAATCGGCAGTGAACATTTTAGCTCCAGTGGTAAAAGGTCGTAAAGGGCATTACCGCGAATTGTTTGAGCAAATTCGTAAGCAAGGTTATGTAAAGGTGCGTGTTGATGGCGAAATCCAAGACATAGCTCCGAAAATGCAGGTGGACCGTTACAAAATCCACGATATTGAAATTGTAGTAGACCGTTTAATCATAGACCCGAAAGACCACAAGCGTTTGTTGGATAGCATTCAAACTGCCATGCGTTTGGGTAAGGGTATCATTAAAATCAGCGATAAAGAAAACAACGTAGCGCACTTCAGTAAGTTTTTAATGTGCCCAACAACGGGTATTTCTTACGATGAACCTCAGCCAAATAGCTTTTCGTTTAACTCGCCTTATGGTGCTTGCGAAACTTGCGATGGTTTAGGTTATATTTTCGTGGTAGATAAAAAATCTATCATGCCAAATATGAAGCTGAGCATCCTGAACGGTGGTTTGGCTCCGCTTGGCGAGTATCGTGATATTTGGGTTTTCCAAGTGTTAAAAGCATTGGGTAAAAAGTACAATTTCTCTTTATCTACACCTCTAGAAAAACTGGGCGATGAAGCGATTGATTTGATTTTGAAAGGTGCGCCAGATTTGATTTCGGTGGAAGTAGCCTATAACAAATGGAACGTACAGAACTACCAAGTTACTTTCGATGGTATCATTAAATTATTGGAAGAGCAACAAGAGAAAAGGGGAGAAGGTGGTTCTGACGATATGGAAGCTTTCCGTAGGTTAGAAACTTGTCCAGATTGCCACGGTGCTCGTTTAAAAAAGGAAAGCTTGCATTTCAAAGTAGATGGAAAGAACATTTCTGAACTGGCAACCATGGATATTTCGAACCTGCACCAGTGGTTTGATGGGGTAGAAGAAAGACTAAACGATAGACAAAATACCATTGCTAGAGAAATACTGAAAGAAATTAGAGCTCGTATTGGTTTCTTGTTAGATGTGGGTTTAAACTACTTAACGTTAGACCGTACATCGCGAACACTTTCTGGTGGCGAGGCGCAACGTATTCGTTTGGCTACGCAAATTGGTTCGCAATTGATGAATGTAATGTACATTTTGGATGAGCCAAGTATCGGTTTGCACCAGCGTGATAACGAACGTTTAATTACCGCATTAAAAAACTTACGTGATTTAGGAAACACCGTTTTGGTGGTAGAACACGATAAGGATATGATTTTAGAGGCCGACCATGTGATTGACGTTGGCCCGGCGGCGGGTGTACATGGTGGACAGATTGTAGCACAAGGAACACCTGCACAAATCTTAAAATCGGGAACTTTAACGGCTTCTTATTTGAATGGTAAGAAAGGTATCGAAGTTCCTAAAAAACGTAGGGAAGGTAATGGTCACCATTTAGGAATTGTCAAAGCTACTGGTCATAATTTAAAGGAAGTTTCGGTGGATATTCCTTTGGGGAAATTTATTGCAGTTACCGGTGTTTCTGGTAGTGGTAAATCGAGTTTAATTACGGAAACCTTATACCCAATCTTAAATCATCACTTCTTTAGAGCGAAGAAAAAACCTTTGGCTTACGAGAAAATTACTGGTTTAAAGGAAATTGATAAGGTAATTGAGATTGACCAAGCGCCAATTGGTCGTACGCCACGTTCTAATCCTTCTACTTATACCGGTGTTTTTTCTGATATCAGGAATTTGTTTGTGGCTTTGCCAGAGGCGAAGATTAGAGGCTACAAACCTGGTCGTTTTTCTTTCAACGTAAAAGGTGGAAGATGTGAAACTTGTCAGGGAGCGGGAATGAAGGTAATTGAGATGAATTTCTTACCAGATGTTTCAGTGCCGTGTGAGGAGTGTGGTGGTAGAAGATACAACCGCGAAACTTTAGAGGTTCGCTACAAAGGTAAATCGATTAGCGATGTGCTGGATATGAGTATTGAGGATGCTTGTCATTTCTTTGAGCACATGCCATCTATCTACCGTAAAATAAAAACGTTGAATGATGTTGGCTTAGGCTACATCCGTTTAGGACAGGCTTCTACCACTTTGTCTGGTGGTGAGGCGCAACGTGTGAAATTAGCTACTGAACTTTCTAAAAAAGACACAGGTAAAACCTTCTATATTTTAGATGAACCTACAACGGGTCTGCATTTTGAAGATATTGCGGTGTTGTTAGGTGTATTGAATTCATTAGTGGAAAAAGGAAATACCGTTTTGGTCATCGAGCACAATTTAGATGTGGTTAAAGTAGCCGATTGGGTAATTGATTTGGGTGAAGAAGGCGGTGCAGGTGGTGGCAGAATTATTTTCGAAGGCACACCAGAGGGATTGATTGAGAACCCGATTAGTTTAACGGGCAAATTTTTGAAGAAAGAAATGTAACGGTAGGGGCGAAATATCTTTCGCCCTTAATAAAAGCGGATATAAATCCCGAACAGCATAAAAAGGGCGAAAGATATTTCGCCCGTACGGAGTAAATATTTTCGGTAATGCGAAAAACAAAAAAGCGCTGCAAGTAGATCACCTGCAGCGCTTCCATTTAATTTCAATTTTCTTAATTCAATGGATGTTTTCCCCTAGCAATTTGACCATCACGAGTGTTCTTTTGCACAGTGATAGCGCCAAAAATAGCGAGCAGAAAAGCGAAGGCATAAAAGCCTTTCTCGCTGGGCAGCAATTCTGCATTCCAAAGCCCGATAATGAGCAGGGCAATAGTTAGAAGCGTTGCGAACCAGCTAATGCCGTAGTAAAGTTCTGTTACCGGAATGCTCTCCAATTTGTCTCTCACTGCTTTTTGTAGCGAGATTACAGCAAACAATCCAAACATTAATACGGCAAAATAATAACCTTTTTCGTTGAGCAGCATGTCCGAGCGCCACAGACCAATAATAAAGCCAATCATGCCAACACCCAAGGCAATCCATGAGGCTGCAACAAAGGCATTTGAAGGTTTTTGATTCATTGTTTTAAATTTTGGTTAATCATTTAACAATTGCACTAAAGACGCTCGGCATTAGTAAATGTTACGAAATCAGGATTTAATTTTTGTTAGATAAAGGCTAACTTTATATAGTTACTTCTGTTATATCATCATGCAAAATCTGCTTGTTTCTTCCCAAATCAAAGATGTTGATACTTATACTATTCAACATGAACCTATAGCTTCCATTGATTTAATGGAACGGGCAGCTTTGGCATTTGTAAATGCTTTTATTAGCAGATTTGGTGATGAGGAAGCCACGATTTGGGTGTGCTGCGGGCAAGGAAATAACGGTGGCGATGGTTTGGCAATAGCGAGATTGCTTAGGGAAAATGGTTATACAAAGGTCAAAGTTTTCTTAGCAAATTACGCACAGCAAACCTCTCCAGATTATCTGAGAAATTTAGAAAGATTAAAGAAAGAAAAATCTGAAATTCCAATATTAGAAGACTTACAAGCATTAAAACTACTGCAGAATGATATTGTAATTGATGCAATTTTAGGCTCTGGGTTAAACAAACCGTTAAGCGGAAAGTACGAAAAACTGGTAGTACTCATCAATACTTCTAAAGCTAAAGTGGTAGCAGTAGATGTTCCGACTGGATTTAAAAGTGAAGGTGAGTTAGAAGCTGTATACAATGGGGTAAAGGCAGACTTCGTGATTTCATTTCAAGTTCCAAAAATCAATTTCTTCTTTCCCGAGAGCATAAAAGCAATAAGAGAATTTGAAGTAGTACCTATTGGATTAGACGAACCATACATCGAAAGTTTACTAAGCCAATGGAAGCTAGTAACCGAACAGTTCATCAATAAAACCATCAAGCCAAGAGCACGATTTTCGCACAAAGGTACTTACGGACATGCCCTAATTCTCGCTGGTGACACAGAAACAATGGGTGCCGCTTTGTTAAGTGTCAATGCTTGTTTGCAGGCTGGCGTAGGTTTGGTTTCTGCTTGTATTCCACAAAGTGGGCTGACCGCTTTAAATGTAAGTCTACCAGAGGCAATGTATCTCGACAGAGAAAACCTTAGCAACACAGATTTGCAAAAATACCAAGCTATTGCCATTGGTTCAGGTTTAGGTATTGGAGAAACTCAAGAGCAACTATTAAAACAGTTACTTAGTAAAAATAAGCCCTTAGTAATAGATGCCGACGCTCTAAATATCCTCTCTAAACATCAAGAATTACTATTAAAAATTCCAGCTCAAAGTGTGCTTACCCCACATATGAAAGAGTTCGATAGATTGTTTGGACATCACAACAATTGGTGGAACCGAGTAGAAACGGCGAAAAAGAAGGCAATAGAATTGGAATTAATCATAGTCCTTAAAAATCACTACACATTTATATGTTTGCCAACCGGCGATATTTGCATCAATCCAACAGGCAATCCGGCAATGGCGCAAGGTGGTATGGGCGATGTACTGACCGGAATAATAACAAACTTTTTGGCGCAAGGATATAACTCATCAGCAGCCGCTATCTTAGGCGTTTACCTACATGGGAAAGCAGGAGATGTTTTAGCCGAAAATCGTGAAATCGTCACTGCATCAGCCTTAGCTAAATCGCTACCTAAAGTTTTAAAGAAGATTAATTCAGAAAAGAATTAAACAATTCCTTCGATATCAAAAAGGTGTTTTTCTGCGTGGTAAGAAGAGCGAACCAAAGGTCCACTTTCTACATATTTCAAGCCTTTTGCCTCGCCAACTTCTTTGTATTTTGCAAATTGGTCTGGATGAATCCAATCTACTACTGGATGGTGAGCCTTTGTCGGTTGTAAATACTGGCCCAAAGTTAAGATATGAACACCATTTGCCACTAAATCATCCATTGCTTCAAAAACGTCTTCTTCAGTTTCGCCCAAACCTAGCATAATACCAGTTTTAGTGCGTAAACCAAATTCCGAAATTCTCTTCAAACACTCTAAACTTCTATCGTATTTAGCTTGGATACGTACTTGGCGAGTTAAACGACGTACAGTTTCCATGTTGTGCGAAACCACTTCTGGTCTTTCTTCCAAAACACGGTATAAATTATCCCATTGACCTTTAAAATCAGGGATTAAAGTTTCTAAAGTGGTGATTGGACTTTCTCTTCTGATGGCCTGTAAAGTCTCCGCCCAGATGATAGAACCACCATCTTTTAAATCATCACGGTCTACCGAAGTAATTACGCAATGTTTAACGCCCATCAATTTTACCGAATTAGCTACACGGTTAGGCTCGTCGGTATCAACTGCCAAAGGACGACCCGTTGCCACCGCACAGAAAGAACAAGAACGGGTACAAATATTACCCAGAATCATGAAAGTTGCCGTACCTGCACCCCAGCATTCGCCCATATTAGGGCAATTACCGCTTTCGCAAATGGTGTGCAGCTTATGTTCGTCAACCAAACTCCTTACTTGTGCGTATTCTTTACCCACAGGTAATTTTACCCTTAACCAATCGGGTTTACGAGCTTTTTCGGTAACTGGCGCAACAACAGGAAGTTCAATCATGCTACAAAGTTAAGCAATCTTGCTGAAATGTTATAAGATTGAAATGTTGGAAAGTTGTAATGTTTTGGATTAGTTGTTTAGGCGGTTGGTTGTTCGTTGTTTGGGATTGATATAAAAAATTTGAAAAGCAGGTTTCCAGCTGTGGTTAATGTTAGCCCTTCTTTTCGCTTTAGTCCCGAGTAACCTCGGGAGCTGCCGCTTCAATAAGGTTTAAAATGCAAAGCCTGTGCAAAACATAACCTGCTATGAAGCGACTGAAAATAAAGCGTCTGCAACTGATCCTTCCACATTAAATAGTAAATTTTATATTAGGCTTGCGTTTTCAATGTGATGTGAAAAGTAGTTCCTTCACCTAATTTACTTTCAACTTGCAGATTTCCATTGTTTTGCATAACCATATCTCTACAGAGAATCAGCCCAATGTGATGTCCTTTTTCTCCAGATGTGCCTGTGCCAGGTTGATGGGTTAGGTTAAAAAGATTTTCTTTGTCTAACTCGCTGATGCCGTTTCCAGTATCTTTAATTGAGCATATCAATTGGTTGTTTTCTATTTTAGCATCGAAAGTAATTTCATCGCCTTTGCTAGAAAACTTAATCGCATTTGACAGTAAGTTCCTTATTACTACATGAATCATGTTCAAATCTGCAAAAGCCGTGAGATCGGCAGCTACGTTATTTTCAACCTTAATGGATTTCAATTTAATTTGCGATTCCATCAACTTGATATTATGAGCTATGACTTCGTTTAGCACTACATTAATCGGTTTCACTACCATTCCGCCTAGCTGGCTTTTCGACCACTCCAACAAATTGTCTAAAAACGACGCTGTATTATAAACAGTGTCTTCTAATCTTTCTAACAAGTTTCCAAGTTCTTCTTCGTTCAAAATGCCACTTCTATACATTCCAAAAAGTGCTTTTAATGAATATATTGGCCCTCTTAAATCATGAGAAACAATGGAGAAGAATTTGTTTTTTACACCATTTAATTTTTCTAATTCGATGTTTTGAGCAGAAATAATTTCCATTTGTGTTTTCAGCTCTTCATTTAAAGCGCTAAGTTCTTCATTCACTTCAGCAATTTGGTGTTTCTGCTGTTGAAGCAAATTATTCGCATTTTTTTTCTCAGTATTCCTCTTGTAATAAAGTACCAACAGTATCACCACCACAACAAGTAAAGCTGTGATAATTGAAATAGTAATTACATAATCTGTAATTTTAGCACTAATGGTTTTGTTACGTTTTTCTAGGTTTTTGTTGTCTATGTTTATACGATGTAAGTCGTTTAAAATTACTTCTTTGGTTGTTTTTCCAGTCGCTAAACTGTCATTTACCGCAATGTAAGCAGATTTAAACTTTAGGGCGCTTTCGTAATCTTTCTTTTCTGCTTTTACTTTAGAAAGATTATCTAACGCCAATGAAATAGGAATTTTTGAAGTTGTCTCTTTTGCTTTTGCCAACGCTAGCGTAGCACTTTCATCGGCTTTTTTATAATCTTTTAAGCCCAAATATGCTTCTGTTACGGTGATGAGTATGGCACAGTCTTGATATGAATTTTTTAGTTTGCTGTTATTGGCGAGAGCTATATCTAAATAGCCTAGGGCTTTTCTGTATTCCTTTTTTTCAACATATAGTTGGCTAATTCCCCAGTTACTCAATGCAATTCCATTTAAATCGCCAATCTTTTCCCTAAGTACTAGGCTCTTTTGGTAAAAGTTCATTGATTTGTTGAATTCTTTCAATCTTCTTTTGGAGCCTCCCAAAGAAAAAAGTGCAGAGGCCATGCTTGCGTCATCTCCAGGATTTTGTTTTAAATTATCCAAAACTTGTTGAAAATAATTGTCGGCACTTTTGTACTCTTTTAAATCAAAATAAATAGCTCCCAAATTAGTAATGCATTGGTTAATGCCTTTTTTATAATTAAGATTTCTAAAGATTTTTAAAGCGTCTTCATAACAATGTACCGCTAACTGTTTTTTGTCCGAGCGGTCGTATACAAAACCAATATTTACCAAGCTGCGTGCAACACCATTTGAATAACCACTTGCTTTTGCCTTTTGCTGCCCTATTTTGAAATAATAAAGGGCACTATCTAAATTACTTCTAACACCATAAGAAATTCCCATGTCTAGATAAGCATTTGCAACATTTGAGTCTATGTTATTTTTCTCGGCAAGCAACCTATATTGGTTAGCATAATAGAATTTTTTAATCGGATCAACTGATGTATAAGCGGCAGAAAGTTTCCTGAGTACTTTGATTTGAACAGTATCAGGATCGCTTGGTTTTAATTGTCCCAATAACTCATCAACTCTAGAAGTTTGAGCACTTGTGGTAATTCCAAAAAAGAGTAGGCACAGGCAAAGTATTGCCTGCTTCGGTAGAAGTTTTAAAGCATAATGCATATAGCCTGATTTAGAGGTTCGTTTGGGCAATAGTGCAGTTAAATATAGCTATTTGTTTTAATATTATTCCTACAACATAGTTGAATAAATATTTCTGCTTTGTCTTGATAGCTAAACTTTTAGCGATCCACGGAAAGCTCTTGCTCCATAGTAAGATTGTGCTCCGTTGTGGTATACAAAAACAGTGTTATAGCGACGATCGCAGAACAATGCGCCATCTAGTTTGCGAATACGTTCAGGAGTTTGTATCCAACTCGATGTTTTTAGGTCGAACTCTCCTAATTGTTGTAAGTTTCTGTATTCTTCTTCTGTTAAAAGTTCAATACCCATTTCGTTAGCCATGTTTATGGCGCTATCGTTGGGTTTATGCTCTTTTCTTGCTTCTAAAGCTTCGTGGTCAAAACATACACTTCTTCTTCCTTTCGGGCTTTCGGCAGCACAATCATAGAAAATAAATTCTCCAGTTTTTTCATCGAAGCCAACTACATCCGGCTCGCCTCCGGTAATATCCATCTCATTTAACGACCACAGTTTTTCGGGCTTGACTGCTAGTTTTTCTCGTACTTTATTCCAATCTAAACCTTCGTGACGCTTCATGTTTTTCTCGAAACGGATTTTTAAAATGCTTAATAACTCTTCGCTTTGTTGTGATGATAATTTTTTGCTCATGATATTAATCGTTTATGCCTTTGCCGCTAAGAATTTGCGGAATATACTTCTCAATTCTGGCGCTTCGTGTTTTAGATTGTTTTGCTTCCGAAAAATGGAACAGATAAGCTCTTTGTCTACCTGGGGTTAAAGCTTCAAATGCAATTCGCAAAGCAGGAAGAGCCTTTAGCTTTTGTTGAAATTCTTCTGCAACTTCAAAGTCTGAGGTTTTTTTCATCTCTACTTTTAAGCCTGCCTTCTCTACTTCGATAGCTTCGAAGATGTAATTTTTGATTTCCTGTTTTACCATCCAAATTTCTTTGGGACTTGTAAAACGTATTTGACGGGCCGATTGCACATGGTCTGTTTGTCGTATCAATAAGTCATCAGTGTTGCTTAATAAAGCTCCTTTGAAAAACAATAGCGCACAGTATTCTTTAAAGCCCTGTATGATAGCGATATTGCTTTTGTTAAAGCTGTAGCAAGGTTGACCCCATTTTAGTTCTTCAGTTAATCCGCATTCTAGCACAATGGTTCTTAATGCTTCAAATTCTTCCCGCCATTTGTCTGACTTGCTTAAAAATATATCAACTTTGGGGTTCATCTTCAGTTATCTGGTTTTTGAAAACTAAAGTTAGGGAATTTTTGAAGGCAAATGAATTATCAATTAAAGTGACAGCTCAAAAACCTTTTGCTCTTTACTGGCAGAGAAACCCAAAGCTTGATAGAACTTGTGGCTTTCGGTGCGTAGCACATTACAACGAATGCGCATAATTGAAATATCTCGGTTTTGGCTCCAAGATTTACTGGCTTCAATCAGTTTGTTGCCAATTTGCTTGCCTCTTACATTTTCATCTACGACCAGTCCTGTTACTTCAACAAACAATGGACTTTCTACACGAAGACAAACCAAGCAATGGAGCCAACCTACAATTTTATCATCAGCTTTGGCTACAAAAATTGTATGGTCTGTTAGTTTGATGATTTCCTTTAACCTGCCTAATAATGAATCAAAATCATTTGCATAACCCAATTGATTGGATAAAGAATGAATTTCTAGGGCTTCAGTTTCTGTAATACTTTTGAGCTGGATAATCTCCATTAAGAAATCAATTTTAGCATACTTTGTATAAAGTTAGCTAAAGGTTTTCTTTCTTTTAACCAGTTGAATGAAAATATTCCGATGATCGCGGTAGTAATACCAGCCAGTACATCGGCCAAGTAATGATGACTTGTGTAAACTGCAGCAAACCAAATACCGATCATTACCGTAATGAAAAAGATATTCGCTCTGCGAAATTTACCTTTGGTACCGTAATAAACTACAATTAACGGATAGGCGGAATGTAAAGAAGGCATAGCTGCAAATACATTTGAGCCTTTACTGTAAATAGATTTAAAAAGTTCTATGCCGAAGAAATTATCGAAACGAACTAAGCCAGCTGTATTGCCTGGAGTACCGGCGATGAACTCGAAACCATGCTGTTGCACATACCAAGGTGGCGCAGCAGGGTAGAGGTAATACACTACAAACCCCAATAAATTTACCCAAACAAAAGTGAGTAAGAAATTTAAGAAATTTCTTTTTTCATTATTAAAAAAAAGGAAAGCTGCAAAGGCCAGTGGAACAGGAACCCACATCAAATAAAAGAATCCTGTTAGTACGTCTAAAAATGAGTTGGTATGTAGTAACCAGTATTCGTTTGGTGTAAGTAATTTGCCTGCTTGCTCTATTCCAAAAACGCTCTTTTCGAAGTTGTATAGATCTTCGATGTGTACAGCGTTGTAGTTGTAATTTGGAAAAGCCTTCATGTAATCATAGATAATCCAGTATACAATAAAAATGGAAAAACCGATGATGAATTTTCGGGTAGTAGAAGTAAGGTAATAAAGCGTATTGAAAATAGCAATCAATACGAGTTGATCTGTTTTAAAGCCGACTAAAAAATAAGAAATAGCAAGGTATATTGCAGAAATACCAAAAGTTAATGGCAGGTCTTTTTTAAGGTTTTTTTTCTTTTCCTCAGAGGGGATATCTGATGTCATTATTGTCTATGTAAATTTCTCGTCATTGCGAGGCACGAAGCAATCCTAAAGCAATAGTTATATTGATACCTTTTGTAAGATTGCTTTGTACCTCGCAATGACGAAACGATTATTTTATTTCTTGTTTCTTCTCGAACCCAGATCTAAAAATGCCATCCCAAAACGTCCAGCTTACACCGAAGCCTTTAGAGGCATCTTGGTAGTGGTGCAACATGTGATGATGTTTCAATCTCTTCCATAATCCGCTTTTAAAATTAGCGTGATGGAGTGCATAGTGTACCATGTCGTAAAACAGATATCCACCAATAAAGCCAATAAAAAACGAATATTCTTTAGTGTCTGGCAATAGCCAATCGAACAAAACATAAAAAGCTAGCGCTAAGGGAATACTTGCCGAAGGAGGCATTACTAAACGATTAGCATCATTAGGATAATCGTGGTGTACACCATGAAAAATGAAATGGATACGTTTTCCCAATTTGCTGGTCGGATAAAAATGGAAAATCCAGCGGTGTAAAATATACTCGGTGATGGTCCAAACAAATAGACCTAAAACCATCCATCCAAAAAACTCCAAAATAGGTGTTTGAATGTCAAAAAGGGCCTTCCATGTTAAAAAAAATATAACTGGAACAAATATGATTAGAGGTACGTAATACTTTACTTTAGAGAGAGGTTCTAACAAGTCGCTTTTGAACATCCTTGTAGACTCGCTAGAATTTGAGATAAAATTCTTTGCCATGATATTATACTTTTATTCTTTCGGTTATCGCTTTACTTGGATTATTAGCTTCGTAACCTTTTATTTCTACATATTTAACATTTGGCACCCAAAATGTACCACCTTCTATTCTTAAAAAGATTTTATCCAATAATATCTTTTTGTTATTTGCTGTCGCGTAAACATGATATTTTTTATCAGTTGTAGATTTAGTTAATAACAAAGGAAATTTTTTGTACGACACAAATCGTAATTCGTAATTGCCATTGCCAATATCTTTGGTTTGGATTCCGTAAGCAAACTTACGTTGGATATAATTCAAATCTTTCTTACCTTCTTTATCAGCATAACGCATCCAAAATACATTTACTGGATGATCTTTCACCAAATTGCCGTCTTCATCTACATTTAATTGGCAGATGATGGTGTTTATATTAGGATCTCTTTGTACATAAAACAGCTGATTACTGATGTTTTTTGGAGTTGGAAAAGTTAAAGGAGATGGGTCTTCGCCAGTTTGAGCCTTTGATACTGTAGCGTTAGAAAATCCTAAACCAGCAAATAAAACTAAACCAATGATTACTGCCGCTTTGTTGGTCGCTTTTGGAAATTCTTTAGCATCTAAAGCTTTTTTCGCTTCTCTCAATCTATTTACTGCCGTGATATTCGTCATAATTGCCATTAAAGTAATTGGCAATGTGAAAATGCTCATGGTTTCGAACACATGAAACTTAATTCCTGGTATGAAAATTTTATAATCGGCACCCAAGAAATTATAAGCCACACCACAAGCAATGGCAAAAACGCCAATAGTTACCACACGTTCCGGACGTTGCATTAAACCTCCCTTACATTCTACGCCTAAGCCTTCGGCACGAGCACGAGTATAGCTTACCATCATTGAGCCGATTAGCGCAATAAACGCAAATAACGAACTTAGAAAGTAATGATGTGCCACTAAATAATAGCAGATGCCTAGAAACATCACCATTTCGCTATAACGGTCTAGTACAGAATCGTACATGGCACCAAACTTAGAACTCATATTACCTAAACGAGCCACTTGACCATCGAGCATGTCGAAAATTCCAGCAAATAATACCAATGCACCAGCCCAGCCTACGTATTCTAGTTCACCACGATTAGATTTTTCTGCACCAATAATGAAAATGACTGCCACACCAATGTTCAATAGTAAGCCAATAGTGGTTACCATGTTTGGGGTTAGCCCAATTTTAATCAATCCTTTTACAAAAGGGTTAATTACTTTATAAATACCTTGTTGAAGGTTATCTCTTAACTTCATCTGTTTTGTTTATTCTTTTTTATTTGTCAGATGGAAACTTTGACGAGTTCGGGTTTAAAAATCCAGTTTAACTCTGGCTCTAATGCCCCATTCACTAACTTCTGGGTTGTCTAGATAGTTAAACCTCTTTACCAAATCTACCCTCAAAACTTTGAAAATATTTCCCAAACCAACACTACCTTCCATGTAAGGCTCTTTACTTAACGAGTAAGTTCTTTGCAAGCCATTTTCGTAAGTCGGCATTTTGTAAACGCCGTCGTTTGTTTTCTCTGGGTTATTCTCGTCTCTCAATCCACCATAAATCGCTTTGAAAGAAACAATTTCTCTTAATTTCAATTTATTTAACAAAGGTATCTTATTTAAAAAGAATCCGTTAAAATTATGGTCGATATTTATTGCGGCATATCTATCACTTACAAATTCTAGGAAATTCATTAAGTTGTAGGAGTTAAGCTGATAAGCATAAGTTTGGTTGGCACGATGTACCGCCAATAATGGAAAAGGCAGTTTACCAGTAATATATCCACCTTCTACTCTTACATCACTAAAACCTAGCTGCGATAAATAGAAACGTTTATCTACACTCGCCATAATGTTGTGGTAATTGTACTCGCCTCCAAAAAAACCTTTAATACCAGCCGTATATCTTAAATTATAGATAGGGTATCTATCGATAATAGGTGTACGGTAAATCTTGCCTTGGTAGAATTTTTCGTTTTTAGCATATCTCAAGCCTACACTAAGCTCTGTGGTATTTAGACGTGTGATGTCGGTATTTGTAGCTGCATTGGTATATATCAATCCGCCAGCTGGAGTTTGAGCCCATTTTTTAAATCCTACGCTGTAAGAAAAACGATTTTCGAATTCCTTCACGTAATCCAAGCGGTAAAAATCGTTGTACAACAACATGTCGTTTACACCACGTTTAAATGATAACAAGAAGTTGTCTTCCTGCACAAACTGTAGTTCTTGTCCCGGTATTTTAGTATCTCTCTGAAAACTAGCTCTAATATAGTTTTGAGGGAATTTGTATATCGACTTATTGTTTAAAGAATAAGTTCCTGATAGGAAGAACTTCCATTTTTCATCTTTAAAGCCATAAGCAGCATAGTTTTCGAAATAAAAACGTTTGCTTAGTGCTGGTGTTGTTCTACCGCCTATACGCAAACGGAAACCCTCTACATTATTAAAACTATAGAATGTATTGGTAGGTCCGACTTCATAAGGCCCGAAATCCCAATAGCCAGCTAATGCAAAAGTTACCAATTTTACAGTTCTTCTAAAAGATGGCAGTTTCTGAAGTGTGTCGATATTGCTGTAGATTTTCAGTTGTTGTGCAGGAATAGAATCCAAGCGGTTTTGAGACCAAAAAGTATCTGATCTTTTGGTCGCATCAGCCAATATTTCTAGCTTTTTACCAGAAAAAACTGTGTCGGGAATTTCTACGTTTGTCTTATACTGATCGTAGCTTACACTTCTCTCTCCAGTAAAACCTATTCCTTTGTTTTTGCTAATCCCGAAATCGGCAACTAAATTACTTTTGCTCAGGTAATATCTGCTATCTGTGTTTTTCTCAAAATCCAGTGCAATTTCCATTCCTCTAACAAAGTTGAGGTTGATGTGCTTGTTTACTCCAAAATTTGCTTTTTGTACCGCGTAGTTACCATCCATAGTAATATAGATTTTTCCTTCAAATAGCATATCACCTTTCGTACGTGGCGTAAATGAAAGCTCAATGATATTTCCGGCTTCACTTTTAACAGTATCAGTAATAAAGAATTTATAAAAAGTAGGGGCAGAGTTCGCTATCGGACTTAAAAAGTCGTTACTCATTACCGATATATTATTATCGTAGATGTTGATGTTTTGGTACATCCTATCGAAATAGGCTTTCATGCCTTGGTTATCGATGAACCTATTGTCGAACTCTACTTGCTTTTCTGCTAAAACAACAGTCTTACTTTTATCAGGTGAGAAGCTCAAATATTGGTCAGCAAGCTTTTCTTGAATATAGATAGGCAATAAGTTTTTTCCACCTATTTTAGTCGAATCCTGTTCTTGAAACAAGAACTGGTAATTTCTGAAAATACGCTTGTTCTTGAATTTTTCCGAAACATTGCTCATAGAGAACAGCATTTTTTCGTATTCTTTATATTGTACCGTTTCGTAAGCTTTAGGCTGATTTTTATCTTTGTTTTCGATTACTTGTCTAATCAGTTCTACTGCCGGATTGTTTTTGTTAGAGTACCTAACTTTCTTGCCAGCTATAATAGTAACCTCGTTTAAAGATTGTGCATTTGATTTCAATAGGACGTCTAGTTTTTGGGTTTGCCCAACTATTATCGTTTTATAAAGAACATCGTAGCCAACGTAGTTAAACTTCAGTTTGTTGTAATCTTCATTAGTGCTGATTTTGAAATTTCCATCTAAATCTGATTGAGTTCCCAAGCGGGTATCGTTAAAGAAAATAGATACATAAGGAAGTGTTTCTTTGGTTACAGCGTCTCTAACTGTTCCTGTAATAACGGTTTTTTGGGCAAATGCCGATGATATCCCAATTACAGTAGCACCAAAAAATGTTAGTGCATAAATTAATGTTTTATATGTATGTTTCATTTTTACTGTGTGAAAATGAATTGCTTCTGCATGAAGTAATTATAAATAGTTCCAATCAATCCAGAAACTAGAATTTTCGAAAGCAAATAGTTAATGCCGAAAAAATGAGTGAGTATGTAAACTCCGCTGGTTACAATCAAAAGATTGCCGCACCAAACCAAAATATACTTTAAAATTTGAAGCTTGATGTCTTTTTTCGTAGAATTGAACACCCAATTACGCCCCATATAAAAGTTTACACAGCCACCTACAACTGTTCCTGTTACACTTCCTGCAACATACCAGATACCCAAAAAGCTCACACAAAACCATGTGACTAAGTAATCAACCAACGTTGCCGTTAGTGACGAAGCTTGTGCTTTTATAAAGGTTAACATCTTCTTAAAATATGTTGAAGAAAATTATTATTTGCAAAACGATATTGGCATAAATCCCTGCCAAAACATCATCTGCCATTACGCCCCATCCGCCGGGCCACTTTTCCAATCTGCGTATGCCTAGTGGCTTCAATATGTCAAAAAATCTAAACAGCACCAACGCAGCAATCACGTATTTAATTTCTACTGGTACAAAAAGTAGTGAAATACACATTCCTGCTACTTCATCTATAACCACTCGGTTATGATCTTTGCCCCAGAGTATTTCTACCTCATTCGCACTTCTTACACCCTGCATAGTTATTAACAGGGTAATTAAAATAGGTGCAAGTTTAGTTTCATACGTTCCAGCTAAAAAAAAATACCATACAAGACAGGTAACAATAGCGGCATAAGTGCCAACTCCTTTGCCTAAATAGCCAATTCCTAAACTGGTTGATATGATTTTGTGAAATATCACTGTTTCAATTCTTATAGTTAAAAAGTAAATCCTTCACGCTTTTTAAACTGCTCAAAACTATGGAAACTTTTTTTAAATCTAAAGTTTCCTTGGGTTTGTTTTCTTCCTTTTGGGCGCAAATTACATTTGCAAGACAAAAGCTAAAACGTTGTGGAGTTTGTATTTGGATTAGGTAAAGAAGTTTTTGCTTCCTGCGTTTATTTACCTAGTAGTAATGTTTCAAATTGCAGTGTTTGAAATGGTTATCAAACACTGCTAATTGATTTCTTATTTTTCTTCGTCGTAATAATCAAGCCCTAAGTGAGTGATTAATTCTTCACCCATAAAATAGCGCAAGGTATTATGTAATTTTTCCAATTGTTTGAAGATATCGTTCTCTGGACGTAATCCTTCTTTAGTTTGCGGAGATTTTAAGTAGAACGATAACCATTCTTGGATACCGCTCATTCCAGCACGTTTAGCTAAATCTGAAAATAAAGCTAAATCTAATACGATTGGAGCAGCTAAGATTGAGTCGCGACACAAGAAGTTGATCTTGATTTGCATTTTGTAGCCCATCCATCCGAAGATATCGATATTATCCCAGCTCTCTTTGTTATCACCGTGAGGAGGGTAGTAGTTGATACGGATTTTGTGGTACATATCACCATATAAATCAGGGTTTTGCTCTGGTTTAAAGATATCTTCTAACACTCCTAATTTAGATACTTCTTTCGTTTTGAAGTTATCAGGATCATCTAATACTAGACCATCACGGTTACCTAAAATGTTGTCTGAGAACCAACCACGTACACCTAATGAACGTGCCATTAAACCTGGTGCCAAAACAGTTTTCATTAACGTTTGACCAGTTTTAAAATCTTTACCAGCAACTGGAGTTTGAGTTTCTTTAGCCAACTCTAACATCGCAGGAATATCTACGGTTAAGTTTGGAGCTCCGTTAGCATAAGCATAACCTAATTTTAACGCTGCATAAGCATAAATCATACTTGGTGCAATCAAAGCGTCGTTGTCTTTTAAGCCTTGCTCAAAAGCAGCTAAAGTTTGGTGAACTGCACTTGGCTCTAAATAAATCTCTGTAGAACCACACCATACTAATACGATGCGTTCACAGTTATTTTTAGCTTTAAAGTCTTTGATGTCTTCAATTACTTGTTGTGCTAAATCCCATTTTGTAGCAGCCTCTTTAACGTAAGTTCCGTCTAAGTTTTTAACGTAGTTCTTGTCGAATGCAGCTTTATAAGGTTTAATTGCTTCTAATTCGTCTTTGATGTCATATAAAAGATGACCATCAATTACCTTAGCTTTCATTGCAGCATCGTACACATTATCTTCATACACATCCCAACCACCAAATGCTAAGTCTTCTAATTTTGCTAATGGAACGAAATCCTTAATTAAAGGCTCGTTGTTGTCTGTTCTTTTACCTACACGAATGGTGCCCATTTGTGTTAAAGAACCAATAGGTTTAGATAGACCTCTTCTAGCGGCAACTACACCAGCAATCATGGTGGTAGCTACAGCACCTAGGCCAGGCATCATGATACCTAATTTTCCATTGGCTCCTTCTACTTGCTTTTTCATCTGTTAATTATTGTTTATTATTTTGTGTTAATCCTATTTAAGTTTTAAGTTGTAGGTTTTAAGTTTTAAGTGTTGGTTGTGGCGCTTTAATGCCACTTACAACTATAACTTAAACGTATGACCTACTTCAGCCAGTTATTTGCCTTATACCATTTTACCGCTTCTTCCAATCCGCGTTCTAAATTATACTGAGGTTCAAACTGTAAGTCTTTTTTTAAATTTTCAATATTGCAGGCCCAATTTGGTGCCGTTAACTCTTTTATTTTTTCTTTGTTTAGCGTTGGCGTTTTACTACTTCTGGCATAAATTGTATCCATAAAACCTGCTAATCCTTTTATAATTCCCAATGGGATGTGCATTTTCAAGGTTTTCTTCTGCAATGCTTTTTTCAAACCATCTGCTAAAGCATATCTATCGTAAGTTAGTCCGTCAGAAATGTTGTAGGTCCTGTGTTCAATTTCTGATGTTAAAAAGCGGATAATAATTGCTGCCAAATCCTTCACATAAATGAAGCTCAACTGTTGGTTAAACCTCCCAATGTAAGGCTCTAAACCTTGGTTGATGGTCTTAAAGAGGATGAAAATATCTTTCTCTCTTGGGCCATAAACTGCGGTTGGTCTAACCGTAACCAACGGAAGATTTTCGATTTTATTCAAATACTCTTCTGCCAATTTTTTGCTCAATCCGTAAAAAGTTATGGGCTGTGCAATTGCATTATCGTTAATAGCGGCAGTAAAATCTGCGATAGGTCCAATAGCCGCTAAACTACTTACGAATACAAATTTTTCTAACTTATAGCTAACCAGCGATGCAGCCAGTGCTAAATTTCTGCTGAACTCTGCATTTACCTTGTTGTATTCTTGCAAGGTTTTTGCTTTGGTTGTGCCAGCAGCATGTATAATATAAGCATACTGTTTTTCTTCCAGTTCCGCTTTTAGTTCATCAACAGCGCTAAAATTTAAATTAACATAGTTGATGTTTAAGTCTTTCAAATGTGAGATATCGCTATTGGGACGAACCGCTGCGTAAACTTCTAAGCCATTTTCAATTGCAGTTACAATTAAATGATAACCTACAAATCCACTAGCGCCCGTAATTAGTACCTTTTTGCTCACAATTTTCTATATCGATTTTTCCAGTATTCGATATTCTCTATATAACTTTCCTCCAATATTTTCAATTGGACGATTAACCATTTCGTTATCTTCTAAAGTCCAGCTTGCTTCTGCATATTGGAAATTTCTAGCTTGAAAAGCTTTGATGATACGGCCATATAAACAGGCTTCTATCCCCATTTTTCTAAATCCATCAACCACACCTAACAGCATGATACGGATACCATTGATTTTCTTTTTGCCTAATAGTAATTTAATTAAACCAGTAGGGAAAAGCCTTCCTCGCTTAATTTTAATCAGTATTTGATTAATATCTGGAATGGCTAAAGCAAAGGCTACAATTTTTCCTTCCTGTTCTGCGATGTAGCAAAAATCAGTGTCTAAAACTAATTTAAGGTCATTCGCAGTATAATCAAACTCTTTGTCGGTCATCGGTACAAATCCAAGGTTTTTATCCCAAGCTTTGTTGTAAACTTCTCTTAATGCAGCGGCTTCTTCCTTAAACTTCTTCAAGTTTATTTTTCTAATGATGATGTTACTTCTTTGTAAACGATTTTCTAAAGCGTCTACCAAATGTACAGCTCTGTCATTGTAGTTGCCAACTGTATATTTATAAGCTCTTAAATCTACCTTTTTGGTAAAACCGAAATCTTCCAATAAGTCTAAATAGTAAGGTGCATTATAAGGCATCATTGCTACTGGTGGACCATCAAAACCTGTAATTAATAATCCACAGATATCATTTGTAGAGAAATTTGCGGGCCCCATTATACTAGTTTGTCCATTTTTTTTTAACCAGTCTTGGGCAGCATTTAGCAATAAGCTACTTACAGCTTTATCGTTGATGGTGTCAAAAAAACCGAAGAAACCCTCAGTTACATTTTTAGTTTTATTGTGGTTGCCATTAATGATAGCCGCAATTCTTCCCACTATTTTTTCTTCACCGTTAACACTCTCTACTGCTAAAAATAACTGCAATTTAGCGTGGTCATGAAATGGATGTTTGCCTGGTGTTAACATATCACGTTGGGCGATATGTAATTCAGGAACATAAAATGGATCGTTTTTATATAGTTCGTGAGGGAAATCGATGAACTTTGCTAGTAACTTCTTGCCAGTTACGGCTACAATTTGTGCCATTTTATATAGAAGCCTTAACTAAGTCTACACTTGCTTCCTTAAATGCCCGCTTCAATTCGTAGACAGCTTTTTCTATCTGCTCAAATGTATGTGTAGCCATTAACGAGAACCTGATTAAAGATGCATCTGAAGGAACCGCTGGAGACACTACTGGGTTTACAAAAATTCCGTTTTTCTGTAAAATGTTGGTAATGATAAACGTTTTTGCGTTGTCTCTAATATAGATCGGCAAAATTGGACTTTCTGGGTGCCCGATTTCAAAACCAGCATCTAATAATAGTTTCTTCGCATAGTTGGTATTTTTCCACAATTTATCAATACGTTCTGGTTCGGCTTCGATAATATCTAATGCAGCAAGAACGCTAGCCACAGAAGCAGGCGTCATACTAGCGCTGAACATTAATGAGCGAGCTCTATGTTTAATAAATTCGATAGTATCTTCATCAGCAGCTATAAAACCACCTAAAGAAGCTAAAGATTTACTAAAAGTACTCATGATTAAATCAACCTTGTTGGTTAAGTTAAAGTGAGAAGCAGTACCTGCGCCGTTAAACCCAATTACACCTAAACTGTGTGCATCGTCCATCATGATATTTGCACCAAACTCATCGGCAATTTTTACCATTTCTGGTAAATTTACCATATCACCTTCCATACTGAAAATGCCGTCAGAAACAATTAGTTTTGCAGCATCTTCTGGTAAGCGACTTAGTTTAGCACGTAAATCGTTCATGTCATTGTGTGCATATTTGATAGAACGAGAGAACGATAGTCTGCTGCCATCAATGATAGAAGCATGGTCGTACTCATCTAAAATCAAATAATCGTTTCTGTCTAACAAACAAGAAATTACACCCAGGTTTACTTGAAATCCTGTGCTAAATAATACCGCTGCAGGCTTGTCTACATAAGCAGCTAGCCTTTGCTCTAATTCTAAATGTATATCTAATGTGCCATTTAAAAATCTAGAGCCAGCACAGCCAGTTCCGTATTTTTCAATCGCTTTTTGAGAAGCTTCTTTTATTTTGGGGTGATTGGTTAAGCCTAGGTAAGAGTTCGAACCAAACATCAAAACTTCTTTGCCATCAATGATAACTTCTGTATCTTGCGCAGAAGATATAGAGCGAAAATAAGGATAAAGCCCTTGCTCTTTAATTCTTTTGGCATCTTGAAATGCAGCTACCCTATCTTGTAATTTTTTACGCATATAGTCCCTTTGTGTATTAGATATTAATTCCTCTGGTGGCCAAAAGAATAACTTCGTATCGAAGTTAGACTTAGATCATGTTAAACTTGTTACTCCTTTGGTAACATAAATTTAATGATTTAATAAATGGGAATTAATAAATTCTGGCAAATTTAACAAAAGTTTGCTCCCCTTGTAGTGGTTTAAAAGTATGGCTTATTGGTCAAAAGGTATTATTTTATCAAATCTGACATTTGGTAAACAAAATGAGATCTTTATTGTTTTGCCTTTATTTTCCTTTCTATGTGTGTTTAAACCCCTATTTTTATGATATGTTCACTTTTGTGGCTTAGAAATTTTAATTGGTAATTATGTAATTCTTTCATCACCTTTGTAGTGCTTAAAAAACACGAATTATTTATTTAAATAATTATACTTCTCATATGAATTACACGATAGAGCAGCGATGCATGGAAAAGGATTTGGTGAATGGTGGGAAGATGAATGTCCTTACTAGTGCCGAAATCAAACCTTTAATGATGTTCAATGAACCTTTTAGGTCTAATTCTTTCGCTGTTATTGTGGTGCAAAAAGGCTCATTTGTATTTCAAAATAATTTTGTGAAGAATACAATGAAAGCCAAAGATGTGTATTTAGTTACGCCCGGTAGTTTGTGCGAGTTGCATGAAATGTCTGATGATCTGGAGTTTATTAGTATGGGTTTTAAGAAAGAGTATCTTAAAGAACAAGGTGTGTTTTTGAACGGAGCCGAGATCGTACATCTTTTTTCGTCAGATTTGGTGCATAAGTTTTCACTAAATGATGATGAATTCGAAGAAATGGTATTTTCTCTTCGTTCTCTAAAAAGAAAAATTAATCTTCCGGCCAGTACGCCACATTTCAGAGACGTTATTCGTCATAGTTTTATCTCTGTACTTTATGAAGTGTTAATTGTTTACAGCAAGTACCGTGTTTTTATTCCGGTTAAATTGAATAGACAGGAAGAACTGACAACGAATTTCTTGAATTTGCTAAGCGAAAATTTTAGAGAGGAAAAGAGGGTGTTACATTATGCAAAAGAGCTTTTCGTTACCTCTAGACATTTATCGCAAGTAGTAAAACAGGTAACGGGTAAAACTGCAGGAGAAATTATCGACGAAATGGTAATTAATGAAGCGAAGGTATTGCTTTCTTCTCACGTATTGAATGTATCTCAGGTGGCAGACGAATTGAGATTTAGCGACCAGTCCTTTTTTGGGAAGTTTTTCAAGAAGTACACGGGAATTTCACCATCTATCTATAGGTCTAATAGTACTGTCGCTATTAATCCTCCTTTTTAGAGCGAATTATGTTTTAAGTTGGTGAGTTTTTGCGAAATAATGAGGAGAATTAAGGATTAAATACATTAAGTTTTAGCTGCTTCGTAAATCGATTGTAAAATCGACAAGAAAACTTCGATTTAATTACATAATAATTTGATTTTAAGCGCTAAATTTGTGAAAATTATTACTATGGCAACCTCGAAAATAACTTATACTGGAGATTTAAGAACGACTTCTGTACATGTAAAATCTGGTATAGAAATTATTACCGATGCGCCAACAGATAATCAGGGAAAAGGAGAGGCTTTCTCACCAACCGATTTATTAGCAACTTCATTGGGTAATTGTATGCTAACTATTGTTGGTATTGCAGCAAAAAATCATGGTTTTGATATAGATGGCACAACGGCAGAAATTACTAAGGTAATGGCAGAAAATCCACGTAGGGTAGGTGAGGTTCATGTAGCTCTTCAGTTCCCAGCAAATAATTACTCTGATAAAGAAAAGGCAATTATTGAACGTTCTGCCAAAACTTGTCCGGTGTCATTGAGTTTGCACCCTGATATTAAGCAAGAAATAACTTTTAGTTATTAAGATATCGCTTACCTTAAGAAAGTAAGCTTTTTATATTTGGTTTAAAATGAGTAGAAAAAGAAAGACGGTTGTTGAAACCGACGCAGATGTTATTTTAATAGGAGCTGGCATCATGAGCGCAACGCTTGGCATACTGCTCAAAGAGCTTAATCCTGATTTAAGTATAGAAATTTATGAACGTTTAGATGTGGCAGCTGCAGAAAGTTCCGACGCATGGAACAATGCAGGAACTGGTCACTCTGCATTTTGTGAATTGAATTATACGCCACAGAAAGCTAATGGTACGGTAGACGTGAAAAAGGCAATTTCTATTGCCGAGTCGTTCGAAGTTTCTAAACAATTCTGGAGTTACCTGTTGGATAAAGGGATTTTGAAAGATCCATGTTCATTCATCAGAAATATACCTCACTTAAGTTTTGTATGGGGTGAAAAAAACGTAGAATATCTTAAAACCCGTTATACCAATCTTAAATCTTGCAACTTATTTAGCGAGATGCAGTACAGTGAAAATCCAACTGAAATTAAGGAGTGGATACCGCTGATTATGGAAGGTAGGGATGAAAAGACGCCTATTGCTGCTACTAAAGTTGATTTAGGTACAGATGTAAACTTTGGCTCTCTAACTAGAGAAATGTTTAACTATTTGTCGAAGCAAGAGAAGGTAGCACTTCATTTTCACCACGAAATTCGTGATTTAAATAAACAAGACGATGGAAGCTGGGAAGTTAAGGTTAAAAACTTGGACAGTGGAAAGAGAAAGAAACGTTTGGCCAAATTTGTGTTTATTGGAGCTGGCGGTGGTTCTTTATTGCTGTTAGAAAAAGCGAACATTAAAGAAGGTAAAGGTTTTGGCGGTTTCCCTGTAAGCGGACAATGGTTGAAATGTACTAATGAAGAAGTGATTGCTCGTCACCATGCGAAAGTTTACGGTAAGGCAGCAGTAGGGGCTCCCCCAATGTCGGTGCCACATTTAGATACTAGAATTATCAACGGCAAGCAGGCATTATTGTTCGGACCTTACGCAGGCTTTTCTACTAAGTTTTTAAAGAACGGTTCTTATTTCGATTTAGCCGCTTCTATTAAATTGAGTAATATCCGCCCAATGATTTCTGCTGGTTTAAAGAGCATCGATTTAACGAAGTATTTGATAGAACAAGTTCGTCAATCGCCAGAAGACAGATTTGAAGCGCTTAGAGAATATATGCCAAATGCTAATATTAAAGATTGGGAATTGGAAGTAGCCGGTCAGCGTGTGCAGGTAATTAAAAAGAAACCAAGTGGTGGCGGTATTTTGGAATTCGGTACCGAGGTGGTGAGTGCTGGAGATGGATCTATTGCTGCTTTGTTGGGCGCTTCTCCAGGAGCATCAACTGCCGTTTCTATTATGATAGAGTTGATGAATAAATGCTTTAAAAAGGAAATGCAAACAGCAGATTGGCAAAGTAAAATTAGAGATATGATCCCTAGTTTTGGTCAAAAATTAGCTGAAGATGATGAACTTTGTCAAGAAACTCGTCAACGTACATCTGCGGCGCTGAAATTAAGCGAAACAGTAGTGGCTTAAAGCTATACTAGCTATTGCTATAAAAAAAGCTTCGAAGTTATTTCGAAGCTTTTTTTATTCAGACTAAAATCTGATATGGAAATTCCGACTTGATGAATCTCCTGTCTTTTTGATGTTTAAAATTAACTGTTGATTATTTCCGTAACTTCATCTACAGAAATGTCGCTATGTGAAGCATCTAAAACGCAATCGCCATTTTTAATTAATAAAAGCTGTGGTGATTCGTGGTGTACTTGGAAGGTTTCTGCAATATGAGCAGAAATATCACGATGATTGATTAAATCAAGAAAGTAAAGGCTAACACTAGAAGGAATTACGTCCCAATCTGCCTCAAAACTTCTTTTAGCCATTAGGCTGATAGAGCAACGTGTACTGTGTTTAAAAATTACACTGTAACCTTCGGCTGCTTTAATATTTTCTATTTGCTGAATTTGATTTAAATCAATCCAATTATTCATTTTTATCTTCTTCTTTTTGCGTCCGGATAAGTGCTGTATGCAGGACAAAGTTTATTAGAGCATGATTCTAAAACTGCGATGGCGCAGAATGCAAATAACAATAGTATAGCTACTTTCTTCATTTTATTGAATTTTGAGCTACTAAGTTAAATAATAGAATTGTACTTTACAACCTATGGGAATATTCTACCATTTTTAATGCGGTTATTGCTGCTTCGTCTCCTTTATTTCCATGTTTTCCTCCGGCTCTATCAATTGCTTGTTGTTCATCGTTGGTAGTTAGCACTCCAAATATTACTGGCTTGCTATATTTAATGCCAACATTGGTAATTCCTTGTGCCGCTGCTTCACAAATAAAGTCAAAATGTTTAGTGTCGCCTTGTATTACACAGCCAATGCAAATTACTGCATCAATATCATTTCTTTTATTTAAAAGTATGTCTGCCGCACCTGCAAGTTCAAATGTGCCTGGTACAGATAAAGATAATAAATTTTCTTCGCTAACCTCGTGCTTAATTAAGGTCTCAAAAGCGCCTTGGTAAAGGGCTCCAGTTATTTTAGCATTCCACTCGGCTACAACAATTGCTATTTTAAAGTCTTTGCCCGAAGGTAAGGTTGTGTGTGAAAAGTCTGAAAGATTTTTAAGGTGTGTTGCCATGTCGCAAAGATAGGTTTTTTGTTGGGGCGAAAAATATTTTGCAATAAAAAAAGCCCCGAACTAATTCGGGGCTTTATAAATCCGCTGTGCGGAAAATTATTTTGCCTGAGCAGTTACTCTTGCGATGTAAGCATCGATCATTTGAGCTTCTTGGCTTTCAGGGAATTGAGTTTTGATTTTAGTATAAGCTTCTTCAGCGCCTTTTAAGTCTTTCAAAGTTTCGTTTACCAAACCTAATTTCTTAAGGAACATAGGAGATGTAAATTTGTTAGTAGACTTGTCAATCGCTTTTTTGTAATAAGTAGCAGCTTGTTTATAGTCTTTCAACTCGCTATAAGCGTCGCCTAACAAACCTAAAGCTAAAGGATCTGCTACTGGACTACCAGTTGCACTATATTTACTTAAAGCATCAACTGCTTTTTTGTATTCGCCTTTACGTAAGTAGATACCGCCTAAATATAAGTTAGCCAAGTTAGCTGATTTAGTGTTCTCGTACTCTTCTGCAATTTTTTCAAGGCCTGGATAACCACCCTCGCCATTAATTGCTTTGTTTGCTAAAGAATCAACGCCTACAAATTGTTCAGCTTTGAACATTTGGTTGGCTGCATCTTCGGCTCTGTTTTTTAAATAAACACCTTGATACCAAATAAAAATACCAACTAAAACGATGATAGCTCCAGCAATAAAAGCTAAACTTTTAGTGTTTTCTTGTATAAATGAACCTTTTTTAACTGGTTGCTCTGTTTGTTGCTCTGTTGAAGACATTTGTAGTTTAAAATTATAAGGATTGCAAAAATACATTTTTCATTCAAAGTATCAACTCTTTTTAAATCATTTAATTAAGAAGTTGTTGAAATGAAACTGCATAGGCACATCGGATGGTATATTTTCGGAGCGAAAAGAATAGTTGACGTGAAGACAATTTCGTGCCTTACTGATCTCTTGTCGATATTTTTATTTTGTCTACTTGTATGTACTTAAATATTTGTGGTTAATCACTTCGTATAATATTATAGTTTCTTAAAGTTAATATACAAGAGGTACTGTAAAAATGGGTAACTTTGAACTGTCTGATATGTGGTTAAAAAATCTTACCCTTTTAAATTTCAAAAATTACAATGCTGCCGATTTGAGCTTCTCGAAAACGGTAAATGCTTTTGTGGGCAATAATGGCGCAGGAAAAACAAACTTGCTCGATGCTATACATTACTTGTGCTTGTGCAAAAGTTATTTCAATCCAATAGACAGTCAGCAGATTAAAACGGGTGAGGAATTATTTTTAGTACAAGGGGATTTCGATAGAGATGATAAGAAAGAAAAAATCTCTTGTGGACTGAAACGTAATCAGAAAAAGTCTTTTAAAAGAAATAAGAAAGAGTACGATAAACTGGCAGACCACATTGGTTTGTTTCCGGTGGTGATGATTTCTCCCTACGATATCAACTTGATCATGGATGGTAGTGAGGAGCGACGGAGGTTTATCGACAACGTGATTTCGCAGACAGATAGTAGATATCTTGATGAATTGATTGTTTACAACAAGCATCTGTTAAACAGGAATGCACTATTGAAACAAGTAGCAGCAACTAGGACTTTAGATGTGGCTTTGTTGCAGATTTTAGATGAGCAGTTGATCCATTCCGGAAATGTGATTTTTGAGAAGCGTAAGCAGTTCCTGTTGGACTTCATTCCGTTGTTTGATAAACATTACCGTTTTTTAACCAATGATGCTGAACAGGTTTCCTTAACTTATCAGTCACAGTTAAACGAACAGAGTTTTGAAAAACTTTTAAAGCATTCCATAGATAAAGATAGGCTGTTGGAACGTACTACGACAGGTATACATAAAGACGAACTACAATTTGAAATTGCAGATATGCCAATGAAAAAATTTGGTTCGCAAGGGCAGCAAAAGTCTTTTCTTATTGCGTTAAAATTGGCCCAGTATAGTTATCTGCAGAAATTTAAAGATTTTAAGCCTTTATTATTGCTCGATGATATTTTTGATAAGCTTGATAATCATCGTATTCATAAGCTTATGGAAATGGTTTCGCATCACGATTTTGGACAGATTTTTATTACAGATGCCAATAAAAGTAGAGTGGAAGCTGTTTTTAATGAAATTGCTGTAGAAATAGATTTATTCGAAGTAAATGATGGAGGAGTAAGCCATGCGTAAACCAAATGACATTACCCTAAAACAAGCAATAGATAAACTTCTTAATCACTATAAACTTCGTGGCAAGTTTGATGAAACCGGTATCGTAGCCATGTGGCCCGAAATTATGGGTACCGCTGTTGCCAATAGAACTAAACAGATTTACATCCACCAAAAGAAACTATTTGTTAGAATAGAATCTTCTGTGGTTAAAAATGAATTGTTGATAGTGAAAAGTGCTATTATCGATAAGCTTAACGAAAAATCGGGCTCAAACGTAATTACTGATATTGTTTTTCTATAGCTAATCCTTTCTGCCACCAAATAATTTTGCGAATAGCCAAATTACTATGGCAATAACAACTACTACAAGGATAACTCCAGTCCACATACCGGCTTTAAAAATTCCTTCAACTAATTCGCAGCTACTAAGTGTAGTAACCAATAATGCGACAAGCGCTATGGGCATCAATTTTTTCATCTGTTCAGAATTTGTTTTTAAAGGTGATGAAGCTGCCATGGTTTTGTAATATATAATTATTTATACATGGAGATTTCATATCTGTAAATTTTTGATAACCTAACAGCAGAAGAAGTAAAAAGGTTTTCGGAAATATATTTTGGTGCCAGTTTTAAACTGTCAGAGCGGATAAATATGGGCTTTATTGAGTGGTAGTATTGTTTTAAACAAAAAAAGACTTACAAAGTTTCTAAACCTTGTAAGTCTTTTGCATCCTGTTATTATGATGATAAGATACTATTGCGTTTTGTCTTTCTCTCCAACTTTAATCAGCTCAACTTCGAAGATTAAAGTGCTATAAGGAGGAATATCCTGTCCTGCGCCTCTTGCGCCGTAAGCTAATTTGTAAGGGATGAAAAATCTATATTTTCCACCCTCCTTCATCAAAGCTACACCTTCAGTCCAGCCTGGAATAACTTGGTTTAAGCCAAACGAAGTAGGTTCATTTCTTTTGTAAGAACTATCAAACTCCTTGCCGTTCAACAACATTCCTTTATAGTGTACCGTAACTTGGTCAGTAGTTTTTGGCTGTAAGCCAGTACCTTCGGTAATCACCTCATATTGCAAACCACTAGCGGTAGTTTTAATACCAGTTTTAGTTTTGTTTTGGGCTAAGAAATTCTCTCCTTCCTTAATAGTAGGTTCAAATTTCGACTTGTCTTTTTCCTCACGAACTTTGCTTAAGCTTTCGAACAAACTGTTGATAGCGCTTTGAGAAACCTGCTCTGTCATTAACGGTTTAGCGTCTTTGTTAAAAGCATCCTTTAAGCCTTTGGTTAGTAGGTCGTAGTTTAAGCCTTCTAATCCGCCAGATTTTAAATTACTAGCCATGGCTAAGCCAAAAGCGTAACTGGCAGAGTCTAATTTAGTTTTGAAAACAATTGGTTTTGCTACAGGCTTAGCGACTGTTTTTTTTGTTGTAACGGTCTTTTTTGCAGTAGTAGTTTTAGGTTTGGTTTGTGCCGCCGCATTAAAAACAGCAGCAGAAGCTAATGCTATAAAAAATATCTTCTTCATTATTTAAGTTAAAAGGCGAAATATACAACAAAAAAATAAGCACCCGAAAGAGTGCTTATCTATACTTTAATCGTTTTTAGAATATATTTTGCTAGAAACGTTCTCTAAAAATGTTTTCTAGAAACGCTCGTCTGCCGAGAAGAAGAAATCACCTTCAATTTGAGCGTTCTCATCAGAATCAGATCCGTGAACAGCATTAGCATCAATTGACTTAGCATATTTCTGGCGGATAGTTCCTTCAGCAGCTTCAGCTGGGTTAGTAGCACCAATTAAGTTTCTGAATTCTTCAATTGCGTTATCTTTTTCTAAGATTGCAGCAACGATAGGGCCAGAAGACATAAAGCTTACCAAGTCGTTATAGAAAGGACGCTCTTTGTGCACAGCGTAAAATTCGCCAGCTTTTTCAGCAGAAAGTTTAGTGTATTTTAAAGCGATGATTTTGAAACCAGCTTTAGTGATATCATTTACGATTGAACCAATATGGCCATTAGCAACAGCATCAGGCTTAATCATGGTAAAAGTTCTATTTGTGCTCATTTGTATAAATTTTTTGCAAAAGTACGATTATTGACTTAAATAATTGAGTGTGACGTGAAAAAGTTCTAAACGTTGTTAGAAAAACAATGGTAGGTGTGCTTTTGTTCCGATAGCCTTGCTTTATGCCGCTCACAAATAAATACCTATCGTTTGATTACAAACCGTTCACCTGCCGTCATTCCCGCGTAGGCGGGAATCTTAATAAGAGTCGATAATTATATACTACCGCATTACGATACCCGTTTTCACGGGTATGACGGAGTGTGTAAGCTAGAGCAAAAAAAAGTGTCCGTCCATATTTATTTGGACAAGTTCCTTAACAACAGAAATTGGAACTAGCAAAATCCTTTCAACATTCCAATCCCGAACAGTTGGGATTTAGCTAAGCTTAGCAACAAATCAATCCATCAACTAAACAATTAACCAAATCAAACAGTTAACCAATAAATCATTAACTTCGCCACTTATAGAATTATGATATCAGTTCCAGAACTTAAAAAACTACTTTCTACGCCTCAGCAAATTGTAATTACCACGCACCATAAGCCAGATGGCGATGCGATGGGTTCTTCGCTAGGTTTGTATGCCTATTTAATTCAAAAAGGGCATCACGTTAGTTTAATTACGCCAACAGATTATCCAGAGTTTTTACACTGGCTGCCCAATAATTCTGATGTAATTATTTACACCGAGCACGTAGAAAAATCTATTAAACTCGTTAACGAAGCAGCTTTAATTTTCTGTTTAGATTTCAATACCTTAAGCCGTATCAACGAATTGGGCGAGCACATCAGAAATACAGATGCAGTAAAACTGATGATTGACCATCACTTGGAACCAGAAGATTTCGATGATTACCGTCATTGGGATATCAATGCCTGCGCTGCAGCTCAGTTGGTTTATGATTTCATCGTTAATGTGATGGAAGAGCCAGAAAAAGTGAATAAAGATGTGGCTACTTGTTTATATACAGGTATCATGACCGATTCGGGTTCTTTCCGTTTTCCATCGGCTACTTCTACAGTTTATCGTATCGGAGCCGATTTGATTGATTTAGGTGCAGAACATTGGCGTATCCACCAGTTGGTGTATGATAATGTTTCTGAGAACAGGTTGAAGTTTTTAGGCTATTGCCTATCAAGTAAATTAGAAATTTTAAGAGAGTATAATACAGCTATTATCAGCGCTACCAAAGAAGAACTGCAAAAATATAACATCGTAACTGGCGATACAGAAGGTATTGTGAATTACGCACTTTCTATCAACGGAATCAAGTTAGCTGCCTTTATCATCGAAAGAACTGATAGGGTTAAACTATCATTGCGTTCTACGGGAGATTTTCCTGCTAACGAAATCTGTAAAAAATATTTCCAAGGTGGCGGACACAGAAATGCAGCAGGGGGCGCTTCTGATAAGAATTTGGAAGAAACCATTGCAGATTTTAAAGCTATCTTACCAGAGTATAAAACGCAACTGTTACAATAGTTTAGAAATTAAAAATAAAATAGTTAGAAATAGAATAAAGCTAGTTAACTTAGCGGGCTTTAAAAAAGAAATAAAAAGACAATTAAATAAATGAAAAAAAGTTTAGTAATTCTGTTTGCTGCTACATTAGGTTTAGCTGCTTGTAACACAGAGAAAAAAGGTCCAGGTGGTTTGTTGTACAAAGTTCACAATGATGGCGGTAAAGAAAAAATCAAAGAAGGTGATATTGTAAAGTTGAACTTCATTCAAAAAAATGAAAAAGACTCAATTTTAGGTAGTACTTATGATAATGAGCAAGCGCAAGTTTTTCCGGTAGGTAAAAAACAATATGCAGGTGATATGCAAGATGTACTAACTCTTTTTGGAGAAGGTGATAGTGCAACTTTCAAAATTAACTTGGATACTATGGCTGCACAAACTAAACAGCCTAAACCAGAGCAGTTCAAAAACGATAAATACATCGTGTTTACTGTGAAAGTGGAGAAAGTATTCAAAAAAGGTCCAAAAGAAGACGATGCGACTTTCCAAAAACGTGCTAGCGATTTCTTCCAAGCAGATTTCAAAGCTGATATGGATAAAAAGAAAACTGCTGAGCCAGCAAAAATCAAAGCTTACGTTGAGGATAATAACTTAAAAGTGCAAACTTCTGCAAGTGGTTTACAGTATGTGATTGAGAAACCAGGAGATGCAGTAAGAGCAGTTGATGGTGATACAGTAAATGTAAACTACACTGGTAGATTCACTAAAAAAGGTGATGACAAAAAATACAAAGTTTTTGATACTAGCGATGAGAAAGTTGCTAAAGAAGCTAAAGTACACCAACCAGGAAGACCATATGGTCCAACTAAAATGGTAATTGGTAGCACTGTACCAGGTTTCACTGAAGCGTTAAAATTAGTAGGTAAAGGTGGTAAAATCACTGCTATCATTCCTTCTAAATTAGGTTACGGTGAGCAAGGCGGTGGTCCAATCGCTCCTTATAGCCCATTGGTGTTCGAAATAGAAATTATTGACGTGATTAAACCAAAAGCGGGTGCTGCACCAGCTGCGGCAGTTCCAGTTGCTCCAGCAGCAGGTCACTCTGCAAACGATGGTCATACCCACTAATCAAAATACTTAATTTGTAAAAGCCATTCGCCTAGCGGATGGCTTTTTTTATGCCGTTTTCTCCCAATAAACTAAACAACAAACCAACCAAACAACTAACTTTGCATCATGTTACTTACCGATACCCATACCCATCAATACTACGAGAAGGATTTAGAAAAAAGAGCAGAGCAAATGCAACGCTGCTTTGATAATGGTGTAAAACGATTGTTTTTACCTAACGTAGACGTCGCTTCTATCGCCATGATTGATGAAATGGTTAAAAGCTATCCCGAAAACTGCTTTGCTATGGCAGGTTTGCACCCATGTGACGTAAAGGAAGGTTACCAATCAGTATTGGGGGAGATTTATAACAGTATAGCGAATAGAAAAATTTATGCCATTGGTGAAATAGGTATCGATTTATATTGGGATAAAACTACATTGGCTATTCAGCAAGATGCTTTCAAGCAACAAATAGAATGGGCTAAACAACTTGATTTGCCTTTTGTAATCCATTGTCGGGAAGCTTTTGATGAAGTTTTTGAAGTATTGGACGAAACAAAGCACGATAAAATGAGAGGCATCTTTCATTGCTTTACAGGTAACGTTGAACAGGGCAGAAGAGCAATCGATTTGGGTTTTTACTTAGGTATTGGCGGTGTAGTTACCTATAAAAAATCAGGTTTGGATTTGGTGCTGTCTGATATCCCTTTGGAGCATATCGTTTTAGAAACAGATTCTCCTTATTTAGCCCCAGTGCCATTTAGAGGGAAGCCAAATGAGAGCAGTTACTTGTTGCACGTAGCACAGAAAGTGGCAGATATCTATGTAATGGATCTTGAAGAAATAGCTGAAGTTACTACTGAAAATTCAAGAAAGATTTTTGGGGTTTAGTATTATATTTAACCGCAAAGTTTTTTAAGTTTTCGCAAAGTAACGCAAAGTTTTTTTATAGCTAACAATTTAAATGGATGGTGTAGACTTTACTCTTTGCGCCCTTTGCGTAACCTCCCTTTTTTCTTTGCGGTTAAATTTTTGGCTTTTCGTCTAATAAATGATTAAGTTTAACTACCTAACTATGAAATACTATGGAAGTAAACGAACTATCAAATGTGATAATTGGAATGGCTATCAATGTTCATTCTGCCCTCGGCCCAGGACTATTAGAAAGTGCTTATAAAGAATGCTTATTTCATAAAATTCAAAAGGAGGGATTTTATGCGGAGAAAGAAAAAGCAATGCCGTTAGAATTTGAAGGTATAAGACTTGATTGTGGTTATAGGATAGATATTCTAGTAGAAAACAAGTTGGTCTTGGAATTGAAAAGTGTAGAAAAATTAACGGATTTACATTTAGCACAAACACTTACTTATCTAAAGTTAGGTGGTTTTAACCTTGGTCTTTTAATGAATTTTAATTCATTCCTCTTAAAAGATGGTTTAAGAAGAGTAGTGAATAAGCTCTAATTTCTGAACATATTTTCAAACTATGATTTTTAGCATCCAGCAATTTAACAAAAAAGCAATTTATTTATACATTTCTTAATCTATTGCCTAAATAGTTAATCATTTACTAAATCTTTCTGAAATTGTAAAAAGCTGTAAGATTGTTACTTAATTTGTAACTAGAACCCAAAGCTGTACTTTTTTAATGACCAAGATACTTATCATCTACACTGGAGGCACCATAGGCATGGTAAACGATGCCAAAACTGGTGTCTTAATTCCTTTCGATTTCGAGCAAATTAAAGAAAACGTTCCTGAGCTTGCCCGTTTGGATTATGAGATGGTGGTACACTCATTTGTGCCAATTATTGATTCTTCAAATATGCATCCAGACCAATGGAAGATTTTGGCAGAATTAATTAAAAGTAATTATGATGAATTTGATGGGTTTGTAATCCTACATGGTTCAGACACCATGTCTTTCACGGCATCGGCCTTAAGTTTTATGTTAAAGAACTTGGCAAAACCAGTGGTGCTAACAGGTTCTCAATTACCAATCGGCGAAATCCGTACAGATGCCAAAGAGAATTTAATTACTGCGTTGGAAATTGCAGCAACAAAAAGCAAGGGAAAAGCAGTAGTGCCAGAAGTTTGTATCTATTTTGATAACCAGTTATTCAGAGGTAATCGTTCAATAAAATACAATACCGAAAAATTTGAAGCATTCCGTTCGCCGAACTATCCAATTTTGGCAGAAGCTGGCGTGCAGTTATCTTTTTTTCATAATGATATTCTACCAGTTCCAACTGAGCCTTTTTATATCCAAACTAAGTTCGATGCCAATATTGGTGTGTTGAAAATCTATCCAGGCATGACTGAAGAAGTGGTTTATGCCGTAACTAGATCTAAAGTAAAAGCTATTGTTTTAGAAACTTTTGGTTCTGGTAATGCAACTACAGCCAAATGGTTTACTGATGCTTTGTCCGAAGCAATCGAAAATGGAAAGCACATTGTTGATATTTCTCAATGTCAACGTGGTTCGGTACAATTAGGAATGTACGAAACCAGTAGCGAGCTGAAAAAAATGGGCGTAATTAGTGGTTACGATATGACTTTTGAAACTGCAGTGACCAAGCTGATGTATCTTTTAGGTGCAGATTTAACTACTGAAGAAATTAAAGCACAAATGGAAGCGCCAATTGCAGGCGAGTTGACTAACTAGATTAATCTTTCGGACTTTCCGTTTAATCACTTTCGGTCACCTTTAGTAAAACTTCTGCAATTATGACCATCGTCACTGCTTCAACAAAGCAATAATCTTAACTTTGTAGATGATGCGAGACATCTCATGTCTCATCTCAATACTCATATCTAAAGAGAAAATGAAGATAGAACAAATATACACCGGATGTTTGGCTGAAGCTGCCTATTACATAGAAAGCAATGGCGAAGCTGCTATTATCGACCCGCTTCGCGAAGTTGGACCATACCTTGCAAAGGCAAAACAAAACGGAGCGAAAATTAAATATATCTTTGAAACCCATTTTCATGCAGATTTTGTTTCAGGACACGTAGATTTAGCTGAAAAATCTGGTGCTACTATCGTTTACGGACCAACGGCTACCACTGCTTTCGAAGCGTATATCGCAACAGATGGCGAGCAATTCAAAATTGGCGATTTAACTATCACTGCTTTACATACACCAGGTCATACGTTAGAATCTACCACCTATTTACTAACCGATGCTAATGGAAAAAACCATTGTATTTTCACTGGTGACACTTTGTTTATTGGCGATGTTGGTCGTCCAGATTTAGCGCAAAAAGGCAGCCTAACCATGGATGATTTGGCGGGCATGCTTTACGATTCGCTAAACGAAAAAATAAAACCGCTGGCTGATGAAGTAATTGTTTACCCTGGTCATGGTGCAGGTTCTGCTTGCGGCAAAAGTATGAGCAAGGAAACTTTCGATACTTTGGGCCATCAAAAGCAGGTAAACTATGCCTTAAAAGCTGAAACTAAAGAGCAATTTATCAAAGAAGTAACTGACGGCATTTTGCCTCCACCACAATATTTTGCAAAAAACGCAGCCATGAACAAAGCTGGTTACGAAAGTATCGACGAAGTTTTTGAAAAAGGTTTAAATTCTTTGCAGCCTCAAGCGTTTGAAGATTTAGCCAATCAAACCGATGCTTTAGTATTAGATACTCGCGACCCACAAACTTTTGCAAAGGCATTTATCCCAAATGCCATCAACATTGGTTTAAACGGACAATTTGCACCTTGGGTGGGCGCTTTAATTCCAGATTTAAAACAAAATATTTTATTGGTAACTGACGAAGGTAAGGCCAAAGAAACCATTACCCGTTTGGCTCGTGTAGGTTACGACAATACCATTGGTTATTTGGAAGGCGGTATCGAAGCTTGGCAAAATGCTGGAAAAGAAACAGATCAGATCACTTCCATTTCTGCAGAAGATTTCGAAAAGGCTTATCAAGAAAATCCAGCAGTTTTAGCTTTAGATGTACGCAAACCTGGAGAATATGAAGCAGAGCATTTAGAGTTTACGCATCCACGTCCTTTAGATTATATTAATGATTGGACACACGAAGTAGATAGCAATAAAACTTATTATGTGCATTGTGCAGGCGGTTATCGCTCTATGATTGCAGCTTCAATTTTAAAAGCAAGAGGCATTGATAACGTGATCGATGTAGCTGGTGGTTATGGCGCTATAAAAAATACAGGCTTAAGACGTACAGATTTTATTTGCCCGAGCAAATTAACAAAAGCGTAAATTTTCTCGCCCTTTTAGGAGGAGATACCGATTTATCGGGAGAGAGGGTTTTAGAAAAACGAAGTCATTACAAATCGCCAATTTCAGCCCCGCTTTACGCTATATTTTTTTGTGTACCTTTTATCGTCATTTCGAACGTATGTGAGAAATCTAAAAAGATGCTGATTAAAGAAAAGATTTCTCCTCGTTCCTCGTCGAAATGACGAAACAAAAAAGATAACGCTTCCAATCGGGTTTAAAAATTAAAGCAACCAAAACGTGGCAACAGAAAACCAACATTACGACGTGCTCATTATCGGCGCTGGCCCCATCGGTCTGGCCTGTGGTATCGAAGCACAAAAAGCAGGAAAGAGCTACGTCATTATAGAAAAAGGTCCGCTGGTAAATAGCCTGTACCACTATCCAGTTTTCATGACTTTCTTTTCTGCCTCGCAAAAATTGGAGATAGGAGAGGTACCCTTTGTGAGTATCAGCAATAAGCCTAATCGAAACGAAGCTTTAGAGTATTATCGCCGTGTAGCCGAGAAGTTTGAATTAAACATCCACCTTTTCGAAACGGTAAACAGCAATAAAAAACTTGCGGATGGTAGTTTTGAAGTCAATACGAGCAAAGCAAAGTATTCCGCTAAAAATGTAATTATCGCTACTGGTTTTTATGACGTACCAGTATTAATGAATATTCCTGGTGAAGCGCTACCGAAAGTAAAACATTACTATCAAGATCCACACTTGTATGCATTTAGTAAGGTATTGGTAGTTGGAGCCAACAATTCGGCTATCGACGTAGCTTTAGAAACTTATAGAAAAGGTGCTGAGGTAACTTTAGTGATTCGTGGTAATGAAATTGGTTCTTATGTGAAATATTGGGTGCGCCCAGACATAGAAAACCGAATAAAAGAAGGTGACATCAAAGTTTATTACCAAAGTGAACTTACCGCTATCTCGGAAATCACAGCAACCATAAAAACTCCAGAAGGTGAAGTTGAACTAGCCAATGATTTTGTACTAGCAATGACTGGCTACACGCCAAATTTCGCTTTGCTTAAACAATTGGGAGTAGAGCTAGATACGACTAATTATCCCGAACATAATCCAGAAACGATGGAAACTAACTTGCAGGGATTGTACTTGGCAGGCGTAGTTTGCGGTGGTGTTGATACTCATAAGTGGTTCATCGAAAATTCGCGGGTGCATGCAGAGCAGATTATGGCGCATGTTTTGAGTAAATAAACCCTCTCTGCCTTCGGCATCTCTCCCTCAAAGGGAGAGAAAGTAGCATGGTCGTTTTGTGCAACTCGCTCCCCTCTCATTTTCAAGGAGAGGGTTAGGGAGAGGTTTTGTTGAATCAACTTTCAATTCTAAACGGGATTGCAGCGGAAATACTTTTTGTTGCGTCATTTCGAACGCAGAGAGAAATCTCAAAAATAAGTGCTTCTAAGTAACAGATTTTTCTCTACGTTCGAAATGACGGCAAGAGAATACAAAAAGATTGTAGCCTAAAGCCCGACTTTCGGTAGTACTCAGCATAAGCACTGCTTTTCTATAAATTATCGGCGTTTTTACTAACTTTGCACTCTAAATTTTGAATGATAGAATTTTGAATGAATGAATAGCGGCGTTGCTTAATTCATTCATTTTTTCATTCACTCATTCAATCATTTTTAAAGATATGAGCAAAGTAAAAGTAGGTTTGGTACAGATGACCTGTACCGCTAATAAGCAGGAAAATTTAGATAAAGCAATTGCGCAAGTAAGGGAAGCTGCTGCAAAAGGAGCTCAAATTGTATGTTTGCAAGAGCTTTTTACGTCGCTTTACTTCTGCGACGTAGAAGATTACGATAATTTTGATTTGGCGGAGAAAATTCCTGGTCCATCTACGGATGCTTTGCAAACGGTGGCTAAAGAATTGGGCGTGGTAATTATCGCTTCGTTATTCGAAAAACGAGCAGAAGGTTTATATCATAATACTACTGCAGTTTTAGATGCAGATGGTAGCTATTTGGGTAAATATCGTAAAATGCACATCCCTGATGATCCAGCTTACTATGAGAAATTTTACTTCACGCCAGGAGATTTAGGTTATAAGGTATTTAAAACTAAGTTCGCAACCATCGGGATTCTAATCTGTTGGGATCAATGGTATCCAGAAGCATCTCGTATTACCGCGTTAATGGGGGCAGATATTATGTTCTATCCAACAGCTATCGGTTGGGACACTACCCAAGACGAAGAAACCAATCAAGATCAATACAATGCTTGGCAAACCATCCAACGTTCGCATTCGGTAGCTAATGGATTACCAGTAATTAGTGTAAATCGTGTAGGTTTCGAACAAGAAGGTAGAATGAAGTTCTGGGGAGGTAGTTTCGCTACAAATGCGCAAGGCAAATTATTGTACTTGGCATCTCACGATAAAGAAGAAACAACTGTGGTAGATATCGACTTGAAGCAAAGTGATTATATCCGCAAGCACTGGCCTTTCTTAAGAGATAGAAGAATTGACTCTTATCAGCCGATTACAAAGAGATATATAGACGAGGATTAAAAGGAAGTCCGCAAGTTTTTAGTCCGTAAGTCCGAAAGAGATTTTTCAAAGACAATTTGTATATTTCAGTTTACCTTAGAAATAATAACTTATGTCATTTAAATTTGAAAAACTAAAAGTTTGGCAAAAATCGCTTGACTTAGCTGACGAAATTGATAAATTAACAAAGACGTTTCCAAAAGAAGAACTATTTATTCTAACATCGCAAATTAAAAGGGCCGCAGACTCAATCTCTTTAAATATTGCTGAAGGAAGTACAGGTCAGAGTAATGCAGAATTCACCAGATTTTTACGATATGCATTACGTTCTGATATTGAAGTAGTGGGTTGCTTACACCTTGCCAAACGTAGAAAATATTTACAGGAAGAACATTTTACAAAGCTCTATGCTTCTTGCGAAGAGGTGTTAGTGATGATAAATGGTCTAATAAAATCATTAAAATAATGTCTAAGCATACACACCATAAGTCTGAGCACCGTGCTTCTGGAATCAAATCATCGGACTTTCCGACTTTCCAACTTTCTGACACGCCTAAGGCACAAAGGTACGCATTCCCAGCAGAGTGGGTAAAACACGAAGCAACTTGGCTAAGCTGGCCGCATAAAGAAGCTTCTTGGCCCGGTAAAATTGAAACAATTTACAAGCCTTATTGCGAATTTATTAAGCTAGTAGCTACTGGAGAAAAAGTACGTATCAACGTAAAAGACGAGGCAATGAAAGTTTTTGCTATTGCCGAGTTGGAAAAAGTAGACGCTGATTTAAACCAAATTGAGTTCTATTTTAACGAAACTAACGACGCTTGGTGCCGCGACCACGGACCTGCATTTGTAATAAATGGAAACGAAAAAGCAGTAGTAGACTGGGGTTACAATGCTTGGGGAGATAAATATCCTCCATACGATTTAGACGATGTGGTGCCGACGAAGATAGCGCAGCATTTTAACTTGCCATTGTTCACTCCCGATATTGTAATGGAAGGTGGTTCTGTAGAATTTAACGGTGCAGGTACTATTTTAACCAGCGAAGCTTGCTTGTTGAATGAGAACAGAAATCCGCATTTAAACAAAGAGCAGATAGAAACTTACTTGAAAGAATTCTATGGTGCTGAACAGATTTTATGGGTTGGTGATGGTATTGTTGGCGATGATACAGATGGCCATATCGACGACATCACTCGTTTTGTAAATGAAGATACTGTTTTAACGGTTGTAGAAAGCAATCCTTTGGATGAAAACTACTTGCTGTTAAAAGAAAACTTGGAGCGTTTGAAGGAAATGACTTTGTTAGATGGTAGAAAATTGAACATTATCGAGTTGCCAATGCCCTCTCCAGTAATTTACGAAGATACTCGCTTGCCAGCTTCTTACGCTAATTTTTACATTGCTAATGCTGCGGTAATTGTACCAACTTTTAGAGATGTAAACGATAAAATTGCATTAGAGATTATTCAAAAAGCATTTCCAGAAAGAGCAGTAATAGGTATTGATTCGGTGGATATCATTTGGGGATTGGGCAGCTTCCATTGTTTAAGTCAGCAGGAGCCAGCGGTTTAGTTTACAGTGCCAACAGTTAAATAACCACTGCCTTTGTCATCCTGAGCCTGTCGAAGGATTATGCAAAAGTAATGATAGTCTTCGACAAGCTCAGACTGACAAGCGTATTAAACCAAAGAGCAATTTTTTATGCCAAATATCCATAATTACTTCGTCTACATATTAGAATGTGCTGATGGAAGTTATTATGTAGGCGTGACTAATGATTTAGAAATTAGAATTGAGCAACATAATAGCGGTTATGATCCAAAGGCATACTTTTACTCGGCGTCCTGTAGTGCTTAAATATTATCAACGATTTACTTTGATAGAGCAAGCCATCGAATTTGAAAAGCAACTAAAAGGTTGGAGTAGAAAGAATAAGGAAGCACTTTTTAATAAGGATTGGGATGAGGTAAAAAGATTACCTAACCTTAAAAAGAAATAATAACTTTGTGCAAATCGTCTTCGACGACTTGTTCCACGACACTAAGGACTAAAGGAACTCCTTAAATAGGTGTCATCCTGAGCCTGTCGAAGGATATTAAAAAGATAAATATTAAGTCTAAAGTTAGTCTTCGACAAGCTCAGACTGACAAACTGAATAAAAATGAAATTATTAGAAGGAAAAACAGCACTAATCACAGGTGCATCAAAAGGAATAGGAAGAAAAATTGCAGAAGAATTTGCGAAGCACGGTGCTAATGTTGCTTTCACTTATTTGTCATCTGTAGAAAAAGGACAAGCTTTAGAACAAGAATTGCAAGCTTTCGGTACACAAGTTAAAGGTTACCGTTCTGATGCTTCAAAATTTGATGAAGCAGAGCAATTAATCAACGATATCGTTGCTGATTTCGGCGCTTTGGATATCGTAGTGAACAACGCTGGGATCACAAAAGACGGTTTATTGATGCGTATGAGCGAAGAAAACTGGGACGATGTGATTAACGTGAACTTGAAATCTATCTTCAACGTAACCAAAGCTGCTTCTAAAGTAATGATGAAAGCTCGTAAAGGTGTTTTCATTAACATGAGTTCTGTAGTTGGTGTACAAGGCAATGCTGGTCAGGCTAATTATGCAGCTTCAAAAGCTGGGATCATCGGCTTTACCAAATCGGTAGCAAAGGAGTTGGGTTCTCGTAACATTCGTGCAAACGTTGTTGCTCCAGGTTTCATCAAAACCGAAATGACAGAAGTTTTAGATCCTGCAGTAGTTGCTGGTTGGGAAAAAGATATTCCATTGAAACGTGCTGGCGAAACAGAAGATATCGCTAATGTTTGCGTGTTCTTAGCTTCCGATATGAGCGCTTATGTAACCGGACAAACGCTTTCTGTTTGCGGCGGAATGCTGTAAAATAGGGATAAGGAATTAGGTAAAAGATGCAAGTTATTCTAGTCGTCATTGCGAGGAGGAACGACGAAGCAATCTTTCATCAATAAAAAAATGCATAGTTGTAATTAGCTATGCATTTTTTATGAATATTAAAATTTGAAAGTGAAAGCCAATAGTTCTTAGCTTCTTTAGTCCCGCTTTCCATTGCAACAAATTCTTTTATCCCGAAATCGGGAATAATTTGTTTCCATTTCAATCGGGCTTATTTAACAAAGGTTTGTGTTACAAAAATCTAACCACAATTGCGAATAAAGCTGCTGACCTGTAGCGAAGCGAAAAGCTACAAAGAAAAATAAATTCAGCACTACGGGACGCACATCTAGCGTCACCGCTGCTGTTCGACATTTGTAATGTCGAACCCCGTATGTCAGGATTATTTCATGAACTCGCTCTACTCGGTTTGTAATCCTGTGCTAATAGTTAATTCGGATTTCAAATCCGATGATAGAGCTTCGGGATTATGAATCCCGAAGAGCGGATGGTTTTAGCTACTCGTCATTCCCGCGTAGGCGGGAATCGTAATGCGATAAGAGGTAAGTTATCACTTAGTGAAATTACTTCACAACATACTTCCCACCAGCCAGATTAATTTTCGGCGAAGTCTTATGTTGTTCGAAATAAAAATATCCAAGTTGTAAAGTCTTCCAAAATGCAACATGCTGTGGATATTTCTTTCCATAGCTTTCAAAGTTAGTCTTGGTCATCCTAAAAGGAAAAATATTTACTGGAATATCTTTTTGTCCACTATTCCTCGCTTCCACGGCTAAAACATACACCTCCCTGATTTTATCATCAGTTAGCGGAATGCAACCAATAGTTACGCAATCGCCATGAATGTAGATTTCTCCACCAGTTTTTCTGTCTTTTCCAGTTCTTGCTTTGTCTACCACATTCGGATAATCAATACCTAAGGAAAGATGATAGGTACTCATTGGATTAAATACATTGATCTTATAAAAACCTTCTGGCGTCTGTAAATCTCCTTCAATTACTTTTGGTCCAAGAGTGCCCGATTTTGCACAAGCATCGTAAGTTTTGAAAAGTGTAAATTTTTCTTGCCTTGCAGTTTTTAACCAGACTTCTAATTTTCCTTCAGCCTTGTAGGCATTTATTATCATTTCAAATGCGCTGCCAAAACCAGCCTTTTGTAGTTCCTTTGTTAAGGATGGCCATTTCAAATCATAAGCAGTTTTAACTCTCTCAAATTCTAATTGTTGTTGCTTAAAGCTTTTTTGCGCATTAATAGAAATGTTCATCGTTATCAATAAGACAAAGCTGATTAAATACTTCATTCTAAATTTTGTTGAATAAGCAATTTACAATTTTAGTTGATTTGTTGCTTTGTTTTTTGAGTTGAATTGACGGGATAGATCTTCGGACTTTTTACTTTTTGCTTTTCCCTTTCAACTTAATGTAGCATCTTTACAATTAGCGTATGACTAGTTTCTTTTCTTTTTCTACTTTTCTGGTTTTAATTGGCTGTTTAGCATTGGGTTTAGCCTATGCTTGGGTTTTGTACAACAATAATAAAAATCTCAATCAGAAATTACGTAATTCCTTGGCTTTAATAAGGGCTTTTACGGTAGCTGCTTTAGCATTTCTATTGTTTGCTCCACTGGTTCGCCGAATTACGCACACCCCAGAAAAGCCAGTTATTGTTATTGCCAATGATAATTCTATATCGGTTAAAGCCATAATGCCTTCGGGGTTTGATGCGAAGAAATATCAGCAAGATTTAAATAAACTGGCTGAAAAACTAAGTGAGAAATATGAGGTGAGAGCCTACAGTTTCGGCGATAGTGTAAAGCAAGGTTTATCGTTTACAGGTACCGACCAAATCAGTAATGGAACAGCATTGGTAAATCAACTAAATGACGAATTATTGAATCGAAATGTTGGTGCAATTATTATGGCTAGCGACGGCATTTTCAATCGTGGTGGAAATCCGTTGTACGAACTCAATAAGATTAAAGCTCCAGTTTTTACCGTTGCCATGGGCGATACCATCCCCAAACGAGATGTTCTGGTGGCGAATGTGAACTATAACAATATCGTTTATCTCGATAACGAATTTACTTTAGATGTGCAGGTTCAGGCTTTTGAAAGCAAAGGTGAAAATGTTAAGTTGTCTGTACTCGAAAACGGAAAACAAGTAACAGAGCAATCCATTGTTATCGGTAGTGCTAGTTTTGTAAAAGACGTGCAAGTCAAACTAAAGGCAACCAAGGTTGGCGTTCATCGCTATACAGTTAATGTATCAGAAGTTAAGAACGAAATTACCACTAAAAATAACAGCCAAACTATCTTTGTAGAAGTCATTGATGGCAGGCAAAAAGTTCTGCTAGCTTCGGCGGCAGCACATCCAGATTTGGCAACATTTAAGCAAGCTATTGAGCTAAATAAACACTACGAAGTAAATACCGCCATTGCAGAAGAACTGGAAAGTGTAGATATGGCTAAATACAGTTTGGTTATCCTTTATCAATTGCCGTCGCTAGGTTATTCAGCAACTTCTTTCATTAGTAAATTAAAGCAGCAAAAGGTCGCTGTTTGGTACATTTTGGGAGCACAAACCAATTTGCAAAATTTCAATCAAGTTCAAAACCAATTGAATTTTACTAGGCCAAATGGTAGTTTACAAGAAGTATTTCCGTATGATGAGAATAACTTTACAGCCTACAATTTAAATACGGATGCATTAAAACAATTGGAGCAATACGACCCGTTGCAGATTCCTTTTGCTAACATGATGATTAAAGGCAATTACACGGCGGTGCTTAATCAGCGTATTGGAAAGGTGAAAACCGAAAGCCCATTGTTGTTTTTTGCTGAAGATAATGGCCAAAAGTTTGGTTTCTTGCTAGGGGAGGGTATTTGGAAATGGAAACTGGAAGAAGCGAAAAATGAAAATAGTTATCCTTTAGTAGCAGAGCTGATTTCGAAAACGGTACAATACCTTTCAGTAAAAGACGATAAACGCAAGTTTAAAGTTTATACTAATAAAAGTACTTTCGAAGAAAATGAAAATGTAGTACTCAATGCTACTTTGTATAACGATACCTTTGAACCCGTAAACGCCTCCGAAGTAAAAATACAAATCAAAAATTCGGAAGGGAAGGCATACAATTATACATTCTCTAAAGCTGGGAATGCTTATCAGTTAGATGCGGGAGCTTTACCACAAGGTAATTATACATATGTTGCGGCTACAAGCTTGGGCGATAAAAAATATACTGTCAACGGAGCGTTTTATGTCAATGCAGTGATTACAGAATATCAGCAGAGCACTGCAAATCATCAGTTGTTAAATACGATGGCTCAACAAACACAGGGGAAGATGTACATGCCAGCAAATTTGTTAAACATCGTTGATGATTTAGAAAAAAGCGGTCAGGTAAAGACCATTACTTACGAAGATAGGCGTTACGAGGAAATGATTAATCTAAAATGGATTTTTGCTATTATCTTAGTGTTGTTAAGTACCGAATGGTTTTTTAGAAAACGTAATGGCGAAGCATAATGGATTTTAATACTACCGAAGTTATTGAAGTACTAGGAACTATTTCCTTTGCTATTTCTGGTACGTTTGCTGCGGTTCAAAAGCGCTTGGATCCTTTCGGTGTGTTAATTATAGCTTTTGTAACTTCTATTGTTGGCGGTACCGTAAGAGATTTATTGCTGGGAGACACACCAGTAGCTTGGATGCGTGATGTGAATTACTGCTTGCTAATTTTAGTAACCTCCATTCTCACGCTTTTTTTCAAACATCAAATCAAAAAATTTAAAGTAACCCTGTTTCTTTTCGATTCGCTCGGACTGGGTTTGTTTACTTTAGTGGGTGTGCAAAAAGGAATAGTTTTTGGATTAGAGCCAGGAATGTGCGTGGCTTTAGGTACTATCACTGGCTGTTTCGGTGGTATCATTAGAGATACACTTTTAAATACCATTCCGCTTATTTTTAGAAAGGAGATTTATGCTACAGCCTGTATTGCTGGCGGCGCATTGTATTTCGGCTTGCTTGCAATGAGTTTGAAAGCAGATATCGCAAAAATTATTGTAATTGTCTTTATCGTAACCTTACGGATTATCGTGGTACGTTACAAATTAGCATTGCCGAGGTTCGGATATTGAGTTTATCGTAGTGGAGAACGAAGCCATGCGAAGTAAAATCTTTGAATTAAATAAGCTATAATAACCAAGAGAAAGATTTCTCCATTCGCTTCGTTGCGGTCGAAATGACGATATAATAACGTCCCTCGAATGTCATTAAGCTTTAAGGATAAAGAAACTCCTTCAGCTTCCCATTCTTGGAAGCATCATAAAGTTGCCAAAGCTCCTTTGTCCAAGTTTTTTTGTCGCTTTGCTGATAGAGATAGGGTAGTGCAGAATTCATCGCTCCTAAAGCCTGCTGTTGCTTTTCTTTTTCCATTGGGTGAGCTAATGAAAATTGAGTCAGCGCCGCCATGTATATCAGCAGTAAATCTGCATCCGTATTAAAAAAGCTGGTTTCTTTTTCCTCAAGATAGAAAAGGTGGTCTGGGGTTCCGTTCATCCAGTTTACTAAAAACTGTCCAGCGTTATTCCTTGATTTGTTTTTCTTGTCTATCGGCGTTTTAAAAAGATATTCTACAACTTTAATAACTGTAGGTTCCGCCTGTTTGTAACTGCTTCTTTTGTTAAGCTTTACAGTTTTGAGATTGGGGAGGTCTTGTCCGTAAGACAATTCTGCGACGGAAAAGACAAGGAAAAATATAAAAATCGTTTTCCTCATGGAAGCAAACTTTATTTCAATCTAAATTTAGTAAAAAGGAGCTATTTTTTCTCTTCTTCTTTCACAATTACAAAGACATCTTCGTTAGCCTTTTTCATGAAATATTTTTCCCTAGCAAATTTTTCGGCAGTATTTAAATTGCTGTCTAGCTCTTTTAAGTCTTTTTTTACCAAAGCGATTTCTTTAGTGTAAAAATCTTTTTCCTGTTGCATTTTATTTACTTGGGCACTGTACTCGTATTGTGCAATGATGTCATTTTTATCAAAAAAAAGCATCCATACGCCAAAAGCTGCAATGGCAAGGAAATATTTATTTCGGAAAAGATCTAGTAATCGCTTCATGTTGATGACAAAGATAGCTTAAAATAAAAAACATCCGAAGTTTTTAAATCTTCGGATGTTTTGCAAATATGTTTTTCAACTTGTTAACACTTCATTATTCCCGTCATTTCGAGCGACGTGTGAGAAGGGCAAGTTTATTTCTTTGCAAACTTGAAGTTTTTACCGATGAACCTTGCAGCTTCACCTAATTCTTCTTCGATGCGTAATAACTGATTATATTTTGCGATCCTATCTGAACGAGAAGCTGAACCAGTTTTAATTTGACCGCAGTTTAATGCTACGGCTAAATCAGCGATGGTAACATCTTCAGTTTCGCCAGAACGGTGACTCATTACCGAAGTATAACCGTTAGTTTGAGCTAAACTTACTGCGTTGATGGTTTCAGTTAAAGAGCCAATTTGGTTTACTTTTACTAAAATTGAGTTTGCAGTGTTTGTATCGATACCTTGTTGTAAACGCTTTACGTTAGTTACAAATAAATCATCACCAACTAGCTGAACGCGGTCACCAACTTTGTCAGTTAAGCTTTTCCAACCAGTCCAGTCATTTTCATCCATACCATCTTCAATAGAGATAATTGGATATTTAACTGATAGGTCTGCTAAGTATTGTGCTTGCTCTTCGCTAGAACGAATTACGCCAGTAGCGCCTTCAAATTTTGTATAGTCGTATTTTCCATCTTTGTAAAACTCAGATGCTGCGCAATCTAAAGCTAAACAAATTTCTGAACCTGGTTTGTAACCTGCTTTTTCAATTGCTTTTAATACCGTTTCGATCGCATCTTCTGTTCCTTCAAAAGTAGGAGCAAAACCACCTTCGTCACCTACAGCAGTAGATAAACCTCTATCGTGTAAAATCGCTTTCAAGTTATGGAAAACTTCAGTTCCCCAACGTAAAGCCTCAGAGAAAGAAGGAGCACCAACCGGCATGATCATGAACTCTTGGAATGCGATAGGTGCATCAGAGTGAGAACCACCATTGATGATGTTCATCATAGGGATTGGTAAAGTATTGGCATTTACACCACCAATGTAACGGTATAAAGGCTGACGGCTTTCTTGTGCAGCAGCTTTAGCTACAGCCAAAGAAACACCTAATATCGCATTAGCACCTAGGTTACCTTTGTTTTCGGTACCATCTAGGTCTATCATTAATTTATCGATCAAAACTTGTTCGAAAACATCAACACCTTGCAAAGCCTTAGCAATTTTAGTATTTACGTTTTCTACCGCTTTTAAAACACCCTTACCTAAATAGGTCTTCTTATCGCCATCACGTAATTCAACAGCTTCATATTGACCAGTACTTGCTCCAGATGGAACAGCGGCACGGCCCATAAAACCATTTTCTGTCATTACTTCTACTTCAATAGTAGGATTTCCTCGCGAATCGAGGATCTGTCTTGCATGGACATCGATTATTAAACTCATTTTATATTTGTTTTGAATTAAAAATACCCTTAGTGTATAAAATACAATTAGTACAGGGTTTTTCAAAGTTATAATACTTTTTTAAACTTAAGTAAACAAATGCTATTTTTTTATCAGCCATATTGGGTTAGTACATAAAAAAGGCAGCTACTTCTTGAGTAACTGCCTCTTCATAGGCAACTGATAATTTTTTTGACTTGAGAACGTTATACGTATAGTCAGCTGAGGGTTTGTAACGAACTCCTCTTCTTAATCCTTTCTTAAAGATAGTATCGAACTATCTTGCGACAAAAGTCGTTTTATCAATTAATCTATTCGTATAATAACCGTTTATAAACGTTTATATTCGATTAAACCCCTTTAATGGCTTTTTTCGAAGAAATTTATTTGTAGTTTTAGTAGGTACAAGCCGATATAAAGCCCATGAGTAGATATTGCTTAGATTGCCACACCGATATAAAAGGACGTGCAGACAAGAAGTTTTGTGATGATCAATGCCGTAATAACTATAATAATAAGCGTAAGAGTGAAGACGGAGCATTCGTAAAAAAGATTAACCAAATCTTAAATAAAAACCGGAGATTGTTGAGAGATGAGAACAATAATGGTAATAGCAGCGTAAAAAAAGACATTTTGATCAAGAGAGGATTTGATTTTGATTATCATACCCATTATTACCTTGCTGATACAGGAAATGTTTATGTTTTCTGCTATGAGTATGGATATATGTTTTCACAAAATGATGATGTGATATTATTAAAAAAGGAGTAAAAGCTGGACGATGATTTCTAACTTTGAAAGAAACTTTGTCGCACATGCTGGATTTTTTTAAACAACCTTGGCCTTGGTATATTGCTGGGCCTTTAATAGGACTTACTGTACCGACCTTACTAATTTTAGGAGGAAAATCTTTTGGGATCAGTTCGTCTTTGAGACATATTTGTGCAGCCTGCATTCCAGCTAATATTAACTTTTTTAAGTACGATTGGAAAAAGGAAGCTTGGAATCTATTTTTTGTTTTCGGTATATTTTTGGGTGGTATTATTGCTACTCAACTTCTTGCTAATCATAATCCTATTAGCGTACATCCAAAATTGGCAATTGAATTGGCTGCCTATGGAATTGCTAATTATGATAATTTAGTGCCAACAGACGTAATGAGCTGGAACTCGCTACTTACAATTCGAGGATTCTTATTAATGGTAGTTGGAGGTTTTTTGGTAGGATTTGGTACACGCTATGCTGGTGGTTGTACCAGTGGCCATGCCATTATGGGCTTGTCTAATTTGCAGTGGCCTTCGCTAGTTGCCACCGTTTGTTTTATGGTTGGAGGCTTTATCATGGCCAATTTGTTATTGCCAATCATTTTATCCTTATAATATGGAGCATAAAAATATAAATTGGTTGGCTAATCTAAAATATTTAGTGGTTGGTGTCTTATTCGGAATCGTGTTTGTAAAAGCTGAGATTGTGAGCTGGTTTCGTATACAAGAAATGTTTAGACTACAATCATTTCATATGTATGGAGTGATAGGAGGCGCAATTGTAGTTGGGATAATTTCTGTTTGGATTATCAAAAAGTTTAATGTAAAAACATTAAGCGGCGAGCCAATTGCAATACAACCAAAAAAGTTTAACAAAGGGCAGGTTTACGGTGGTTTGCTTTTTGGCTTTGGTTGGGCTTTAACCGGTGCTTGTCCTGGCCCATTATTTGCGCAAATTGGAACTGGAGCAACGGTAATAACTGTTACTTTGATAAGTGCTATAGCAGGTACTTGGTTTTATGGTTTTATGAAAGATAAATTGCCACATTAGATGGAACAAATATTAATTATTACTGGTGGAAGTAAGGGAATAGGAAAAGGCGTGATTCAAGCTTACCTATCTAATGGAGTGAGGGTGTTTTCAATTTCTAGAACGGTTAATACAGAGTTGAGTAAAGAGGGCGTAACACAGATACAGCTTGATTTGACCCAATCAGATAAAATAGAATCCGAATTACATAAGATTTTTAACCTGTTGGATAAAGAAAAGGTAGCTAAAATTACATTGATTAACAATGCCGGTAGTTTGGGCAAAGTTGGCCCTTTAGAAAAGCTAGATATAGAAACCATAACGCAAACTATCACATTAAATACTACAGTCCCTTTTGTATTGAGTTCGGTTTTTATCCGTTATTTTCAAGGTTGGCAAGCAAAAAAATCAATTATCAATATTACTTCTGGTGCCGCACTAAAGCCCTATTTTGGATGGTCTATATATTGTAGTAGTAAAGCCGCGATAAATATGCTAACTCAAACCATTGCCTTAGAACAGGCGGATGTTGAGAATGCAGTAAAAGTTTTAGCAATTGCTCCTGGGGTTGTAGATACAGATATGCAGGCTGAAATTCGCCGAAGTGACAAAAGTAATTTTAAAGATATAGAGCGTTTTATTGCTTTGAAAGAAGAAGGAGGACTGAATGACGCTTTGACGGTAGGCGAAAAGATATTCGAAATGGATAACGATGATAGTTTACAAAGCGGTGCAATTTTAAGAGTGGAAGGTAATTAGTTGCTAACCGAAAACATTTTTCAACTTTCAATGTTCTCTTAATCAACTAAAACTAGATTGAAAAATGAGAATCATTGGTGCATTTATGATATCGGCATGTTTGTTTTCGTGCCAAGAAAGAACTAAAGTAACTGGAGAAAAGGATAAGAGCGATACTACTGCCAACAATATCCCCGTTGCTGAACAAACCTGTTATACCTTTGTTAAAGGAAAAGACACTGCCGAGCTTACGTTAATTGCAACTGGTATAGTCTCTACGGGCCAGCTCAATTATAAGTGGTTCGAGAAGGATAGAAATATGGGAAGCATAGAAGGAGAAATGCATGGAGACACCTTGATTGCAAATTATACTTTTAATTCCGAAGGGAAACAATCCCACCGACAAGTAGTTTTTCTTAAAAAAGGAAATCAATTTTTAGAGGGATTTGGTGATGTTGAGGAGAAGGACGGCAAAGTTAGGTTCAAAGATGTGTCTAAAGTGGGATTTGATAATTCCATAGTTTTTGAAAAGACTACTTGTAAATAATTGACAAGCTGTTTCGCTGGTAACAATAATGTAATTTTAGCCTAGGTTTAAGTTCACAATGATACTTTACGTATTTTTGTGAGCTCTCCCAATAAACGTATGGCTAAAATTAAATCCCGTTGTTACGCTTTTCTGCTATTTTTTTGTACTTGCTTTTTTAGCTTGGTTATCTATGCACAAAAAGTAATAGAAGTACAGGATACGGTAGATCAACACATCTTTAATTTTTCTGAGATTGAAGTACTAACAGATCAAAAAAATCAATTTAGTTTTGAAGAAATTAGCAGTGCTGCTTATGCAAATAAGTTTAAGCCGAGTTTAAAGAGCACCCCTCAAACCACTGATTTCAATACCGTTTACTGGTTTAAAATAAATATTAAGCATAATGCCGAAGCTGGAAACCGCTTTTTATTAGAGCTTTTCGATCAAACTATTGATCACCTTACTGTTTATCTTCCTAATAGTGATGGGACTTATGAAGTTAAGGAATTAGGAGATAGACTACCTTTTAAGCAGCGTGATTTGTCGCATAAAAACTTCGAAATCTATATTGATAATTATGGAAATGAAGTTCAAACCTATTACTTTAAAATACAATCATCACAAATCGCTGATGTAATTATCGTACTTAGATCGGTAAATTGGTTTATTTCTTATGCTTTAGACGAGTATTTCTATTTCGGTATTTTTTATGGAATGATTCTCGTTTTCAGTTTCTATAACCTGATCATGTATATCGCCATAAGACAAAAGCAATATTTGTTTTATGTGCTTTACAATTTGAGTGTAGGATTTTTCGAGATGAGTTCGGACGGTATCGCCTATCAATATTTGTGGCCAAATGCACCTAATTGGAATCAAATAGCCTATGCCTTCTTTCTTTATGCAACCAGCGTATTTGCTTTGTTATTTACTAGAGAGCTACTTTTTGTAAAAGCCAAAGCACCGAAACTTAACCAGCTGATTATAGGCGTGATTATAGCTCGGTCAGTATTTTTTCTTTACTGCCTTCTATTTGATCAGGAACTATTTAGTTACAAGTTTTTAGAATTTGTGCCATTAACGGTCGCTTTTTTTACAGGCATCTATATTTTCAAAAAGGGATACCAGCCTGCACGTTTCTTTGTATTAGGTTATAGTTTTTTGTTCTTTGGTTTTATGTTGAAGTTCTTGATCATGTTGGGAATATCATGGTTAAATTTTGGCGTAATTACCTATTACAGTTTAAGTTTCTGTTTTGTGTTAGAAATGATTTTCTTGTCGTTTGCCATTGGCGATAAGGTACGTATCCTTAAAAAGAAGAAAGATAAGGCGCAGCGGCAGATCTTCCATCAAATGAGCGTTAATGCTAAGCTGAAGGACAAGCTGAATCAAGAGTTGGAAGAGCAGGTAGAAGCCCGTACCAAAGAAGTTTTCAATAAGTCGATAATTATTGAGACGCAAAATGAAGAGCTGCTGAAAGCTAACGAGCGATTGAGACAGCAAGCAGAGGAAATTTCAAGGATGAACGTGTTGCTGGAGCAAGATAACCAAGAGCTGCAAACTAACGTGGAGAAAATTAGTAGAGACAGAGTGATGTCAGCCGATGTTGATTTTGAAGAGTTTAGTAAGATATATCCTGACAAGGAAAGCTGCGATAGTTTTTTAGCAGAATTGAAATGGAAAAATGGTTACGCCTGCAAAAAGTGTAAGAATGATCATTTCTACGCCGGACATGCGCCATATAGTAGAAGGTGCAGCAAATGCGATTACGAAGAGTCTGTTACAAGTTACACGATTCTCCACAATACACGCATTCCAATCAATAAAGCTTTTTATATGATTTTCCTGATTTATTCTACTAAAGGGAAAATCTCTTCTCATAAGCTTTCTGAAATTCTAAATATTAGGCAAAGTACCTGCTGGACTTACGGAACCCGTGTTAAAGCGGTGATGGAAGAAAGGAAAAACATCCTTAAAAAAGCCAATAAAAATGGCTGGAGCCTCCTTGTATTAGATTAAAGGAATCTAATTGTCATGCTCAGTAACTTTTTTTTGAAAAAAAAATTAAGGGGCTTAAGCGTATCAACCTAGTTATGCATCGACTACGATAAATTAACCTTACATGCTGTAAATCAGTGTATAGTATATTTTTAGTTTAAGGTGTTGAAGCGTATCATTTTTGTTGTAAGTATTTGTTTTACAGTATTTTATGATTAAAATCTTTTGCATTTAACATAAAAATGAACTTAACTTTACCATCGCTAAATATTAACTGTAAAAGATGATGAACAAAAAAATCACACTACTTGCAGCGTTGATTTTTAGTTTCATGAGTTATGCCATGGGACAAGAAATTACGATAACTGGTCAAGTAAAAGATCAACAAGGTCTGCCTCTACCGGGGGTTTCAGTAAGAGTTAAAGGTACTAGTTTAGGTGCGTCAACAGAGGCTAATGGAGCTTATCAGTTGAAAGCCAAAGCAGATGCCATACTTACTTTTTCATTTATAGGTTTCAAGACAATTGAAGAACCTGTTAACAATAGAACAACAATTAATGCCACACTTGCAGAGAATGATAACAAGCTTAATGAAGTTATCGTTGTGGGTTACGGTACTACAACTAAAAAGGATTTAACTACTGCGGTAGTTTCTGTATCTGCAAAGGATTTAGAAAATCAGCCTATTACCAATCCATTGCAAGCTATCCAAGGTAGAGCTGCGGGCGTGCAGGTTACTTCTCAATCTGGTAAGCCAGGTGCTGGTGTTTCTGTTAGTATCCGTGGTAATACCTCAATTACCGCTTCTAATAGCCCGCTATATGTAATTGATGGAGTAGTTTCTCGTGATGCAAGTTTCCTTAATGCAAATGATATTGAAACAATGACCATCTTAAAGGATGCATCGGCGGCAGCTATTTATGGTTCTAGCGGTGCAAATGGCGTTGTTTTAATTACAACTAAAAAAGGTTCTGCTAATAAACTTCAGGTAGGGTTCAATGCTTTTACCGGCTTTTCTAATTTCTGGCGTTCGCAAGATGTTTTGAACAGAGATCAATATACCTCATTAATGACAGAGCTTGGGTACACAAGTTTTGGAGGCGATCTTGATACCGACTGGCAAAAAGAGACCTTCGGAACTGGTACCCAAAATCAGTATCAAGCTTCGATATCTGGAGGTATAAAAGGTGGACAGTATTATTTTTCTACTGGATATCAACAAGATAAAGGGGTAGTTGCGCCTGCGAAATTAAATCGTTATACATTTAATTTTAATGGTTCGCAAAACGTTACTTCGTGGTTAAAATTAACGGGTAATGCTGTTTTAACCTCTAGCAACTCTATTGATGTTGGTGATAACAGCAGTGTTTCTCGCGGTGGCGTAATTTTGGGAGCATTAACTACACCTCCAACAATTGGCATTTTTGCACCTAATGGGCAATACACTACTATTCCGAATGCGGGTGGTTGGGATAATCCACTAGCATTAGCTTTTGGTAATGATAATAAAACTAAAAATTTAAGGTTTATAGGAGCTTTTTCTGCTCAGGCTAATATCAATAAAGATTTATACTTCAAGTCTAGTATTAGTACTAACGTAAATAGAAATGATTACAGTTATTCCACTGATAATTTCTTAACTACTTATGGCCGCCAAGAGCGTGGTGTAGAGCGTGCAAACGAAACAAGAGACCACGTTTGGTTAAATGAAAATATTTTAAACTACACCAAAAATGTAGATAAACATGCTTTCACTGCAACCGCAGGATATACACTGCAAGGTTCAGATTGGAAATATAACAACTCAGAAAGAAATCGTTTTTTTGATGATTCGGGTAATCCAATTGAACCATCTGTTCTGTTAACCATACCACAGAGAGCGCAATGGACTAAGCAATCTTATTTGGCTCGTGTAACTTATGCTTTTGATAATAAGTACTTATTTAGCTCGAATTTTAGAGCTGATGGTTCTTCTAGATTTTCAAAAGGAAATCGTTTTGGTTACTTCCCATCTGTATCTGCAGGCTGGAGAATTTCGGCTGAGAATTTTATGAAAGACATCAAATCTATTAACGATTTGAAACTTCGTGGAAGTTGGGGTAAAGTAGGTAACGATGAAGGAATTGGAGATTATGCTTACATGAAATTGTATGCTATAAATGGTCAAGGCGAATACAATTTGCAAAATCCATCTAATCCTAATTTAACTTGGGAAAAAACTACACAAACCAACATTGGTTTAGATTTAACCATGTTTAACAATAGGTTAACCTTCACAGCTGATGCTTATTTGAAGAAAACGAACGATTTGCTAATCAATGTACAATTGCCTCCATCTTCTGGTTTCATTAGCCAAGCTTACAATGTAGGTTCAATGGAAAATAAAGGTTTGGAATTTGTATTGTCAACTAAAAACGTAGATCGTGAAAAATTCAAATGGAATACTGATTTGAACTTTTCGATCAATAGAAATAAAGTGACAAGTTTGGGTAATGATACCAGATCATTGGATTTTGCAGGTATTTATGAACGTGACGCGGCAGTACGTGTAGTTCCAGGCAGACCTCTTGGTAGTTTCTACGGTTATGTTTTTACTGGAGTTAACCCAGCTACTGGAGCGGCTCAATATGCAGATACAAATAATAACGGAGTTACAGGTTCTGAAGACCCAAGTGATAGAACCTTTATTGGTTCTGCACAGCCTAAATTTATCTATGGTGTAACCAATAGTTTAACTTACGGCAACTGGAATTTGAATTTATTCTTCCAAGGTGTTCAAGGCAGTCAATTATTTAACGCTTCTAGAATTGATTTAGAAGGGATGTTCGATTCTAAAAACCAATCGGCTGCAGTGTTAGATAGATGGACTACGCCTGGTCAAATTACAGATGTTCCTAAAGCTTTGAGAGCGAGTTCAGAAAACTCTTTAACGTCTAGCCGTTTCATTGAGAATGCATCTTACTTACGTTTAAAAACGGCTACAGTATCATACAGTTTTGATTCTGCTGTTATTAAGAAGCTAAAGATGAACAAGCTTACTGTATTTGCTAGCGGTTACAATTTGTTAACCTTCACTAAGTACACTGGCTTAGATCCAGAGGTAAACGTGAATTCGGCAAATGGTCCTTCTATGGGGGTTGATTATGGTACTTATCCACAATCAAGAAGTTTATTGTTCGGTATTAATGTTGGATTTTAAGAATTAAAGAGATGAAACTAAATAAATATACTTTAGTAATGATTGCAGCTGCTGCCTTTAGCATGCAGAGTTGTAAAAAAGATTTCCTCGAAAAAGAACCATTTAATCAGGTAATTGATGTAAAAGATGCCGATGGAGCTGAAAGGTTAATGGCAGGCGTTTATGGTGGAATGTACAATGATTATCATATTTGGGATTACATGATTAATGGAGATGTAACTTCTGATAACGCTTATGCTGGTGGTGATAATGCTGCAAACATTCAAATTGATTTATTTACCACTAATGCTACTAATGGAAATGTTGGTCGTGATTGGGGTGGCTTATATTCTAACATTAAGAATGCAAATGAGGTATTGGAAAATATACCTAACATTCAAGATGATGCTTTAGATGTAGGTGGTAGAAGAGCACAAATGCTAGGAGAAGCTAAAACACTAAGAGCTTATTTCTATTTCCATTTGGTGCGTTTATGGGGTCCTGTTCCATTGATTTTGAAAACGCCAACAAATTTGCAGGAGATGCAACAGCCTCGTTCTACCGTAGATCAGGTGTATGCCCAAATTATAAAGGATTTGGAAGAAGCTTTACCAGCTGTTCGCACAACAGCTCCTAATAAAGGTATCATCACCAAAGGTGTGGTAAATGCACTATTGGCGAAAGTTTATGCTTCTAAACCAACTCCAGATTGGACAAAAGTAAATCAATATGCTGACGCAGTAATTGCTGGGGGCTATTCTCCAGTAGGAAATTATGACCATTTATTTGATGGTGCACACAAGAATAACTCCGAATCAATTTGGGAGATGCAGTACGACGGTTGGGGTGGGCCCAAAGGTCGTGGTAACTGGATGACTAGCGTAATTGTAGGTACTGGTTGGAAGCGTTTCTGCACACCAACTAATGATCTGGTAGCTGCTTTTGATGCAGAAGGCGATGTAATTCGTAAAGCATCTAGCATCAGCTTTAGAAACGTATCAACCGAAGGCTGGTCTGATGATTATTGGAGCAAATCAAATTATCCGTTCATCAACAAATATCGTAACGATGATTTGGCCAATTCTTACATCCTGCGTTTAGCGGATATCAAATTGTTAAAAGCAGAAGCTTTAAACGAATTAACAACTACGGGTTGGTCATCAGCTAAAACTATAGTAGATGAGATTCGTTTGCGTGTTAACTTAGGAGGTACTCCTGCAAACACTCAAGCTGCAATGCGTTTGGCTATCGAAAAAGAGCGTAGGTTAGAACTCGCTTTCGAAGGTAACCGTTGGTTTGATTTGTTGCGTACCAATCGTGCTATTACAGTAATGAATGCGCAGACAGATGGTAACGGCGCTCCTTTGAATTACAATGTAACCGCTGCAAAGTTATTATTCCCGATTCCGCAAACAGAGCGTGATCGTAATCCTAACCTTTAATAGATAATTGTAGTATGCAAGCCTAGGTTCGCATACTACAATACTACTACATCATCATGTTTTTTAAGCGTATCGTTTATGCTGACATGAAACTTTAAAAGCTGCTATTAAAGCTAATAGAGGCAGTTATTCTTGGGGATTAAAACGTGTCAAATTTTCATCAACTCTAAATTTTGAGTCGATTAGCCCCTTGAAATACTTTCATTAAAGGCGATTAGCTTCCTATTTTTAGGGCATCAAATCACCTAAAATAACACACATATGAACATTAAAAATTTTAGTTTAGCGCTTGTTCTTGTTTTTGCCGGTACTTCCGTTTTTGCACAACAGAAAATGAGCAAAGAAGCCATCAACCAAAAGGTAGATGCGCTGTTAGCCAAAATGACGATTGAAGAGAAAGTAGGCCAAATGGCTCAAATCACTTTAGATGTGATTGGTAAAGGTAAAGATCGTTACACTAGCGATGAACCTTTCTCTTTAGACAAAAAAGAAACTGAAAAAGCTTTATTGCAGTATCATGTTGGTTCGGTATTAAATACTTCTAACAACCGAGCTAGAACTCCACAGGTTTGGTACAACATCATCAACGAGATTCAAAATGTAGCCGTTAAAAAAGGGAAAAATAAAATTCCGGTAATCTACGGTGTAGATGAAGTTCACGGTGCTACTTACACCGCTGGGGCTACCATGTTCCCACAACAAATTGGTCAGGCAGCTACGTTTAACCGAGCTTTGGTTAAAGAAGGAGCTAGCGTTACCGCTTACGAAACTCGTGCAAGTTCCATTCCTTGGAACTTCTCACCAATCTTAGATTTAGGTGCTGACCCTAGGTTCCCTCGTCAATGGGAGAGCTTTGGCGAAGATCCATTCTTAGTTGCGCAATTGGGCAAGGAGATGATCAAAGGTTTGGAAGGCGATAACAATGACGTTTCTAATCCTTTCAAAGTAGCTTCTTCTATTAAACACTTTTTAGGTTATCAAGTCCCTGTTTCTGGTAAAGATAGAACTCCGGCAATCATCTCTGATCAAGCTTTAAGAGAATACCACTTGCCTGCATTTAAGGCGGCTATAGATGCTGGAGCAAAAACCATCATGATCAACTCAGGTTTAATTAATGGTGTGCCAGTACATGCTAACTATAAAATATTAACCAAGCTTTTGAGAGAAGAGTTAGGCTTTAAAGGTTTGGTAGTAACCGATTGGGGAGATATCGAAAACCTTCACAAACGTGACCGCGTAGCTAGAAACAATAAGGAAGCAGTAATGATGGCGATCAACGCAGGTATCGATATGTCGATGATTGCTTATAACTACGAACCTTTTTGTGATGACTTAATCGCTTTGGTAAAAGAAGGTAAGGTAAAACAATCTCGTATTGATGATGCAGTTAGAAACATTTTAACTGTTAAATATGAGTTGAATTTATTTGAAAAACCAACTACAAACATCAAAGATTATCCAAAGTTTGCAAGTAAAGAATTTGAAAAAGTTGCTTATAATGCAGCTGCAGAGTCAATGACTTTATTGAAAAACACAAACAATGTGTTGCCGTTAAGCAAAACTGCAAAAGTTTTAGTTACAGGTCCAAATGCAAATTCTATGAGAACTTTAAATGGTGCTTGGACTTACTCTTGGCAAGGTGAAAAAGTAGAAGAGTTTGCTGCAAAATACAACACCATCGTTAAGGCAATACAGAATAAAGTAGGTGCGGCTAACGTAACTTATTTGCCAGGCGTAAGCTATAAAATGGACGGCAAATATTTCGAGGATTTTGCTGACAAAATGGACGAAACCATCGCGGCGGCTAAAAATGCCGATGTAATTGTACTTTGTTTAGGTGAAAACACCTACACAGAAACTCCGGGTAACTTAAGCGACTTATACATCTCTGATTTACAAACCGAATTGGCTAAGAAATTAGCTGCTACTGGTAAAACTATCGTGTTGGTTTTAAACGAGGGTAGACCAAGAGTAATCAGTAAGTTTGAGAAAAACATGAGTGCAATTTTGCAAAGTTATTTGCCTGGCAACTTTGGTGGCGATGCCATTGCAGATGTGTTGTATGGCGATGTTAATCCATCAGGAAGATTGCCTTACACTTATCCTCAGTTCCCTAACGCATTATTTACTTATTATCACAAGCCTTCAGAGTCTACAGGAACTACAGAAGGAGTTTACAATTACGATGCAGATTACAATCCTCAATATGTTTTCGGTCATGGTTTAAGTTATACTACTTTTTCTTATAGCGATATCAAGTTAAGTAGCAATACCTTGAAAAAAGGTGAGACTTTAGAAATCAGCGTGAACGTGAGCAACACAGGAAAGGTAGCTGGAAAAGAAAGTGTGCTACTTTATATTTCTGATTTGGTAGCTAATGATATCAGCCCTGATGTAAAACGTTTAAGAGGTTTTGATAAAATCGAGTTGAAGGCAGGGGAAAGCAGGACAGTGACTTTCAAAATTAAACCAGAAGATATCGCTTATGTAAATGCCGAATTAGTGACTACAACTGGTGAAGGCGAGTTTACCATTCAATTGGGTAATAAGAAAGCAAACTTTAATTATACACCTTAAAATAAGATCCGATGAAGATATTATCAGTAAGTTGCCTCGCTCTTTCTATCGTACTAGCTTCTTGCGCATGCAAAAAGAATGTTAAAACTACCGATGGAAATAATGATGCTAATGTTGCTAGCGATGTTGCTTTTTGGCTAACCAAAGGCGACCAGTCGGTGTTGTTAAAGAAGCAAAATGTAGCTTTAAATTTTAATACAACAGCCAACACTCATAAGACAATTACTGTAGATGAGCAACAAACCTTTCAGAGCATCGATGGTTTTGGCTATACTTTAACAGGCGGTAGTGCTACATTGATTAATAAATTGCCAGAGCAAGAGAAAGACGCTTTGCTTAAAGAACTTTTCTCTACAGAAGGAAATGCCATCGGAGTAAGCTATTTAAGGGTGAGCATCGGTGCATCTGATTTAAGTGCAAAAGTTTTTACTTATAATGATCTGCCTGCTGGACAAACCGATGTAAATATGGAGCGTTTCTCTATTTCCGAAGAAATGACTGATTTAGTACCTGTGTTGAAAAGAATTTTGGCCATTAACCCAAGCATCAAAATCTTAGGTTCTCCGTGGACACCTCCAATTTGGATGAAGACAAACAAAGCTTTTAAAGGCGGAAGTTTGTTGCCAGAGTTTTATCAGGCTTATGCCAATTACTTTGTAAAGTACATTGATGCGATGAAAGCGCAAGGCATTATCATCGACGCAATAACAATACAAAATGAACCTTTGCATCCAGGTAACACACCGAGTTTGTTAATGCTCGCTAATGAACAGGCTAATTTCATTAAAACAGCTTTAGGTCCAACCTTTGAGAAGGCAGGCTTAAAAACGAAGATCATTCTTTATGATCATAATGCGGATCGTCCAGATTACCCAATGAGTATTTTGGCAGATGCCGAAGCAAGTAAGTATGTGGATGGTTCTGCTTTTCACTTGTACGCTGGGCCAATTTCTGCTTTGAGTAAAGTTCGTGATGCTTACCCTGATAAGCACATCTATTTTACTGAGCAGTGGGTAGGTGGTCCTAGTAATTTTGGTGAAGATTTGAAATGGCATGTGAGCACTTTAATTATTGGAGCAACCAGAAACTGGAGCAGAAATGTATTGGAATGGAATTTGGCAGCTGATGCGAATTATGATCCTCATACGCCAGATGGTGGTTGTACCAATTGCCTAGGAGCGATCACAATAGCTCCAGCTATAACTAGAAATGTGGCTTATTATGTAATTGCGCATGCTTCAAAATTTGTGAGACCAGGTTCGGTAAGAATTAATTCGTCGGAAGATAATACGCTGAGCAATGTGGCTTTTAAAACTCCAGATGGCAAAAGAGCTTTGATTGTGATGAACACCAGTAATACCGATCAAACTTTTAATATCAGTTACCAAGGAAAATTGGTTACGCCCACCTTGCCAGCGGGTGCTGCAGGCACATTCGTTTGGTAAAAGATATTTTCTAGTTTATATTTGATTGAATAAGTTAACCTCGCTTTTGCGGGGTTTTCTTTTTTAGCGCTTTGCTAAGCATCACGTCATTGCGAGGCACGAAGCAATCTTAAAGCGGGCAGTTAATTCTGACAACCTTACTTCGCCTTCTAGTCATTTCCGCGTAGGCGGAAATCTTAAAGCGATTAATTGGATGTCGACCTGTTTGGCAGATGCTGAAATAAATTCAGCATGACGAAGCGCACACATGGCGTCACCCTGAATTTATTTCAGGGTCTGATTAGATATATTATAAGCTATTCAACAAGACAGTTATGTTCTAAAACTGCTCAAATTTTTCCCAAAAGCCATCTTTAGGAAGCTTGGCAAAAATCTTAATAGGTTCTTTCTTTACAGGGTGTACAAACTCTAATTGGCGGGCATGTAAACAAATGCTGCCTTTTCTGCTACCGCGAGGATAACCATATTTATTGTCGCCGACTATTGGACAACCCATGGTAGAAAGTTGTACCCTAATTTGATGAGATCGGCCAGTTAATGGATTTACTCGTAGCAAGTAATAACCATCTAATTCTGTAAGTAGTTCGTAATCTAGCTCGCAATATTGACTGCCTTTTGCTTCGTAGTCATAAGCTTTTACTACGTTTTTCTTTGGATCTTTAATTAACCAATTGATGAGCTTTCCTTGAGGCTTAGCCGGTTTTTTTCGTACTACCGCAAAGTATGTTTTTTTGATTTCGCGGTTTTTAAAGATGGCGTTCATCCTGTCTAAAGCCTTGCTGGTTTTAGCGAATAGGATTAAACCACTAACTGGTCTATCCAAACGATGGGCAACGCCAAGAAAAGCTGTGCCAGGTTTGTTGTACTTAGCTGCTAAAAACTCTCTAACCATGTCATCTAAAGGTTGGTCTCCAGTTTCATCTACCTGTACCACATCGCCAGCTCTTTTGTTAATTGCAATGAGGTGGTTGTCTTCGTAAAGTACGTCTGCTTCGGTAATGGCCATGTTTTGGTTAACTGTTTAAATTGATAAATGGTTAATCGGGTTTTGCTCCGTTTAAGTTTTTTGCAGTGTTTTTTGTTAGCTAAACCCGATTGAAGTGGTAACACTTTTTGTTTTCGCTACCTATCGTTTCGTGTCACGCTGAGTTTCCCGAATAGTCGGGACAAGTAATCAAAGCGTTTCTGCGATGAAAATCCTTCGACAGGCTCAGGATGACAGAAGTGGTAGCAAAAAGATGAAAGTGTAAAGCGGGACTGATTTAACCGAGAAGCACTGAAACTGCTTTTCAAAAAATTTCTTTGTTACTTTATCCTTATTCCTTGCTCTTTTATCCTTTCTCCAATCTAATATTGTTCTTTTTCGTTTGGGAAATCGTTTGCTTTTACATCGGCAATGTAAGACTGTGCAGCACCTTTAATGCCTTCATACAAATCTAAATACTGACGTAAGAAACGAGGTTTGAAGCCTTTGGTTAAGCCGATCATGTCGTTAACTACCAGTACTTGTCCATCGCAATGCGGACCAGCACCAATACCAATGGTTGGAATATGTAAGCTCTCAGTTACTTCTTTGGCTAATTTAGCGGGTATTTTTTCTAAAACTACTGCGAAACAACCTGCATCTTGTAAGGCAAGAATATCTGTTTTTAACTTGTTCGCTTCTTCGTCATCTTTTGCTCTAACCGTGTAGGTGCCAAATTTATAGATAGACTGTGGTGTTAAACCTAAATGCCCCATCACAGGAATACCTGCGGTGATGATACGTTGTACAGATTCTACAATCTCGACACCACCTTCTAGCTTTACACCGTGTGCGCCACTCTCTTTCATGATACGAATGGCAGAATTTAAGGCTTCCTTAGAGTTACCTTGGTAAGAGCCGAAAGGTAAATCTACCACTACGAAGGCACGACTTGCTCCACGTACAACAGACTGGGCGTGATAAATCATTTGATCTAAGGTGATAGGTAGTGTGGTTTCGTGGCCGGCCATTACGTTAGAGGCCGAGTCTCCCACTAGTAGTACATCAAGGCCTGCATCATCTAAGATGGTGGCCATGGAATAATCGTAAGCGGTTAGCATGGCAATTTTTTCATTGCGCTGCTTCATCTCTTGCAAAGTACGCGTAGTTATACGCTTAATTTCTTTGTTTACCGACATGCTTTTTGTTTTGGTGTGCACAAAATTAGGGTTTATTATTTGGAATAAAGAACAAGGATAAAAGAACAAAGAGTAACAAATTAAGGAATATGGAGGCTTTGTAGCGGTGCTAATAGAAAACTAACCAACCAAAAACTAACCAACCAATAAACTTTTTTAAAAAATCTTGAAAAAAATGGTTCAAAACGTATACCTTTGTACTCCGAAATGAGAGAGTTCAATCATACGGTTTTATCATCCTTTAGAAACGGTTTATCCGTTAAAAACTCCCATTCCTTTTTATCATTTTTTATCCCCAATTTTTATTGTAATTTAAATGACTAACTACACTAAGTTACCAGCTATTTTGTTATTGGCCGATGGCACCGTTTTTTATGGCAAGGCTGCTGGAAAAATAGGAACTACCACCGGTGAAATCTGTTTCAATACAGGTATGACTGGCTATCAGGAGGTTTTTACGGATCCTTCTTATTTCGGACAGATTATGGTAACTACCAATGCACATATTGGTAACTACGGTATGCACCGCGATGAGATAGAATCTGAAGGGATTAAAATTGCTGGTTTGGTTTGCAAAAATTACAACATCAATTATTCTAGAAAAGAAGCTACAGAGTCTATCCAAGATAACTTCCAAAATGAGAATATCGTAGGTATATGCGATATCGATACTCGTGCTTTGGTTCGTCATATTCGTAATAAAGGAGCGATGAATGCCATTATTTCATCGGAAATTACTGACTTGCAACAGTTGAGAAAGAAATTGGAAGAGGTGCCTTCTATGGATGGTTTAGAGCTTTCTTCGGTAGTTTCTACCAAAGAGCCTTACTATTACGGTAATCCGGAAGCTTCAATTAAAGTCGCTGCTTTAGATTTAGGGATTAAAAAGAACATCCTTCGTAATTTTGATGACAGAGAGATTTACATTAAAGTATTCCCTGCTAAAACTACTTTCGAGGAAATGAATGCTTGGGGTGCTGACGGTTATTTTATCTCTAACGGTCCTGGCGATCCATCGGCAATGCCTTACGCTATTGAAACTGTAAAAGCAGTTTTAGCGGCAGATAAGCCATTGTTCGGTATTTGTTTAGGTCACCAATTATTGGCAGAGGCAAACGGCATCGGTACCATGAAAATGTTTAACGGTCACCGTGGATTAAACCATCCGGTTAAAAATATCATCAAAAACCACTGCGAAGTAACTTCACAAAATCACGGTTTCGGTGTAGTGCCAGATGAGGTTAGAAATTCTGATAAAGTAGAAATCACTCACGTAAACTTAAATGATGATTCTATTGAAGGTATTCGTGTGAAAGGTAAAAAAGCATTTTCTGTGCAATATCACCCAGAAAGTTCTCCAGGTCCACACGATTCACGTTACCTTTTCGATGATTTCGTGAGCATGATTAAAGGTGAATTGGCTTGGTAACAAAAGGCTAAAAGGTGTAAGGCGAAAGGTATAAGTTTTCCTTTCTCAAGCCATATTTAAGGATGTTTGCACGAGCAAACATCCTTTTTAATTTAAAGCAGATTTGTGCATCCTAGTTCCAAAAAACTAACCAACCAAACAACCAACTAACCAGTTCATTCATCATTTCATCCTCATAATTATTCCAATTAGCGAAAAAGCATAGTCAATTTAACATAGGCTTCTTACTTTTATACCAATGACAAACAAACAAGCAATGATCAGCGTAAACAATTTAGTGAAAAACTACGGCGATTTTAAGGCGGTTCAAGGTCTTTCTTTCCAAGTTTACGAAAACGAAATATTTGGATTATTAGGTCCAAACGGTGCTGGAAAAACCACAACGTTAGAAATTATTGAAACCTTGCGTAGTAAAACCAGCGGCGAAGTTTTAGTTGATGGTTTAAATGTAGATACCGACGCCAATGCCATTAAACAGATTATCGGTGTACAACTGCAAGCTGCGGGTTACTACCCAAACCTAAATTTGGTAGAGCTTTTAAAGCTTTTTTCAGGCTTGTACGGCGTAGATGTTAGTCCGATGGATATGTTAGCCAAGGTAAACTTGCAAGACAAAGCCAAAGCTAAATACAAAGAACTATCAGGCGGACAAAAACAACGTTTTTCTATAGCCACGACTTTAATTAACTCGCCAAAAATTGTTTTTTTAGATGAACCTACCACAGGCTTAGATCCACAAGCCCGTAGAAATCTATGGGACCTGATTAGCGAAATTAGAAACAACGGCACCACAGTGGTCATCACCACGCACTACATGGACGAGGCCGAGCAATTGTGCGATAGAGTAGCTTTTGTGGAAGCAGGGAAAATTATTGCCTTAGATACACCAGACCAACTGATAGATAATTTAATTGCCAGTGGTTTCGAACGTAAAAAAGAAGTGAAAGCTGCCAACTTGGAAGATGTATTTATCAATCTTACAGGCAAAGAGTGGAGAGAGTAATTCTAAGTTAAAAGTATAAAGACAAAAGTCAAAAAGCATTCAAATGTCAAAACCTTACAATCATACAAAAGCCACACTAGCTCTTGCAAAAGCAAGTTTCAGGTCAATTACTCGTAGCCCATCTGCAGTAATATTTACACTAGCATTTCCCTTAATATTTATCCTCGTATTCGGCTTTATGGGCGGAGGCGGCGTGAAAATAGATGTGGCAATTTCTCCAGGTTCCAATTTGCAAAATCCAGTAATTACAGCTTTAGAAAAAACCAGCGTAATTCGCTTAACTAAAAACGATAGCCAAGAAAATATTGATAAAAACTTAGAAAAAGGTGCTTACGATGCTCTAATTACCATCCAGAAAAACCCCAAAGGCATACCTGCATACTTTACCGATGTTAAATACACTTCTGCATCAGTATCCAATGGCAATGTATTACGTTCGGTATTAAATGACCTAGCACATCAACTCAATACCGTAAATCAAAAGCCTACAGTAACAGAAATCAGAGCAACTACCATAACAGGAAGATTGCACCGTACTATCGACTTTATCCTGCCAGGCCAATTAGGTTTCTCATTACTAAGTACTGGTGTTTTTGGAACCGCATTTATCTTTTTCAGCTTACGCCAAAACCTAGTGATTAAACGTTTCTTCGCTACCCCAGTTAGACGCTCCAGCATTGTTTTGGGCGAAGCAATTGCTCGTATAGGTTTTGCCTTGTTAGGAGCTTTGTTCATCATTGTAATTGGTCATTTTGCCTTTAATTTTACCCTCATTAACGGTGTCGTAACCGTGTTAAATATGATGGTTTTAGCTGTAATTGGTATCATTGTTTTCATGGGCTTCGGCTTTGTGGTTTCGGGCTTGGCGAAGAGCGAAAGCACTATTCCTCCCATTTCGAACATCATCACTTTGCCTCAGTTCTTATTGTCTGGAACCTTTTTTTCCATCAATGCTTTTCCAACTTGGTTGCAGCCAATCAGTAGGGCTTTACCATTAACTTATTTAAACGATGCCATGCGTAAAGTAGCTTTCGAAGGCGCAAATCTTTGGGATGTAAAGCAACAAATTTTAATTATGGTAGTTTGGGGAATTGGTATTTATGCCGTAGCCGTGAAAACTTTCAAATGGGAATAAAGTAATTAGAAGCGCAATTACTGTGCTTCTTTTGTTCCGAAAGTCCCGCTTTTCGTTACTCCCGATGAAAAATCGGGATTCACTGCAATCGCGGCTATTTAACAACTTTCCTTCGTATCAAACGAAAACCTAGCACATCCATATCTGCGAAAATCCGAAGGAAAGTTTTTTAGATCAGCAGGATTCAACAAACAACGATGATGAATATTCGTTAATTTAGTTGTATCACTTAAATAATCAATCATGCCAAAAATTGCCATTATATCTGCAAGCGTTAGAAAAGGACGTAAAAGTCACAGTGTAGCTTTGTACTTTAAAAATTATCTTACCCAAAAGCAATTAGCAGAAACTGAAATAATAGATTTAGATGCTTACAACTTCCCGATTTTCGAAGAACGTTTGCGCTTAATCGAAAATCCAACAGAAGAAATGCTGCAATTGGCTAAAACCATTACCGAAGTAGATGGCGTAATCATTGTCACTCCCGAATACAACGGAGGTTATCCAGCAAGTTTAAAAAATGTAATAGATTTACTTTATGCCGAATGGAAACGTAAGCCAATCGCTATTGCTACAGTTTCGGCGGGAGCATTTGGAGGTTCACAAGTTATTACTTCACTACAATTCAGTCTCTGGAAAATTGGAGCATTAACAGTCCCAGCTATGTTTCCGGTACCTACAGTAGAAAAATCATTAAGTGAAGATGGCGTCCCCAATGACCAGGAAGCAACAGATAAAAAAGCCGGACCGTTCGTAAATGAGTTACTGTTTTGGATTAAAGCAAAGCAGGCTTTAGCACAATAAAATTTATCTCCGGAAAATATTTCCTAAATAAAAGATAATATTTTTTCAATTCGATTTGTATTGGAAGCTAAAATGTTTATCTTTGCAACCTCGTTAGGAAGTCCTCGGATCACTAACGAAGAAAAAAGGTGATACCAAAGTTCGGGATGTAGCGTAGCCCGGTATCGCGCCACATTTGGGATGTGGAGGTCGTAGGTTCGAATCCTGCCATCCCGACGAGCCTAGTAGGTTAAGATAAAAACCCCTTAGAATTTATTCTTAGGGGTTTTTTGTTTTAAATCAGATGTGTTGCTTCATAAGAATTTTCTGCATATATGTCATTTCATAAACTTTTTATTTCAATTGGTGTTTTTTTATAGAATTACTTCCAACTTCTATCTAATTTATGCGTTCTAATTTTTAAGATGGCTAATTGTAAATATTGTAGAGATGAAGTTACTTCCCATTTTTATTTTTTGTTGCTTTTTGCAGTATGCCTATATATCCAAGGCACAAAGTGATGTTGAACATCCAATGGCGGTACAGTTAAATGTTGGTACACAGGGTATTGGTGCCGCTTTTAACTATGGAGTCACTAAGAATTTAGCCATTCGTACAGGTATAAATGCCATTCCTATTAAAGCCAACGATGTATTTAAGATTTCGGGTTTCAATTCTACATCTCATGTATCTGCTGATTTTTACAATATACACTTGCTGGCTGATTATACTCCTTTTGAACAACAGCGTTGGTTTCGTTTGGTAGCAGGCGCAGCTTATTTTATCAAGGCAAACGGAAATGTAAGAATTGTTCCTTCTGATGATTATAAGTTTGGCGATCTCACTTTAACAGAAGAGCAAGTTGGTTATGTAGATCTGAATGTGGATTGGCAAGGAATAGCTCCGTATTTAGGGATCGCGTTTTTCCGTAGTTTTCCAAAAAATAAGTTCAACGTTAACCTAGATTTAGGAACCTATTATCTCCCTAAACCAAATGCGGAAATTATTGGCACTGGTATTTTAACTGGGAATTCGTCGCAAACTGATCAATTCAGATCAAATATTAAAGACTATAGGTGGCTACCCATTTTGCAGATCAATTTTAATTATAAATTTTAAAATTTAGGCGATGAAAACGATTAGACTAGGAGTTTGGATGTTGATATTAGGCTTAATTGCCTGTGGCAAACCTACTGAAGATATTAAGATTGTAGTTGATACGGATATCATTAAATATACAGCACTGATACAAGTTACAGATGCGCAAACTGGAAATCCGGCACCCGCAAATGCCTCAATAGCTGCGGTAGGAGAAAATGCGGCTAATATTTACGAAATTTCAGGTAAAAAAGATATCAAATTAGTGCAAGGTATGGTTACCATAGGTCTGCATCCAAATATAGTTCCAACTTCTCAGAATCCTCTAAATGCTACTGTAGAAATAACCGCCTCAGGTTATACCACTCAACGTAAAAGCATTACCTTTACTTCTGCTGTTAAACAACAAACTGTGCAAATTGGTATTTCCAGAGTCGGAAATACAGCTCCTCCAATCGTAATTCCACCACCACCAGTTTATCAAGACGTATCCCTAAACTTTACGGGGCGTTGTCCAAATCGTCCTGATGTAGAAATTAGGCCTAGTGTTTATGTGTCCTTTAAAAAAGCTGGGAGTAATGAAAGTTTTAGATATTTGGGATATATGGATAAAGGAAATATAACAACTGATTTGTTAGCAGTAGGAGAGACCTATAATTTTCAAATTGTTTATGGAGGAGAAAGTTATACGACAAGCCAAAAAATAGAACAAACGAGTTATAATTTAACCATCGACATGACCGCTGCTTGTAATTTTTAAATTCAAAAAAAAAAAATATTTTCTCTTACACTTTGTGGTTATTGTACGATGTTGCCTTGTGTTTATATACAATATTAGCTGATTTATGCATGATATTGCATTTTGATTTTGAAATCCATAAGTTCATTTGATAAAACCAAATATTGTAAATGCTTGTTTTATAGTTGTTAGTGCAGTTTTTTAAGAGTTGAAATTTTTTTTCATTAGCTGATTAATCCTTTTCTAAACTTGTACTGTCTTATAGACGAACTAAACCGAAAGATATGAAACATAATATTCGTAAATTTTATTTGTGCGTAATTCTATTTTGTTGCGCTATCATATTCTCATCGTTTGTTCGGATGAAGGCTGCTGCGGACAAATTAGCTATGCCGTACAAAAAAGCTGGATTGACTACCGAACAGGCTGCTGCTCACTTATTAAGTCGTTTTACTTACGGAGCAAAACCAGGGCAAGTACAAGAAGTGGCTAAAATAGGTTTAGAGAAATGGCTTAAGAAGCAATTGGAAGGTAATTTGGATGAGGTAAATCTAGATCAAATGCTTTCTCAATATGATGCGATTAATATTTCTAATAGCGAAGTGGAAGATCTTTTTCCTCAAAATCCAAGAGTAACACGTTGGGCCATTAGAGATGGCTATTTAAATAAAGATTCTCTTAACACTGGTAACAATAAGTATCAAAGAGAAATCATTCAGAATTACATGAAAGAAAAGGGGTATCGTCCTCTACAAGAATTGTATCGCCAGTTTTTCAATCAAAAAATATTAAGAGCAGCGTATGGCGAAAATCAGCTCAGAGAGATCATGACCGATTTTTGGTTTAATCACTTTAATGTAGCGCTTAATAAAACGCAATGCGCCAGTTTCGTGCCAGCCTATGAACGAGATATAATTAGACCAAATGTTTTTGGAGGTTTTGAGAATTTGTTGTTGACTACGGCTAAATCTCCAGCAATGTTAATGTATTTGGATAACTCTTCAAGTTCGGGAGTAAATGTTCCCATGGAAGACCAAGACATGATGTCTATGAATGAGATGGGAATGTCTGCCGAGCAAAAACAGAAGAAGAAAGCTAAGGTGAAGAAAATCCAACAGCAAATCCAGAATAAAAAGAAGCAGGGTGGCTTAAATGAAAACTATGCCCGTGAGGTGATGGAATTACATACGTTAGGCGTAGATGGTGGTTATACTCAAAATGATGTTACTCAGGCAGCAAGAGTTTTAACCGGATGGACAGTTGCCCCATTAGGAAAAGAAGGTTATGGCGTTCGTAATAGGGCCTTAATTGAACGTTTAGGTGCTAGTGGTTTAAGCGATAAAGGCTTCGTGTTAGATGGCGATTTCTTCTTTAATGCCAATAGACACGATAATGGCGAAAAGGTAGTTTTAGGTAAGAAGTTCCCAGCTGGTGGAGGCTATGATGAAGGAGTTGAGCTGTTGAAAATGTTGGCTCATCATCAATCTACTGCAAAATTTATTTCAAAGAAATTAGCAATACGCTTTGTTAACGATGTACCTCCAGCTTCGTTGTTAGATAAAATGTCCAAAACATTTATTTCATCTAAAGGAGACATCAAAAGTGTAATGATCACCATGGTAAACTCACCAGAGTTTTGGTCGGAACAAGCGCTTAGAGAAAAAACAAAATCTCCATTTGAATTGGCGATGAGTGCCGTGCGTAGTTTAAATGCAGAAATTACAAAACCTTACGAATTATACAGCTGGATAAGCCGAATGGGGCAACAGATGTATTATTACCAAGCGCCAACAGGATTTCCGGATAACGGACAATACTGGATTAATACTGGCTCATTGTTAAATCGAATGAATTTTGGTTTAGCATTAGCATCGCAGCGTATACCTGGGGTAAAATTGAATTTGCCAGCCTTAAATAGTAATAAGGAGCCCGAAAGTGTAGAGGCAGCATTGGTAACTTATAGCAAGTTAATTATGCCGGAAAGAGACCTCGGACAAACTGTAGCAAGGCTAAAGCCGATGTTGAACGACCCTAATCTACAGCAGAAAGTAGCGCAGGCAGCAGAGCAAAATAGTGCTAAGAAAGATAATAACAATACAGGTATGGAAATGCAGAGCATGGACAGAAAACCTGCGAAGGAAGAAAAAATAAAATTGGGAAATGGCAGAAAAGCCAATGAAAATCCAGTAATAAAAACACAAGCAGGTACAAATACAATGCTAGCTCAAGTGGTGGGTGTAATCATTGGGTCTCCAGAGTTTCAACGTAAATAATTAGTTATGGTTTCTAGAAGAGGATTTTTAAAAGGTGGAGGTTTAGCTTTATTCGGAATAGGGTTAGGCGGCATCCCAGGGTTTCTTGCTGATGCAGTTGCAGGAACTGTAACACCATCTTTATTCAAGAAGAAAAAGGTAATGGTCTGCATATTCCAACGTGGAGCAATGGATGGGTTAATGGCAGTAACTCCTTTTACCGATGACTATCTAAAAGCGGCACGTCCTTCGTTGTTTATGACCGCGGCGAAAGGTGCTGTTAACGAAAAACCACTGATTGATTTGGATGGTAGATTCGGTTTGCACCCTTCAATGGCCGCATTTGAACCTATGTTTAGGGAAAAAAGGCTAGGTATTGTACATGGTATTGGTTCTCCAAATACCACCCGCTCACATTTCGATGCCCAAGACTTTATGGAATCGGGTACGCCATTTAAAAAAGGAACTACCAGCGGATGGTTAAATAGAGCAGTAGGTTTGTTGGGGCATGAAGCGGCTACGCCATTTCAAGGTGTGAGCTTAACTTCTTCTTTGCCTAGATCATTTTATGGAGAAAATCCCGCAGTTGCGATTAAAAACTTGGCAGATTTCAATATCCAATTGAGAGGAAATGTAGCTGGTGCTAAAATGGCTTCTAAAAGCTTCGAAGATTTGTACGACCAAACGTCGTCAGATTTATTGAAGAACACTGGTAAAGAGAGTTTTGATGCCATAAAAATGCTCCAAAAAACCGATGTAAAAAACTACAAGCCAGAAAATAATGTGGTTTATCCAACAACTGCATTAGGCAATTCGTTAAAGCAAATTGCGCAGTTAATTAAAATGGATGTAGGTTTAGAAGTTGCTTTTGCCGAATCTGGTGGATGGGATACACATTTTAATCAAGGTAAAGATACTGGCGTGTTTGCTCGTAACGTAAGCGATTTGAGTAATTGCATGATGGCTTTCTGGAACGATTTGTCAAGATATCAGGATGATGTTACTGTAATGACCATGACCGAATTTGGACGTACGGTAGCACAAAATGGTACTGGAGGTACAGATCATGGACGTGGTTCTTGTAACTTTATTTTGGGCAATGCGGTAAATGGCGGCTTGGTGCATGGAATGGTTAATCCGTTATCTAAAGATAATTTAGAGGATGGACGAGATCTGGCTGTCACCACCGATTTTAGAAGTGTATTTAGTGAAGTTGCCGATGTTCATCTAGGCATCGAAAACGATAAAGTCTTATTCCCTGATTTTGATGGCAAGAAGATTGGTGTGATGCGGGGATAGTTTTAGGATTACAGTTTTTTTGAATTAACCAAGGTGGCAATGCTGCCTTGGTTTTTTTATGGGCAATAATTTGGTTACTATAATTTTACCTAAAGGTTTTAACTTTAATCTATTTTTGTAGCATGAAATTGATAAACAAGGTCTTTTTTATTCTAGGCTTACTGGTATGTATAGGCCAAGTGATTTTTGCTCAAAATCTTTCACAGCAAATTGTGGCTGGTCGAATCAATGATTCTTTGCAAATAAAAAAGCCTTACGTAATCTATATTTCTGCGGACGGGTTTAGGCATGATTATGCGGAAAAATATCAAGCAAAAAATCTACTTGCTTTAAGAGAAAAAGGCGTTAAGGCAACGTCAATGAAACCATCTTATCCATCGGTTACTTTCTCTAATCATTACACCTTGGCTACAGGAATGTATCCTTCTAAACATGGCATTGTAAATAATTCGTTCTACGACCCTAAGAAGAAACAGATTTATGTGAAAACAGATCCAAGTGCCATAAAAGACAGTACTTGGTACGGTGGCGTGCCTATTTGGGTGCTAGCAGAACAGCAAAAAATGTTATCTGCAGCTTTTTATTGGTTAGGTTCGGAAACAGCGGTACAAGGTATTAGGCCAACTTATTGGTACAATTTCAATGCTAAAATTCCGATGGAAACACGTATTGATGCAGTTAAAAAGTGGTTGCAATTACCGGAGGATAAACGTCCGCACCTTATTAATTTTTATTTCCCTGAAGTAGATGTCGCGGGCCATTATTTTGGTAGCAATTCAAAAGAAACAGCCGCTGCGGTAAAACTAATAGATGATTGCGTAGGTGAAATGGAGCAGATTACAAAGGAAGTAGGTTTGGAGGTTAACTTTGTTTTCGTATCTGATCATGGTATGACCGAAGCGGATAACAAAAACACCCTTGATTTGCCATCTGTAATAGATACTGCGAAGTTCATTGTGCCCAACGGCGATGCACTTATCCAAATCTATGCGAAAGATAAAAGGGATATTAGACCTCTTTACAAACAACTTAAGGCTAACAGTAAAGATTACCATGTATATCTAACCAAGAAGATGCCTAGACGTTGGCATTACAGCGCAAAAGATAATAAAGATGGTAGAATAGGAGATATTATTCTTATTCCTATTCTACCAAAGATTTTTAATTTAACAGGCAAGCCAACATCTATTGGAAAACATGGTTTTGATAACGATATGCCAGATATGCAAGCTGTTTTTTATGCTTGGGGTCCAGCTTTTAAAGAAGGATTAACGATTGATTCTTTCGAAAATGTACATATCTATCCGTTGTTGGCTAAAATTTTAGGTTTATCCTACACTCACCAAATTGATGGGGATGTAAAAGTTCTAACTTCGATATTGAAGTAGTTAATCTGATGTTTCACCAATTAATTTTCTTCAACCTTAAGGTTTATTAAATTAATTAACAGCGTAACATTTTAGTTCATTCTACGCTAATTCATTCTCATTACTGATATTTATATCAATAAACTAAACTTATAAGAATGAAGAAAATCTTTACCCTCGCTAGCGTAGCGTTACTACTTGCCAATTCTGCTTTTGCACAAAGATCTCAATCTCAAGGCACTGCTCAAAGAACGGCAAATACAACTCCGGCAGCAGTTTCTGCACCTAAAGAAGAAGCGCCTGCTAAAACTAGCACTAACATTGCATCAAGAAATATTGTTCCGGAAAGTGCAGTAGTAACCAACCATGCGGTAACTATTAACGGAAAAGCAGTGCCTTACAAAGCAACGGCAGGTACGCTACCAGTATGGGACGAAGAAGGAAAAACACTTGCGGGCCTGTTTTATACTTACTATGAAAGAACAGATATAGCTAATAAAGAGAACCGTCCTTTGGTAATTTCTTTTAACGGTGGTCCAGGTTCTGCATCGGTTTGGATGCACATTGCCTATACCGGACCAGTTGTGCTGAAAATAGATGATGAAGGTTATCCAGTGCAACCCTACGGTTATAAAGACAATAGTACCTCGATATTAGATGTTGCAGATATTGTTTATATCGACCCTGTAAATACTGGTTATTCAAGAGCGGTAAATAAAGATGTGCCTACCAATAAGTTTTTCGGTGTACGAGCGGATATCAAATATTTAGCAGAGTGGATTAACACTTTCGTCACTCGAAATAATCGTTGGGCTTCTCCAAAATATTTGATAGGAGAAAGCTACGGTACAACCCGTGTTTCTGGCTTAGCTTTAGAATTACAGAGTAACCATTGGATGTACCTAAATGGTGTTGTGCTAGTGTCGCCAACAGAGCTGGGCATACAAAGAGGTACGGCAATGGATGCTGCTTTACGCTTGCCTTATTTTGCAGCAACAGCTTGGTATCATAAAGCTTTATCTAGCGATCTACAAACGAAAAAGCTGACAGATATGCTGCCAGAAGTAGAAACTTTTACGATAAACGAATTGGTGCCTGCGATGGCTAAAGGAGGTTTTCTGCCTATAGAAGAAAAAAGGAAAATTGCTGCTAAAATGGCTCGCTTCTCAGGCTTGTCGGAAAAGGTAATCCTACAAAATAACTTAGATGTTTCTACTAATTTGTTTTGGAAAGAATTGTTAAGGGATAAAGGTTATACGGTTGGCCGCTTAGATTCAAGATACAAAGGAATTGATAAATCGGATGGAGGCGAGCGCCCAGACTATAATGCTGAATTAACCTCTTGGTTGCATTCATTTACACCGGCTATCAATATGTACCTGCGTAATGAACTCAATTATAAGACAGATTTAAAATACAACATGTTTGGGCCGGTACGTCCTTGGGATAATACTGGTGATAATACCGGTGAGAACCTAAGAGCGGCAATGGCTCAAAACCCATATCTGCATGTATTGGTACAATCGGGTTATTACGATGGTGCTTGTGATTACTTTAACGCCAAATACAACATGTGGCAAATGGATCTAAGTGGCAAACTGAAAGATAGGATGAGTTGGGAAGGCTATGAGAGTGGACACATGATGTATTTACGTAAGATCGATTTAGCTTTAGGAAACGATCATATTCGTGAGTTTATAAAGAAATCGACACCAAAACCTGGACAGCCCGCTAAGTTTTAATTAGCAGGTAAGTTATAAGAATAGCCCTGTGAACTTTGTTAGTTTACAGGGCTTTTTTAATGATGTTTTAGCTTTAGCTATTTCATGTATAATGATGCGTTTTGTACGTAAAATGAAGTAAGCATTAATTTATTATCAATTGTTTCCAGATAAATACGTAATTTTACCGCCCCAACTATGGAACAACTGAAAACATCTTTTGATTTTGAAAAGCCTTTGTCGGATTTGTATCAACAAATCGAAAAGGTTAAGCAAATTGCCGATAAGACTAAAGTAGACATGTCGGCTACACTTGCTGAGCTAGAAGAGAAAGCTTCGCAGACTAGTCAAAGTCTTTATGCTAATCTAACAGGCTGGCAAAAAGTTCAAATGTCTCGTCATGCAGAGCGTCCTCAAACGCTAGACTACATTAGCCTAATCTGCGATGATTTCATCGAATTACATGGCGATAGAACTGTAGGTGATGATAAGGCAATTATTGGTGGCTTTGCTACTATTAATGGTCAAACCGTTATGGTGATCGGTCATCAGAAAGGCAAAAATACTAAAGAGCGTCAGTATCGCAACTTTGGTATGGCTAACCCAGAAGGCTACAGAAAAGCACTACGTTTAATGCGTTTGGCAGAAAAATTCAACAAGCCCGTAATCTCTTTCATCGATACGATGGGCGCTTATCCAGGCTTAGAAGCTGAGGAACGTGGACAAGGTGAAGCTATTGCTCGTAACTTGTTAGAAATGTCGGTACTTAAAGTGCCAATCCTTTGTTTTATTGTTGGCGAAGGTGCTTCTGGCGGTGCATTAGGTATTGGTATTGGTGATAAGGTTTACATGTTAGAGCATACCTGGTACTCGGTAATTTCTCCCGAATCATGTTCTTCCATTTTATGGAGAAGCTGGGATTTCAAAGAGAAAGCTGCGGAGTGCTTAAAACTTACTTCTGAGGATATGTTCAAAAACCAGCTGATTGATGGCATAGTTAAAGAACCTCTTGGCGGTGCACATCAAAATCCAGAGGAAATGGCAGGAACTTTAAAAGCTCAGATTGTAGATGATTTAAAAGCACTCAAAAAAGTTAATTCAGATAAGCTTATTGCCTCAAGAATAGATAAATTCTGTGCAATGGGTGTAGTAAATGAGTAATCAGATATAAGGTGTCAGTAATTTGATGCTAAAACATATTAGAAGCACGGTCAATAAGATCGTGCTTTTTTGTTTCCTCTATCATTTATAGTAATTTTTAGCTACAATGCACAGGTTTTAGACTTAACAGGTTTTAGACTTAAGAAGTTTCGAAAACTTCGTAAGTCTTTTGATGGCCACCACTTCGAATAATTATTCCTAATTTCCAATATCGCTTTTGGCTAGTAACCTGAGTTAGATTATTAAGTCATTGATTTCAGAAATAATATGGCGTTCAGTATGGCCGAACCCTGAAATAAATTCAGGGTGACGTTAAATCGACGCTCCGTCATGCTGAATTTATTTCAGCATCAGCTTGGAAGGCTTTTTAGCGACTTTTATGATCGACATCAGGTTAGTTAAATATCCACTACTACTTCCCCAGAACTATGGTTTCCGAACTTTCCAATAGCTTTATTTATCCTGATCTACATTAGTACGACGATATGGTTCAACTCTTGAGGTGAAAATTATTAACTGCAGACTTTGAAACAAAAAAGCCGTCCCGATTTAAGTTGGGACGGCTCTATATAGATTATAAAATTATTTACAACTTCATAAAGTCTGGAGGAAGTTCTCCAAAATATTGGGCAAAATTTCCATGGCTAAATAAAGATTTAATTTGATTTTCTAAATCTTTGGCCACTTTAGGCTGACCATATTGTGCTGCAACCTTTGCCATAGGCATTAATCCGTAGAACAAACCAATTTGTATAGGCTGTTGACCAACTAATCTGTTTTTGCTTTTCGAAACATCTCCCAAATAAGTCACTTCTTTGCCAACATAGTCAGCATACTTTTTGATTAACTGGTTCGCTTTTTCAGTTTCGCCTAATATATATAGGTTTTGCGCCATTGTTGGAGCTCCCATAGCCGCACGCATGCCGTAAATTTTAGTAGGTATTACTTCGTCATACCTCTTCATTACTTTTTTAGCGTCTTCTAATCTTCCAGCTTTAATTAAACCAGTGGTTAAGCTATTGAAGATGTTGTTAAAGATCGAAATATCATCAGCAGATTGTATATCTAAATATTTAGCATTTTTAATGTTGCCCCACTTAAATTTATTCATTACGTGGTCATACATCGGATCTAGATTAATAGGCTGCTCTTCTTCACCTCTTTTAGTAGGGTCTAGTGGCAATAATCTTAATGCTAAACCTTCGCTGTATAAATATTTATCTAAGCCGTTAAACTGATCGGAAGGAACCGTACTTGCAAAGTAAACTGGACGTTTCCAATTGTTGTGTGCCAAGATGTCTAACATTGCTAGGGTTCCTTTAGTTACATAGCCTTTGTTGAAAGTCCAATCTAAACTTGGTACAATTTCTCCAGCACGATTTGCTGGCAGTGTTTTCGTGTTAATTACATCTTGTGGGTTAACCGTTAACTTAAATTTCTTTGTAGGAATAAAGTTGGTGGTAGTGCCATCTTGTAAAGGTAATTTATCCTCTGTATCGTCAGATAATAATAGGTCTACAATTTGCTTTAACTCAACTGGCTCAGCAATGTTCATGTCTTTGTAGTACATTACATCTCTCACGCCAGAAACATATTGTTTTTCTGTCATCGAAATTGGTAATGCTTCAGATTCGTGAACCTTACGTTTCATGCCATTGATATACCAATCTGTATCGAATAAACTTAAGTTTACCAACCTGATATCGGGTCTAATGCCTTCTACCTCTTGCGCATACCATAACGGATAAGTATCGTTATCGCCGTAAGTAAATAAGATCGCGTTTGGTGCGCATGATTCCATGTAGCTAATGGCGATGTCGCGAGCAACAGTTTTGGTCGATCTGTCATGATCATTCCAACCTTCTTTAGCCATTAATACTGGTGCTATTAATAAACCAATTACACTGGCTGCAATAGCGCCAGTTTTTGGGTTAACTTTTTTGAATAACCATTCCTTTATGGCAATAATTCCTAAGCCTATCCAAATGGCAAAGGCATAGAAAGAGCCAACATAGGCATAATCCCTTTCCCTAGGTTCCATAGGTTTTTGGTTTAGGTAAAGCACAATGGCCAAGCCGGTAAAGAAGAACAATAACCCAATAATTCCAGCATCTTTAGGATGACGGCCGAAATGCCAAACAGCTCCGATTATGCCTAGAATCAATGGCAAGAAATAGAAACGGTTGTAAGAGTTGCTTTCTTGGATAGACGGAGGCAAATTGCTTTGGTCGCCATAAAGTAGGGCGTCAATTGGTTTAATGCCACTGATCCATTGACCTTCGTAAACACTTCCTTGGCCTTGCTCTTCGTTTTGGCGACCAGCAAAATTCCATAAGAAATAGCGCATGTACATGAAGCCAACTTGGTGGCGCATAAAGAAGCCTACGTTGTCAAAAAAAGTAGGGAAATGCTCATCGCTCATTCCCATCATATCTTTATAATAGTCTATGTGTCGTTGATCATCACCATACATACGAGGGAATAGTACTTCGTGCTGTAATCTGCGGATACTGTCAGGAAAGGTTTCGTTCTCTCCGTAAACACGTTTAGTTTTTATTCCAGAAACTTCATATTTAGTATCGCCTTTGCGATAAGATTTACCTGTTTCTACAAAAAGCGGAGCAGACCCATCTTCTTGATATTTTGGAATTGAATTATAGTTAGGGCCAAAAAGCAATGGCCGATCTCCGTACTGTTCACGGTTTAAGTAGCTCAAAAATGAGAAAGCATTGTCTGGGTCGCTATTGTTTAAGTTAGGTTTGGCCTGTGCTCTAATAATAATCATAGCAAAAGAGCCATAGCCAAAAATGATTAGCACTGTTGATAACAGCGCCAGGTTTAAAATCTTTTTTTGGTGTTTGATAGAATATTTGATAGCCCAAACAAAACCACCAATTAATAAAATGGAGAAGAAAAGTACGCCAGTTCCAAAACCTAAACCTAAAGTGTTTACAAAGAAAAGATCAAAATAAGCGCCAAAAGAAACTAGGTACTGGATAATGCCATATTGTACCACCGCTAAAATTAAGATGCCGATACCAAGCGTTTTAAAAATACCAGTGGTGGTTGGGTTTGTTGTTTTCTTAAAGTAGTAAACAAATGCAATTGCTGGGATAGTTAACAGATTTAATAAGTGGATACCAATAGATAGCCCCATGATATAGGCGATGAAAAGTAACCATCGATCTGCTTTTGGCTCGTCGGCAACTGCTTCCCATTTTAAAATGCCCCAAAATACGATGGCGGTAAATAAAGATGAAAGTGCATATACCTCTGCTTCTACCGCTGAAAACCAGAAACTATCCGAGTAAGTGTATGCTAATGCCCCAACCACACCTGCTCCCATAATGGTAATCAAGTTTGCGGTGCTAATTTCTTCAGCTTTTTTAACCAATACTTTTTTGGCAAGAGCGGTGATAGTCCAAAATAAGAAAAGGATAGTAGCGCCACTTGCAACTGCAGAACCGAAGTTCATGAAATAAGCGATTTTTGTTTTATCGCCCATGGCGAATAAAGAGAAGAAGCGCTCTATCATTAAAAATAGCGGAGCTCCTGGTTGATGCACTACTTGCATTTTGTATGCAGAAGCGATAAACTCACCGCAGTCCCAAAAACTTGCGCTTGGTTCTAGTGTTAAAACATAAGTGATGGTGGCTATGAAAAAACAGGTCCAGCCAATGATATTGTTTATTTTTGAATAGTTCATATTTGTGATATGATGATTTCTAAACCTTATAGTTTGGTGCATTAAAATGCTGCCGAAAATAAAGAAATAGATTGATATAGGAGTTAGCGATTATCCTTATTTAACAAAAAATAACTAAATCTTATTGATAGTCAGTAGGGGTAGAAAATAATTTGAAATTTTTTGTGCGAGATATTTGCAAGTTTCAAAAATGTGCGTACATTTGCATTCCCTTTCAGCAACACGCTTGAAAATGGAGATTGTCCGATAGTATAAGGGTAGTACGACAGTTTTTGGTACTGTTTGTCTTGGTTCGAATCCAGGTCGGACAACAAATCACTTCGGGTTGTGAATAAAACCGCAACCCGATTTTTTATTAACAAGCATTGATACCCGCAAATCATGCCATTGCAATTTAATCCAGTTAAAATTTTCCCCGGAAGTGGAACCAAAGACCTCGCTAGTAAGATAGCTGAAGAATATGGTAAACCTCTAGGTAATGTTACCCTAAGTAAATTTAGCGATGGCGAATTTCAGCCTTCATTTGATGAATCGGTTAGGGGATGTGATGTTTTCCTAGTACAGTCTACTTACCAACCAAGTGATAATTTAATGGAACTGTTGTTAATGGTTGATGCCGCTCGTAGAGCATCTGCGCATTACATTACGGCTGTTGTTCCTTATTATGGTTTGGCCCGTCAAGATAGAAAAGACAAGCCAAGGGTGGCAATTGGAGCTAAATTGGTAGCCAATTTGTTAAAAGCAGCGGGAATTCACCGTATCATGACCATGGACTTGCATGCGGCGCAAATTCAAGGTTTTTTTGACATTCCGGTAGATCACTTGGATGGTGCAGTAATTTTTGTGCCTTATATCAAGAGCTTAGGTTTAGAGAATCTGACCATCGCTTCTCCTGATATGGGAGGTTCTTACAGAGCTAGAACTTTTGCTAAGTATTTTAACGCTGAAGTTATCATTTGCGATAAGCGTCGTAAACGTGCCAATGAGATAGAATCAATGTCTATTATTGGTGATGTTACTGGACAGGATATTGTTCTGATTGACGATATTTGTGATACAGCTGGAACTTTAGCTAAAGCAGCGCAGTTGATTATGGATAACGGTGCAAGAAGTGTGAGAGCAGTTTGTACGCACGCTGTGTTGTCTGGCAAAGCTTACGAAACAGTGGAGAACTCAGTATTGGAAGAACTGATTGTAACAGACACTATTCCTTTAAAACAGGAGAGTCCTAAAATTAAGCAGTTAAGCACTGCTAAATTATTTGCAAAAGCTATTGCTAGCGTAAATGAGTATGGCTCAATTAGTGAGCTTTTTAAAGTATAAATTTTAGGTTAATTGTAGATTTGGTTATTCGGTTAACCGATTTAAACAATTGCCACTAAATAATAATAAAAGGTTAATTGTAGAGCTGGTTATTCAGTTAACCGATTTAAACATTTAACCAGTTAAACAAATAAATATATATAATATGAAAACAATCGCTATTAGCGGTTCTCTTAGAGAGAGCGTAGGGAAACGCGATGCCAAAGAGCTTCGCTACGAAGGTAAGGTTCCCGCTGTATTGTACGGAGGTACTGAACAAGTACACTTTGCTATCACAAGAACTGATTTAAACGATGCTATCTATTCTCCAGAAGCTAGTTTTATCGAAATTACTGTTGATGGAAAAGCTGTTAAAGCTATCGTAAAAGATGCTCAATATCACCCATTAACTGACCTATTATTACACGTTGATTTTCTTCAATTATTTGATGATAAAGAAATCAACATGGAAATTCCTGTTAAATTAACTGGTACTTCTCCAGGTGTTAAAATGGGTGGTAAGTTAGTTCAAAAATTACGTAAACTACGTGTTAAAGCATTGCCTAAAAACATGCCTCAAGTAGTAGAAGTAAGTATCGAAAAATTAGAAGTAGGTAGCTTATTCCGTGTTCGTGATTTAGGAAAAGAGGAATATGTTATTACTAACACTCCAGAAGATACAATCGTTTCTGTAGGTATGTCTAGAGCATTGAAACAAGCTGAAAACGAAGCTAAAGGTAAAAAATAAGTCAAGGCTTTCTTGATTTACAAAAAAGCGTTCCGATGAAAATTGGAACGCTTTTTTTTTGACCCTCTCTGCCCGTCGGGCATCTCTCCCAGAGGGAGATAAATAGCAAAATTTATATTTGTCGTCTGCAAATTTCTCTCCCTCTGAGAGAGATGGCGTAGCCAGAGAGGGATTGATAATGTATATATTCATCAAACATTAAAGGTTTTGTTGGTTGCTCTTCCAAATCAATGACATACTATTATCTTTGTCCTTATGAAATTTCTGATTGTAGGTTTAGGAAACATTGGTGCCGAGTATGTAGGCACAAGACATAATATTGGTTTTGACATTGCCGATGAATTGGTTGCCGGTTTGGAAGGTGATTTCGAACACGGCAGGTTGGCCTATCATGCGGAAGTATCTCATAAAGGTAAAAAACTGCATGTGATTAAACCTACTACTTACATGAATTTAAGTGGTAAGGCAGTTAACTATTGGATGAAGGAACTAAAAGTTGCACCAGAAAATGTGCTGGTTTTGGTTGATGATTTGGCTCTGCCTTTAGGTAAATTGAGAATGAAATTGAAGGGTAGTAGTGCTGGTCACAATGGTTTAAAAAGTATTGAAGAAGTTTGTGGCGGACAGGACTATGCTCGTCTTCGTTTTGGTATTGGCGATGATTTTCCAAAAGGAAGACAAGCAGATTTCGTACTCGGTCAGTTTGATAAGAATGAGAAAAAAGAACTGCCCGTATTGGTAAATAGGGCAGTTAGTATGATTAAAAGTTTTGCTACTATCGGAGCAGCGCAAACCATGACCTTGTTTAATAAATAATTTTATCTTTTAGTAAGTTTGGTTATTTTTTCATGAAGCGAACCAATTTTAAATGGTTTTCCAATGATGTCATCTGCGCCTACACGTTTTGCAGTTTCTTTATCAGAATCTAAAACTCCCGCCGAAAAAGAGATGATTGGCACACTTTCTTTCCCTGGAATATGACCTTCTCTTATCTTTTGGATAGCTTCTAGTCCATTCATTACAGGCATGTAGGTATCCATTAATATTAAATCAAAATTGTCTTTTTCCAAGGCTTCTAACGCAGCTGCGCCATTGGTAACTACAGTAGATTGAACTTTCCAGTCGTTTAATATTTTTACGATTAAGAAAACATTGATGGAGTTATCTTCTGCTACTAAAATTCTCAAACCATCTAGTGTCGGAAGCTTCTCGGGAGTTTTTTTAGTTTCTATTTTTTCTTCTTTTTCCACTGTTTTATACCATTTGGTAAACGAGAAAGTACTTCCTTTACCTAATTCACTTTTCACATCTAGTTCTCCGCCTTTTAATTCGGCCAATTTTTTAACGATAGATAGCCCCAAACCAGTACCTCCGTAGATTCTAGTGTGTACATTTTCAACTTGCTCAAATGAATGGAAAATGGTTTTGATATTTTCTTCAGAAATACCAATGCCTGTGTCAATAACCGAAAACCTGAGTAGCGAAGTGTTCCCTTTGGCTTCAAGTGTTTCTAGTTTAAAGGTCACCTCTCCTTCGGTAGTAAATTTTACGGCGTTACTTAACAAGTTCATGAAAATTTGATTCAGACGGAGCGAATCTGCCATGATGTATTTGGGAACTTTCTCGTCTATAATCAGTTTTAAACGAATATGTTTCTCTAGCGCTTTGATGTTAAGTAAATTGGCCGCGTGAGTGGCCAGTTCTTTGATATCTGTTTCGGCAAAGCTAATGGTGTATTTACCTGCTTCTATTTTAGAAAGGTCTAATATGTCATTAATTACCCCCAATAAAGAGTTTGATGAGATATCTAATAAGCCTACAATTTCTTTCTGTTCTTCAGTAAGGTTTTCTTGGTTAAGCAAATGTATCAACCCAATAATTCCATTTATAGGCGTACGGATTTCGTGGCTCATATTGGCCATGAAACTTTCCTTCGCTCTTTTTCCTTGTTCAGCTTCTTCTTTAGCTTTAATTAAATCAGTTTGTATTTTTTCGAGCTGCTGGTTTTTAGTCCTAATCTCAATTTGTGTTTTAACCAATTGGATAAAAGAATCTACCTTGGCCGAGGTGATGTAAGGATCTAACGGTTTGTATAGATAATCAACGGCTCCTGCACTTAAACCTTTAATGGCGTATTTAGCTTCTGTAGAAATAGCGGTAACAAAAATGATTAGTATATCTTGGGTACGAGTATTGTTTTTTAATATCTCTACCAATTCAAAGCCATTCATTTCGGGCATTTGAACATCTACAAGGGCAATAGCAATATCTTTTTCCCAGCATATACGTAATGCCTCATTGGGTGAAGTTGTGGTGATAATATTGATGTCGTTCCTATTTAATAGGGCTTCTAAGGCAATAATATTTTCTTGCCTGTCATCAACAATTAAAAGGTTAATTTTGCTCATTTATGTGTGTGTAATTAACTTATTTTTTGGTAAATATTATTCTTCTTATCTACCGCTTTAAATTTTTTAGCAATCTGATAATCTCGAATGGCTTCTTTTCCTCCTAAGCAAAGAAAGCCAAAGTTAGCAAGGCTGTTATAAAACAGGCTGATTACGCTTCTTTGCAATTCTGGATTAAAGTAAATCAAAACATTTCTACATGAAATTACCTGAAATTCGTTAAATGGTCCATCAGATACTAAATTGTGCATAGAGAACAATACGTTTTTCTTCAAAGATCTCGAAATAGAGGCTGCATCGTACTGGGCCGTATAATAATTGGCTAAAGATTTTCCGCCGTCTATGGCATGGTAGTTCTCCGAATACTGTTTCATTTTTTGTAGGTCGTAAATACCCTCTCTAGCCGTTTCCAATACTCTATGATTGATATCTGTACCATAAAAGAAGCTACGGTCGTACAAGCCTAATTCTTCAAATAGGATAGCGAAAGAGTATAATTCTTCTCCTGTCGAGCAGCCTGCGTTCCAAACTTTAACGTGAGGGTATGAACTGAGGTATGGTATCACATTTTCTTTCAGGGATTTGAAGAACCTTGGGTCTCGGAACATTTCGGTTACGTTTACAGTTACCTCATTTAAAAAATCATGAAAGAAATCTTCATTGTTGGTTAAGGTGCTTCTGAGATCAAAAAAATCAAGTCTTTTTAATAGCATTATCCTATCCAGCCTTCGTTTTAGAGAAGCTCGAGAATATCCTTCAAAATCAAATCCATAGATATTTCTGGTAACTATAACTATTTCTTCTACTTGTTCGTCTGTAATCAATTCTTTCGTCATGTACGTTCCAAATACTAACTAAGCCATACTCTAAGCATGGATAATAATTTGTCGATATCTACTGGCTTTGAAATATAATCGCTGGCACCAGCTTCCATGCATTTTTCTCTATCGGTTTTCATTGCTTTTGCAGTTAAAGCAATTACAGGGAGATTGGCCAAATGTCTTTTAGCCCTAATTTGTCTCATGGCCTCATAGCCGTCCATTTCAGGCATCATGATATCCATTAATACTAAATCAATCTCTTTGTGCTCTTCTAATTTTTCCAGTGCTTCAACACCGTTATTGGCAATAATCACTTTGATATCGTAATCTTGCAAAGCAGAAGATAAGGCGAAGATATTCCGCATATCATCATCAGTAATTAAAATAGTTTTGTTCTGTAATGCCTTTTCAATGGTTGGTGCGTAGTTCTTGGGCGCCTTGGTTACTTTGACAGCATCTTCTTGCTTTGGAGAATCTGCCTGTAATTTTTTCATGAATAAGCTAACCTCATCTAAAAGCCTATCGTTAGATTTATTGCTCTTCAACACCATGGCTTGCGAATAACGCATAATATGTGCCATTTTTTCCTTATCAAGTTCCATTGCGGTGTTGATAATTACTGGTACATCTTTCGTTTCTGGGCTAGATTTAATTTCATCCAACAAATCAAAACCAGAAATGTCAGGGAGTTTTAAATCTAAGATTATACAGTCAAAAATACCTTCATCTAGCATTTGCCTTGCCTCTGCGCCAGTATAAGCTTGAGAAACTTTTGCTCCTTTTTTGATCAATTGCTCCGTAACTTCATTGTTTTGCAGTACTTGATCTTCAATAACCAACACGTTGTTAAAATCATATTTGTACTGATTAGATAGCAATTCAAAAGCATGGTCTAATTTCTCTTTGTCTACAGGTTTTTTAAGAAAGCCGATAGCACCTTCTTTTTTAGCTTTGCTGGCTTTTTCGTCACCTGCAGACATCATATGAATAGGAATATGTTGTGTGATAGGGTTAGCTTTAAGTTGCTTCAAAATGCTCCATCCATCCATTACAGGTAACATTACATCAAGTACAATAGCATCGGGTAGTTCAGCAATTGCCAATTCCAAACCTGTATCTCCACTATGTGCTAAAATAGGCTCGAAACCTTTTTCGATGGCATAAGCTTTTAATATTTCGGCAAAATTCTCGTCATCTTCCACAATTAAGAGTCTATTCCCATCACCGCTTTTAAGTTGGAAAGGTTCTCTTTCAATAGTAGGAGATGTTCTTTCTTCGTAAACAACTACACTTTCTTTTTCGGCTTCAACAGTAGCTTTGTTCTCCTTTTTACCACCTAAATTTTGAGGAATAAATAAGGTGAATGTACTTCCAATACCTACTTCGCTTTTTAACTGAATTTCTCCTCCTAGTAAATTAGCTAGTTCTCTACTGATGGATAAGCCTAGGCCTGTGCCTCCATATTTTCTGCTGGTAGAGCCATCTTCTTGCTGAAAAGCTTCAAAAATAACCTGTAATTTCTCTTTAGGAATACCAATTCCTGTATCGGTAACCGAAAAGTAAATAGGGTCTAGTTCGTTATCTAATAATGATTTGTTCTGTCTAATTTGGTTCTTTTGGGCAATGCCAGCTTCTACAGTAATGGTACCTTTTGCTTTAGTAAACTTAAAGGCGTTAGACAATAGGTTTTTAATAATTTGTGCTAAGCGAGTTTGGTCTGTAGTAATAGTTTCCGGTAAATTGTCTGCTAACTTAAACTCAAAATTGATGTCTTTTTGGTTCGCAACTTCGACAAATAGCGATTTAGTGTGGCTTTGAATTGTACTAGGCCTTACTTGTTCTATCACCAAATCAACATTGCCCGATTCAATTTTTGAAAGATCGAGGATGTCATTAATTAATGATAATAGGTCAGATCCTGCATTGTGGATTACGCCTGCATATTTAATTTGTTCTTCTGATAGATTGGCCTGTTTGTTCTCTTTTAAAATTCTAGCCAATATCAAAATACTGTTGAGCGGTGTACGCAATTCGTGGCTCATGTTGGCCAAGAATTCTGATTTATATTTGCTGCTCAATTCTAACTCTTCCGCTTTTAGGCTGATTGCTTCTTTGGCTTGGTTAATAGAAAGGTTCTTTTCTTCTAATAATTGTGCTTTTTCTTCCAGCTCAGAATTGGCCTGTTGCAGTTCTTCTTGTTGCACCCTTAACTCTTCTTCTGATGCCTGAAGTTCTTCTGTTTTATGCATCAAGTCTTCATTGGTTACGCGAAGCTCCTCTTGCTGACTGGTAAGTTCTTCTGCTTGCTGCTGAGTTTTTTCGAATAGTACTTGCAGTTTAACCTTTGCCACCATACTGTTTACGGCCACTCCAATATCTTGAGCTACTGTGCCCAATAGTTCTAAGTGAACCTCAGATGGAGCCTCTGTTAGTCCGATTTCTAATACGGCGATGGTTTCATCCTCAAATAAAATTGGTAGGCAAATGAGATGGGTAGGCACTGCATCGCCTAAGCCAGAACTGATTTTTAAGTAGTTTTCAGGAACTGGGTGGAATATCTTTATTTTCTTTTCCAGCGCTACTTGACCCACCAAGCCTTCGCCAAAATGATACTTTTTTTCGCTGATATTATCTTCAAGGGCAAAGCCACCTCTCATTTTAAGGGTTTTCTGACCACGATTTGCAAGATAGAAAGCACCAACTGGATAATTTAGCAAGTTACAAATGGAACTGATGATATTTTTTGCCAGCTGATCCATGTCAAACTCGCCCCGCATCATTTCGTTTATTTTAGCTTCACCACTTAAAATCCAGTTATGATGTTCGTTTTTGATTGAAAGTTCTTCAAGTTCTTTGTTGGTAATGAGTATCTGTCTTTCAGTTTCCTTTTGTAAGTCGAAAGTGCCGCGAATATATTTTAATAAGAATAAAATTAATCCGAAAATAATTATAGAGCTCGTTATAATAACGGAAATAGTTCGTGTTCCACGACTAGTGCTAATATTCTGCCTTTCTTTTAAGAGTTTATATTCTACAGCAATCAACTCATCATTAAAAGTTAAAAACTTAATTTTATCTACCCTGCCTCTGTCGGTTAGAAATTGTTGTTTAGCAGCTTCAAAATTTCCATTATTGCCTTTTGCTGCAATTTGTTTCATGTCAGAAACTTTAGCAACAGCGTAAAACTTAATGCTATCAGCTTTTTTTACTTGTTCAGGATTATCATCTACTAAATCGATCAACTTCTCAACCAAAGGTAAAATCTGGTTGATATTCTCATCATAAGGAGCTCGGTAATTGTCTCTTTCCGTTAATATAAATCCTCGCAACGACGCTTCTGCGTGTAAAAGTTTGATTTCTAATCGTTCTGCTGTTTTTGCCACTTCTTGCGTATGCGAAACCCAATCATAACTGTCATTTAATGATTTGATACTGAGATAAGAAGCAATAGCAGAAATCAGTACAAAAAATAATGAAACTGTAAAACCAGTAAGTATTTGCTGCTTAAAGGAAAGTTTGAGCATATAAACCTTAGATTAATATTGAAAAATGTACGCTAAGATAATCATTAAAGGAGTAAAAGCTAAAAATGTGATGATAATTAGCGATTGGAGAACAGGGTAAAGTAGTTGTTTTTACTAACTTTAACCACTCAAAATAATTAAAATAATGAAACTATACGGCATCCCTAATTGTAATACAGTAAAGAAAGCACAAGATTGGTTAAAAAATAACGGTAACGATTTTGAATTTCACGACTTTAAGAAAAAAGGCATTACCGCAGAGAAACTTACGGAGTGGTTTGAAACTTTTGGATGGGAGAAAGTAATTAATAAAGCTGGCTTAACCTTCAAGAAATTAACTAAGGAAGAACAAGTTGCAATCAATTCGGCAGCTACTGCAATACCTTATTTGATTAACAATACCAGCGCTATTAAAAGACCAATTGTAGAGATTGATGGTAAGCCAGTTTTGCTAGGTTTTAAAGAAGAGGAATATCAGGTGTTACTAGCTAAGTAATGGGCTTGTTAAATTTTGTTAAAAGGATTAGATAGAGGCTTAAGTGCCTTACATTTGGATATGTTGAAGAAGCTATATTTATTAGGTTTATTGTTGTTGCCTTTGTTTACGTTGGCGCAGAATACTTACGTTACTGGGAATGTTTTTGATAACGAGCAGCGAAGCTTGGCACTACAAGACGTTGCCGTGAGAAATTTAACAACAAAAGTGTTAGTTGTAACCGATAAAGGTGGCCGTTTTGCTCTTGCTGCAAAAGCTGGAGATTTGATTTCATTTGGACTTTCGGGCTATAAAACTGATACTGTTTATCTAACCAATTTATTTGCAAAGAATATTTATTTAAGATCAGCCGTAAATACTTTGAATACTGTTAACATAACTACAGCTAAAGTTTCGCCATTTTTAGATACGAAAGATCCAGAAGCTGTTGCTGCCAGACAGCTTGATGCTTCCAAAAACAGAGGAGGATTACGTTTGGGATTGGGTTATGGAAAATGGCGTAGACAACAAGCAAAAGAGCGAGAATTAGAAGAGGCTGCTGATATTAACGAAGAGATTTCAAAGAACTTTAATAAACAGGTAATTCAGAAATTGGTGGGCTATAAAGAAAAAGATTTAGACGATTATATTGGGATGTACCGTCCAACTCCTGAACAGATTAAATCAGAAACACCATTTAATTATACTTACTATATTGCCACTACGTTTAACGAGTGGAAAAAACTTCCCGCTGAATCAAGGAAGATGCCCACTTTACCTAAATTGAAAGGAAATCCTTAGTTTCAGTAAAATTCATGTGCTATTGTTGAAAATTGTTTCTTTTCAATTTACTTTAGCATTAAATTAATCAAACATGCAAAAAACATTCTTGAAAACCTTAGCGGTCGTGTTAACCGTTTTATATGGGCAATTGAGTTTCGCTCAAGAAAAGCCAGTGAGTAAATATGTGCCAGAAGAGGCTTTTAGTCCTTTATTCTACACTCAAAATGGCAATGAATATCGTTCTGCTAGTGGTGCTCCTGGGCCTAAGTACTGGCAAAATAGGGTAGATTATAACATCAGTGCTAGTTTAGATGAAGCTACCAATAGAGTTAAAGCCACTATTACCATTACTTATAAGAATAACAGTCCTCAAAAACTGCCTTATTTATGGTTGCAGTTAGATCAAAATTCGTTTAAATCTGATTCTCGTGGATTGGCTATCACTCCAGCTCGCAGTAGATACGGCGCACAAGGTGAAAAATTTAATGGCGGTTACGATATTACCAATCTATCTGTTTCTCAAAAAGCGAAGGCTGTAAAGTTTACTTCTCTAGTTGAAGATACGCGTATGCAGATCCGCTTAGATCAACCAATGGCTGCAAACGGTGATATTGTGGTAATCAAGATGGATTATGTATATGAAATTCCAGTATTAGGTTCTGATAGAACAGGGCACTTAACTACCAAAAATGGAGAGATTTTCGCTGTTGCACAGTGGTTTCCTCGTATGAGTGTTTATGATGATATTTTAGGATGGAACACCTTACCTTATTGGGGTGCTGGAGAGTTCTATTGTGAATATGGCGATATCACTTTTGATGTTACTGTACCTGCAAATCATATTGTAATGGGTTCTGGAGAATTGTTGAATCCTCAAGAAGTATTTACAGCTGAGCAATTGAAACGTTGGAACGAAGCAAAAAATAGTGATAAAACTGTTCATATCAGATCAGAAGCCGAAGTAACAGATCCAAAATCTCGTCCGGCAAAAGATAAATTGACTTGGAAGTTTAAAATGACGAACACTCGAGATGCGGCTTGGTCTTCATCAAAAGCTTTCGTTTTAGATGCAGCACGCATCAACTTGCCAAGTGGAAAAAAATCGTTGGCAGTTTCTGCGCATCCAGTAGAAAGTAATGGCTTAGATGGTTATGGTAGAGCGGTGGAGTACGTAAAGGCTTCTATCGAACATTACTCGAAAATGTGGTATGAATATCCTTATCCAATGGCGGTAAACGTAGCTGCAAATATAGGCGGTATGGAGTATCCAGGTATTGTTTTTTGTGGTTGGAAAGCTAAAAAAGGTGATGCTTGGGGTGTAATTGATCACGAATTTGGTCACATTTGGTTTCCGATGATTGTAGGATCTAACGAACGTAAATTCGGCTGGATGGACGAAGGTTTCAATACTTTTATCAACGATTTATCGAGCACTGAATTTAACAACGGTGAGTATAAACCACGCAAAATGAATATGAATGCTGTTGGTAAAGCGATCATTGGAAATCCAAAATTTGAGAATATGATGTTGATGCCAGACGGAATGGCAGAAAATAACATTGGCTACAACTTATATTACAAACCAAGTTGGGCATTACATATCTTGAGAGATCAGATTTTAGGTAAAGACCGTTTCGATTTTGCTTTCAGACAATATATTAATGATTGGGCCTATAAACACCCAACTCCGTTTGATTTTTTCCGTACCATGGAAAATGCTGCTGGTGAAGATTTAAGTTGGTTCTGGAAAAGCTGGTTCTTAAATAACTGGAAAATGGATCAAGGTATTTCTGAAGTGAAAGAAGTGAAAAATAATGGCGCAATAACTGCTTACACCATAAAGGTGGATAACCTAGATAAAATGCCTTTGCCAATTATTTTAGGTATTAAAACTAAAAGTGGTAAAACGGAGATAGTAAAAGTAGCGGCAGATGTGTGGATGAAAAATACAAGTTGGTTGGTTAATTACCCAACAACGGAGGAAGTAGTTGAAGTGGTGTTAGATCCGCAACAAGTATTGCCAGATAGTAATACTGATAATAATAAATGGACTGCTGGTAGAAACTAGTTCTAAAGTATAAAAATGAAAACCCGTAAGCTTAACCTTATGGGTTTTTTTATGGAAAAAAATAAAGCCAATATTCTTTCGAGTTGTGAATATCAAATATTATTTGATATTTTAGCTTCAACCAAACCGAAGCCGCTAGGCTTTTAACCAAATATAATCTAATGAAAAGAACAGATGCTAGGCTTTGCTATATAGCAGAGATTGATCCATTTACGCACAACTTACACCTAATTTTTGTTGAAAAAACAGTACTGAATAACAACAGATTTATCAGTTATAGTTCTATAAAATAATAGGAGTGTTAACCTTTTGTTATTTCTAAGGTAATATTGTTTTTAACTGCATTGCTTAAAATTGCTGCAATTATCAAATGAGCGTATCTCTAAAAAATAGATTAAGCTAATCTCAATAAAAAGATGTCTTTTAATAAAGTTCAATTGTACTCCGATCAGATACTGCTAGATATGCTGAAGCTGGATAAAAGACAGGCTTTTGACGCTATTTATAATAAATATTGGGAAGGTATTTACTTATATATCGCAAAGATTATTAAAGATGAAGAGGCTGCGCAAGACTTACTGCAAGAGATTTTTGTTTCTTTTTGGTTAAGGTGTGAAGAATTGGAAATCGAATCCTTAAAAGCATATTTGTTTACCGCTGCGAGGTATAGGTCGTTAACTTATATCAAACAGAATATTAAAAAGAACAATTATGAAGAATCTATGTCTGAGTTTTTTTCGCAACATGATCATTCTCTAGAACAGAACATAGATGCTAAAGAACTTGCTAATTTCATCGACGATCAGCTACAGTTATTGCCCGAAAAAATGCGGGAAATCTATGTGCTGAGCAGAAAAGAACTCCTATCTCATAAAGAAATATCCGAAAGATTATCTATCTCTGATAAGACAGTAAAAAAGCAAATTGGTAATGCACTAAAAATTTTTAGATTAAGGTTAAGTGACCTTTATATACTAATTTTACTTTTATATTGTTAATCTCTTAGAAACACATACTACCACGAGTTCTTTTAAGAGACTTGTTAGTAAAAGCATGAAAGATAATCGTATTCTAAAAATTCTCTCGAGGTACCTTAACCATCAAAGCGATAATGCCGAGAAGGTAAAGGTAGAGGCTTGGTACGACCATGAGTTTGCTAAAACAGATCTCAAACTGGACGATGCTAAGCGTGCTTTTTTAAGGGATAAGATGAAGCGGGAGATCAATAGAGAGATTTCAGATCAGAAATATACCTTAAAGCACATGGTTTTAATGATTGCTTCGGTAATTTTAGTGTTTCTGAGTTTCATTTTCTATTTCAGCATTAACCCAACTATCGATACCACAAAGTTTATCACTAGAAAAGTAGATATGGGTAAGAACATGATTATCCAGCTTAACGATAGTTCTTTGGTTACACTTAATGCAGGTAGTGAAATTCGTTATCCGGAACGTTTCTCTAAAAAGGATAGAAGAATTTATTTGATAGCTGGAGAAGCATTTTTTGAGGTAAAGAAAGACGCTAAACGACCTTTTATTGTAGAAACTGGTGGAATAGAGACTAAAGTGCTTGGTACAAAGTTTAATGTGAACTATTATAGTTTTTACGATAAGATATCGGTAACTGTAGCGAGTGGAAAAGTTAAAGTAAGCAAACCAGATAGTCTAAAATCTATAGGAGATTCGGTAGTTTTTCTACTTCCTAATCAACAGGCAGTTTTCGATAAAAATAGTAAGCTATTAATTAAGAAAGATATCAATGCTGATAAGGTGAAAGGCTGGATGAACGGCGATCTTTATTTTGATAATGAAAAACTTTCTCATGTAGTAGAAGTGCTAAAAACCAGATTCAAAAAAGAAATATCTTTTCATAATGATTCTTTAAAAGAATATCGAGTGTCTTTAGGTTTTACTAATAAAGATTCCTTTGACCATGTTCTTTTCGCGATTAAAAAAGCTAATAATCTTAAGTCTATAGAAAAGGACGGGAAGATTGTATTGATGGTTAATCATTAATTTTTATTTGTTTTTTCCTTTATTGTAACCATCTAAATGTGGTTTCTCTTCTTTTAAGATATATTTTTTATTTTTTTTCTATTTCGTCTACTACCTAGTTGCGTCATTGTATACTTATATATGAACCAACACAAAAAACGATATGAAGAATATCTCACTTTTACCAGAATCACTAGTCGCTCAATTTCTACGAGCTGAACTTTAATTATCCTCAAACCAAATAGTGAACAATAATTATTATCCATCTTTTATGAAGAAAAGAGAAAGTAGCCTTTCAATTGCAAAAGGAAGTGCTATAAAATTTTTATGTTTCGGCACCTTGTTACTGATGTTGTTGCAAACACAGCCCTCGTTAGCACAAGGGATAAATAACCAAAATATCACGGTGAACTTTAATAAGAAAAACCTTAAAGAAGTTTTAGTGGTGCTACAAGAGAAAAGCGGTTATCAATTTGTTTATAATGATGCCTTGATTTCTCGTTACAAAGACATCACAATTTCATTGAACAAAGAAACAATCGATCAATCTTTGAACAGGATTTTGGGAAACACATCGCTGTCTTTTACCAAACAAGGTAATAAGATTATCATCTCAGAAAGAGCCAAACAAGAAGTTACGCAAACCATTAAAGGTAAAATTGTAGATGAATATGGCGGCCCAATGCCTGGTGCCACGGTGCAGATATTAGAATTAAAAAGAACTGTTGTCGCCAATAATGATGGGGATTTTGAAGTTAAAGTGCCACTAGGAACTTACGCTATAGAAGCGAGCTTTATGTCTTACCATCCAAGAAAAGTATCTGGAGTTAAGGTAGAAAAGGCAAAGACTGTAGAACTTAAAATAGAGCTAATTCCGCAAGCAAACGCATTAAACGAAGTTGTTGTTACTGCACTAGGCATTAAAAGAGAAGAAAAAGCGTTAGGTTTTGCTATAACAACTGTTTCTGGCGAACAGCTAACAGAAGCACTTTCTAATAACTGGACTGATGCCCTATCTGGAAAAGTTGCGGGTTTAAACTTGCTGAGATCTAATGCTGGACCTGCTGGTTCTAACCGCATTATCTTAAGGGGAGAAAACTCGCTTTCTGGTAATACAGAAGCATTAATTGTAATAGATGGCGTTATTGTAAGCGGATCTAGCGGAAGAGCAACGGGTAATGGTAGTGCATACATGGGCGATGATTCTCCGAGCGATTATGGAACAAGTGTCAACGATATTAATCCTGCGGATATTGAAAGTGTTTCGGTACTGAAAGGTCCAGGGGCAACTGCTTTGTACGGAGCTAGAGGTGCTGGTGGTGCTATCATTATTACCACTAAATTGGCCGATCCAAAAGTGAAAGGTGTTGGTATCACTTTTTCTTCTAATGCTGCTTTTGAGCAAACTTCAAGGTGGCCAGATTATCAGAACGAATACGGACAAGGAGATGAAGGCGTAGATTATTATTCTTATGGAAATTCAGAAGATGGGAGTAGCCAAAGAGGAACAAGTAACGCTTGGGGTGCAAGATTTGATGGACAAAGTTTCTATCAATATAACCCAAACAGTAACACCGGTGCAACAGTAAGAACGCCTTGGGTTGCTTATCCTAATAACAAAAAAGACTTCTTTGAAACGGGTTCAACTTTTACCAATAATATTTCGCTAGAAGGAGGTAATAAAGCTACTTCTGCAAGATTATCTTATACCAATCTCAATAATACTTGGATTATCCCTAACACGGGCTACGAACGTAATACCGTTAGTTTCAATGTGAATCAGAAGATTACAAGTAAGCTTACAGTTGCTTCAAAAGTATCTTATACCAACAGGTTTAGCGATAATTTACCTTCGGCTGGATATAACAACCAAACCATTATGTATTGGATGGCAAGAGCGGTACCTAGTGCAGATATCGATTGGTATAAAGGCTATTGGGTGCCAGGTTTCGAAGGAAGTAGTCAGGTAACGCCTTTCTCTACAAATTTTGATAACCCTTACACCATTACTTATGAGATGTTGAACAAACAAACTCGTAATAACGTAACTGGAAATATCAATGCTACTTATAATTTCACTTCAGATTTATCCCTGATGGTAAGAACATCAATGGATATGATGTACGATAAAAGGTCGCAACAAAGACCTAAAGATACCAGGAAGTTTAGAGATGGAATGTACCGTACTCAAAATATTTTCACACAAGAATTAACCACAGATTTTTTTCTAAAATATAAGAAAGAGGTTTCAGAGAAGTTTGATATCGACCTTACACTTGGTGGATCTACTTTGAAAAATAAATACATTAGAGACGAAATTAGGGCTGATAGGCTGTTTGCGCCAGGCATATTCAATTTTGCCAATAGTATGGATGTACCTTTGGCTTATCAAACCTTAAGTAACTATGGAGTAACAAGTGGTTTTGGTTTAGCTAGTGTTGCTTATGATAATTTCTTGTTTTTAGATTTAACAGGAAGGCTAGATTGGACGAGTACATTGGTTACAGCACAATCTACCGAAGTTAAGCCATTCACTTATCCATCGGCAAACTTAAGTTTTATACTTTCAGAAAAATTGAAGCTCCCAAAAGCATTTTCATTTGTAAAGCTTAGAGCATCTTATGCAGAGGTTGGAAACGGAGGTACTACACCTTACCTTACTTCTTACGTCTACAATTCAGAAACTACTTTCCCTTCTGGCTTAACCAATCCTAATTCATTAGCTAACCCTAATTTATTGCCAGAAAGATCTAAAAGTGTGGAGTTTGGGGCAGATATCAGAATGTTTAAGAACAAATTGAACTTAGATGTTACTGTTTACCAGAACAATACTGATAAGCAAATTCTTAATGTGCCTGTTGATAGGGCTTCTGGTTATTCGAGTGCAGTTTTAAACTCGGGAGAAGTACAAAATAGAGGTTTAGAAATTAGCGGAAATGCAAATATCATCCAAGGCAAAAGAAATGGTTTTGCTTGGAAAATGTTTGCCACGTTTACAGCAAATAAAAATAAAGTGCTTTCGTTGGCTGATAGCGTAGAAACTATTATTCTACAAACTGGTCCAGGTTCTAGAGGCTTTGTAGAAGCAAGGGTAGGTGGTAGCATGGGAGATATGTATGGTTTAGGTTATGAACGCTCTCCAGACGGGCAAATCATTTACGAAAATGGTTATCCAGTAAAAACCTTGGAATCTAAATTCTTGGGGAATGTTTATCCAAAAGGAAAGTGGAGCGTAGGTAACGAATTTAGATACAAACAGTTTAGGCTAAACGTATTGTTTGATGGCCAGTTTGGCGGCAAAGCTTATTCACATACCCATGCTAATTTGGCTCAGGGAGGTAAATTAACTAAAACCTTACTAGGAAGGTACAATGGCATTATTGGTAATGGTGTAATTGCCAATGGCGATGGTACCTATCGTAAAAATGATGTAATAGCACCAGAAATTTGGACTTACTATCTAGAGCATTTCAATCCAGATAATATTGAAGGAAATCTATTTAAAACAGACTTTATCAAATTTAGAGAGGCCCGTTTAGATTATACTTTTTCGAGTAAGTTAGTGAGGTCGTTGAAACTTCAAAAAGCAAGTATTGGTGTTTGGGGGCGTGATTTATTTATTTTCAGTAAATGGCCATCTTTCGATCCAGAATTTGGTACGCTATCAGATGGTATGATCAGATCTGGATTTGAAATTGGACAATTCCCCGCAACCAGAACCTTCGGTGTAAATCTTAATGTTAGTTTCTAAATTTTCCCTATATAAAATGAAGAATTTAAAAGTATTAGCAGCAGTATTGGTTATCCTTCTGGGATCATGTACAAAAGCTTACAAAGAATTAAATACCAATCCAAATGGCGTTGCGGTTGCAGTGCCAGAGAGATTGCTAAATCCAGCTGTTTATTCGGTAGCACAGTTTGGTCCTACTAGGGCGCATACCATTAATAACGATTTAATGCAGGTTTGGGTGTCGGTAAACGAAGCCGATGAATTGCATAGATATGTGATTAGACCAGCAGTATCAAACACCATGTGGAATACCTGGTATCAGCAAAAAACCAACTTTTTGGATATGTATCGCATTGCAAGTACAGCTCCAACAAAGGGTGTAGCTTACATGGCCATCGCTAATATTATGGATGCGCATGTAACTTCATTGCTTACTGATACCTACGGTGATGTTCCTTATTTTGATGCTAATAAGGGGTACACAGATAATATCCTCACACCAAAGTTTGATAGACAAAAGGATATATATCAAGATATTTTCAAAAAGCTAGAAGAAGCAAATACCTTATTAACAGCAACCATCACGCTCAACGATATGCAAAAAAATCTTGATGCACTTTATGCAGGCGATATGGTTAAATGGAGAAAATTTGGCAATGCCCTTTATATGCGTTTGCTGTTAAGGGTTTCTTATCGTACCGATTTAATTGCTGATGGAATGTCGCCTGTAGATAAATTGAAGCAGATTGTTGCTTCACCAGCTACATATCCGGTATTTGCAAATAATAGCGAATCGGCAGTGTTAAACTTTACCGGAGAAACTTATCCGCTAAGATCTCCATTTGCAAGTTACCGAACAATAGACTTTACTGGCGGTGGTTCGTTGGCAGAATTTTTTGTGAATAACCTAACCGAATGGGGAGATCCAAGAATTGCTTTATGGTCTACCAAAGTAGATAACGAATACTCGGGTATTCCAAGCGGCTATGCAACTGGACAAATTCCGGCTATTAAATCTGTATATCCAACAGCGCTGAGGTTAGATGCTAGATTTGGAGCTATTATTACTTATTCAGAGATACAATTTATTTTGGCAGAATTGGTAGTGAAAGGCATCATTTCTGGCAGCGCTCAAACTTATTACAATAACGGTATCCAATCTGGTATAGAATATTGGGGACAAGCACTACCGACAGGTTACCTAATTTCTTCAGAAATAATCTGGGACGACACGTTGACAGAAGAGCAAAAGATGGAGAAAATACATCTTCAAAAGTACTACACGCTTTTCTTCACAGACTTTCAGCAATGGTTCGAGTATAGGAGAACAGGACATCCTATTTTAACCAAAGGATTAGGAGTGCGCAATGATAAGGTAATGCCAACTAGGTTGTTCTATCCTGTTATTGTTCAATCTTTAAATAGGTCTAATTATAACGATGCCATTTCAAAACAAGGTCCAGATGACTTGAAAACGTTGGTTTGGTGGCAAGAAAAACAAAATTAATCCCGATAATTTATTAGGTATATGAACAGAATTAATTCAGTAAAAACGATGACTTCAATAGTACGTTTTTCAAAGTTTCTGGTATTGCTGGTGGTTTTATTCTCATCTTGTTTAAAGGAAGATATCAATACCGCTGAAGGTATTCCTAGCGACTACATGTCTATTTTAGACGTGAAGACGCTTTATAAAGGAGCCGATATTGTGTTGAATAAAGATAACATGTTCGGTGCTTCTAAAATAACTGGTGTAGTAATTTCAGATGAAGCAGCAGGCAACATTCCAAAGGGATATTTGGTGTTGCAACAAACCAGTAGATTTAGAACTCGCGGTGTAGTTTTGAACTTTGGTGCAAGCGCTAGCCTACCTTATAAATTGGGAGATTCGATTACGGTAAAAGTGGAAGGAACCACACTGGGTAGAAGAAATGGAGTTCTGCAAATTAATGGGGTTTCTTTAAGTGAAATTTCAAAAAATGCAGAACAGGTTTTTTACGAGCCAACACAACTTACATTAAGCGAATTAAAGAATAACTTTAACAACTACGAATCTACCTTAATCAAGATAGCCCATGTTGATGCATTAACACCAAATGTTCCTATTGCCGGCGAAAATGAAGTTAAAGAATTAACTGGAGCAAAGGCAACATTGCATGTAGAAAGCACAGCGACATTTGCCAGTAAAGAAGTGGCAATTAATGCTTCGTATGTAGGTATCCCGCTTTGGGATAATAAAACAGGCAATGGAACTGAAGAAGCAAAACAGCTTTTTTGGCTAAGAAACTTGTCTGGTATAGGCGATGAAAGTGGCGCATTATATCCAAATTTTCCAGAAACTTTTGAAGAAGGAGATGCCGCATTGTACGCTAGTGGCTACGCCGCAACCAAAAATGGAAATTTAAATACAGGTGCGTATACTTTAACCAATGCATTTATCGGTGGCGAAGCTAATGATAGACCAGTTAGCGGTAAATTTTCGTTACGTTTAAATCAAAATTCTACCACAGATTCTTGGTGTACCATGAATTTTGATTTGAATTATGGTGCTTCTAAAATCACTTTATGGGCTGGTTCTTATGGAGCTTCGGCAGATTTAGGTTCTACTTGGCGTATTGAATATTCGCAAGATGGTGGAGGGATTTGGTATCAGTTAGGTCAAGATATTTTAACGGTTTCTAAAGATAAAAAGCAGTTTACATTCTTAACTAATATTAAAGGAAAAGTAAGGTTCCGTATCGGTAAAGTCGGCGTAGGTGCATCAACTACCAACAATCAAAATGGTAGATTCAATATGGATGATTTTGCGGTTTACAAAAACCCAACAGATGACGGAACGGGTGTGATTGTACTGCCAACTTACAGTCCTTTAGTTTCATTTCAATTTAGTGCCGTAACTACTGCCATCGCAGAGCATGCCGCAACTTACCAAGCAAGTGGTATAAATGGAGGCCTTTTAAGTAGAGGTAATGGCTTAACCGCTGGACTGTTAACGTATGCATTTAGTTCTGTAGTAAATTACAACGGCGTTACCTACCCATCTACAAAGGCATTGGCCATTAGCCAGAATACCTATTATCAGGTACAGTTTACAACACCTGCTGATAAGCAGACATCATTAACCGCTGTAGAAGTTTCTATACGTAGAAGTAGTAATTCTACAGCTAAAAACCATGCTTGGTATTATAGCATAAACGATGGAGAATTTAAACCAACTGGTGCGGGTTCTATAAACTACGAAAAGACAACTACAGATTTTCCAAATGGGGAGTTTTTGCCTAAAAATTACCTGCATAATACTAGCGAACTACAGCATATCCCAGCAGGATCTAAAATCATCTTGAGAATGTATGCTTGGGGGTTCGCCAATACCACTGCCACTTTCGCAATAGGTAGAGGTGCGGCTAATAATACAACGCCATTGTTAATAATTGGAGGAACGATAACACCATAAATTAAAACATCACTCATTAAATAAAGAAAACATGAAAATGCACTATTTGCCAGTATTATTTATTGGCTTAATGACCATTCTTTGTCCAAAATTAGCCGAAGCGCAGATTGTAAAATGGGATTTGACTTCTGTACCTTCTGGAACTACTGACGGTGGCGCCTCCGATATTTTTAAGGTAGCAACAACTATCAATGGAAATACTAAAACAGATGCAAATAATGGGCTAAACAACTTAAGAAGGGGAGCTGGATTAAGAAATACAACTAGTGGTACTCGAGTATCATTAGCCAGAGGCTTTTCTTCTACATCTACCGTTAAAGACGGTGATTTCAGTACGGCGCTTAACAGTAATCTCTACTTTGAATTTTACGTAAGTGCAAAAGTAAACAACTATCTACATGCAAACTCATTGGTAGCAACCATTAGAAGAAGTAGTATCTCTACAGTTGAAGGAGTAAATCCGGGCTTACAATGGACATACCGACTAGTAGATGAAGCAGACTTAAGTAAAGTTGAAGATGCAAATTATAACCTCACTAATCCTTTTAAAAACATCGGGAGTGTAATAACTGGTTATGATACATCGGAAGGAGTACAAAATATTACTCCTATTAATATTGAAGAGCTTAAGAATGTTCCAGCAGATAAAACTGCTTTCTTTAGGTTATATGTATGGGGTTTTGCAAACAACACAACTAATACTTTTGCTGTTAGAAGTCTATCGGGCAGCACGGCTCTTTCTCTAGAAGGAACCGTAGATGGAACGTTACCTGTAGAATTAAAAGGTTTCAGAGCGAAATCTGTTTCTCAAGGTGTGCAGCTAGCATGGCAAACAGTTTCAGAAACCAACAACTCTCATTTCGATGTGTTAAAAGTCAATGGTCAAAAAACAGAGAAAATAGGTGAAGTTAAGGGTGCTGGAAATAGTCAAACTACCAAAGATTATAGTTTCTTAGATATTAAACCTACAGCAGGAATTAACTATTATCAATTACGCCAAGTAGATTTTAATGGCGATCAGTCACTCTCGGAGGTAACAACCGCAAGAGTTGGATTTGACCACAGTGATTTAGTTGCATACACCAACGGTAACCAAGTTATAATTGATGCTTATGCTGATGTAAAAGGTACTGCAGAAGTGGTATTAAATGATATGTCTGGTAAAACCTTATTGAAAAAGAAAGTAACGCTCAATGCTGGTAAAAACTCTTTTTCTTTTCCGGTTAACCTAACTAAAGGCACTTATATCGCCACTGTTTTCTCAGGAGAAAATGGCAAAGCAGCTCAAAAATTTATTTACTAATTACTAAATATTTGAAGATGAAAAATCTAAAATTATCCCTTTTAGCGACATTGTTAATTTTCGCTAGCTTATCGAATGCAAAAGCACAAAAAGGCGTTTTGTATCCGAAATTTCCAGAAAGCTTCGAAGTAACCGATCAAGTATTTGAAACAGGTTATGGTAAAAAATCACTTGTTTTTCCAACAGGCAAATGGTGGTTTTATGGTGCTTTGGTAGATACCACTGGAAACGATAGACCTTCTAACGGGAAATATGCAGTAAGGATCAATAAAAACAATACTAAGCCTTGCTATTTACAAATGAATTTTGATGTAAAAAATGGTGCATCGAAGGTAATTGTATGGTATAGCTCTTATGGTGCAAAAGCTGATAAACCTGCTACTTTCAGATTGGAATATTCTACAGACCAAGGCAAAACTTGGACACAAACTGGAGAAGACATTGTAGCTAAAATCAAAAATAAACAAGGTGCTACTTTCATCACAGATATTGCTGGTACTGTTCGTTTTCGTATCCATAAGCTAGCTTTAGGCAACGGAGATGAAGATCCAAACATTGCTAACGGCAGATTAAGTATCGACGATTTTGCTGTATATCAAAACTAGTTTACGCTTAACTAAACGAAGATGAAAAACTTTGGCCATTTACTCGCATTCATACTCTTGTTCTCGTGGCAATTTTCTACAGCTGCGGATATCAAGGTAATGACTTACAACATTCATGTAGGCATTCCAGCTTCGGGAAGTACCCCAAATTTAGCTGCTACAGCTGCGGTTATTAATGCGGCTTCGCCAGATTTGGTGGCTTTGCAAGAGGTAGATAAGAATACAACTAGGTCTGGCGGTGTAGACCAAGCGGCTTATTTAGCTACTGCCACCGGAATGAATTACTACTTTGCCAAAGCCATAAACCGTTTCGGCGGAGAATATGGTATCGCAATTTTATCTAAATATCCAATTGTAGAAAGTTTTAGTTACGAGCTGCCAATGGTAGATGGTGTAGCTGGAGAGCAGAGAGTACTTGCAATTGTAGCGGTAATGGTAAATGGGAAAAAAATTTATTTTGGTAATACCCATTTTGATATTGTTGAAGTACACAAAGGCGTGCAAGCAACTAGAGCTGTAGAAATTGCTCAGACCATTACAGACCCTTTTATCCTAGCGGGAGATTTTAACGCCCGACCTACTACCCAACCAATGATTACCCTTCGTGAAGCATTTAACATGCCTTGCGTCAATTGCCAGTATACGTCTTCGGCTGCCAATCCTACTCATGCTATCGACTATGTCATTTACAATAATCAGGTTTTGCAAAGCAAGTTTGTAGCTAAGTATGAGGTAATCAATGAAACTGCTGCTTCTGACCATCTGCCTGTAATGGCCACTTTTTCTGATAGAACAGCAGATGTGCTGAGCTGGCAATTTGCTACTCCATCAACCAATGGAAGGGAAGTGAGTGTAGATGCGACTTTTAAGGAAGTAGGTTTAAACACATCTACCTTAGTAAGGGGTAGTGGTTTGCGTACGGTAAATAATGTAGGTGCAAATATGGGCTTGGCTAACGGTTTCGTTGCTGGAACAGGCATTGCTTCTTCTTCGGCTTTGGCAGATACGACCATTGCGGTGGCTAATGATATGTATTTTGGTTTTGATGTTGCTGTGAAAGACGGCTACCAACTATCGTTAAATCATCTTAAATATAAAGCAAGAATTAGTGGCGGTGGTGCTAAAACGTGGTACTGGAAATACAGTATAGATGGTATTAATTTTCATAAAATAGCCGAACCAGAAATACTTACTGAAGCTACCGCCGATGCAGGTGTATGGCAACCAGAAGTAAGTTTGGCAAATATCAATGCGTTAAAAAATATCGCCTATGGTACTACAGTAAAATTTAGACTTTACCTAAGTGGCTCAAATACCACGAGTGGGAGTACTGCTTTAGCTCGTTCTGCTACAGGCACTAGCAACGACCCTGTGTTAATGTTAGGTGGAACGGTGGAGAATGTAGCTACTCCAACTAAAATTTTAAGCTGGAATTTTTTCAGTCCAGCAACTGCTGGAAACGAAGCAAGCTCAACTTCTAGCTTTACTAATGCAGGTTTAAATACTGCAACGTTGACTAGGGGCGCTGGCTTAAGAACGGTAACCAATGTAGGGGCAGACATAGCCATTGACAGAGGATTTTCTGCAGGTGCAACAGTTTCATCAAGTACCAATTTAGCCGATACTACAATCGCAAAAACCAACAACATGTATTTTGCATTTAATCTTGATGTGAAATCGGGATACCGAGTTTGGCTAAGGAAAATTGCCTACAAAGTGCGTATCAGTGCTGGTGGTTCAAAAACTTGGTATTGGACGTATAGCTTAAACGGAACTACTTTTCATAAAATTACAGACCCTGCAACTTTAACTGGTGCTACGGCGGGCGATGGCATGCTGATGCCGGAAGTTGTATTAAAAGATATTCAGGCATTGCAAAATTTGGAGGCAAAAGCAATTTACTTCAGGTTGTATGTAAGCGGGTCTAATGCCAGTACAGGAACAACCGCTATTGCCCGTTCTTCTAATGCTACCGACGATGCTTTGCAGATTTTTGGAGTGGTGGAAGATTTGGGCACCAACTTAGATGCGCTTCCAGTTGCTCTGTTAGATTTTAAAGCACAAAGACAGCATGAAGGTGTGAAGCTGAATTGGGAAACTGCCTCCGAAGTTAACAACGATTACTTCGAAATACTTCGATACACAGAAAATAAAAAATCTGCTGTTGCTGTAGCCACCATAAAAGGTAAAAACCAAGCAGCCAACTACACTTATAATGATAAAACTGCAGATTTTGGCTATAACTATTATCAGCTTAAACAGGTAGATTTTAATGGAGATGCCGCGCTTTCTAAGGTAGTGAGCGTAAACAACCAACTTTCAAAAAATGATTGGAAAGTTTACCTCAAAGAGAACCAAATCAGATTGGAATTTCTATCGCCAACCACGGCAAAAGCTAATATAGCATTATTTAATATTAGCGGTCAAAAGCAGTTGCAACAAAATATCAATTTAACGGAGGGAACTAATAATATCGCTCTAACACAACCTTCGGCAAAAGGTATTTACATTATTTCCTTAACCATTCAGGGAAGAACTACCGCACAAAAAATCAACATACCCTAACCAAAATTTTAAATACTTAACCAAATGAATAAATTATTTTTAACACTTTTTTTTAGCACTTTTTTCGCACTTGTCCAAGCGCAGCAGGTTAGACTGGCAACTTTTAATATTCGTGTAGATGTAGCTAAAGATGCTCCGGCTAATATGTGGAAAGACCGAGCCCCAATGGTAAACAGCCTTATTTCGTTCCACAACTTCGATGCTTTTGGCATACAGGAAGCGCAGCCCAATCAATTAGTAGATATGGAAAAAGGTTTGCCTAGCTACACTGTAGTGGCCGATGGTAAGCATAATGGTCTAAATTCATCAGCTATATTTTTCAAAACGGCTGTGTACGATTTAGTAAAAAGCGGAAGTTTCTGGCTAGCTCCAAACACAACTGATGGCAACAAAGCTTGGGATGCAAAATATCCTAGAGGTTGTACTTGGGTGGCTTTAAAGGATAAAAAATCAGGTAAAGTGTTCTATTATTTCAACACACATCTAGACCACGTTGGGGTAGAAGCAAGAAAGAACAGCACAAAATTAATTGCCACCAAAATCAAAGAAATCGCAGGAGAAAATCCAGCGGCAATTTGTGGTGACTTTAATTTTAACCAACATGACGAGAATTACAAAGGCATTCAGCAATCTTCGGTATTGACAGACTCGTTCATGCTATCACCAATAAAATATACGCCTAACGGAACTTTTAACGGTTTCAATATCACTCGTAGTTCTGAAGAAAGAATAGACCATATTTTTGTAACCAAGCAAATTAATGTAGAGCGCTACGGAATTTTAACCGATTGTTTCAGTGGTAAATATCCTTCAGACCATTTTCCGGTAATGATAGATGTAACCTTTAAGAAATAGCAGCAGATGAGAATTACAAAACACACACTTGCATTTGCTCTTTTCTATTTCATCGCTGCTTTTGCATCGGCACAAAGCAGTCAGCTGCAAGAAATTACCCAGTCACTTTATAGTCCGCAAGGCAAAGAAGTTTTGGTGGTAGTACATCGTGGCGATTGGAGAAATGCTCCTGAAAACTCTATCAAGGCCATCGAAAACACCATCAAACTCGGTGCAGATATGGTAGAGATTGATATCCAGAAAACAAAAGACGGCCAGCTTATTTTAATGCACGATAAAACCTTAAATAGAACTACTACGGGTAAAGGTAATGTTGCGGATTTCACGTTAGAAGATATCAAGAAGTTATACCTAAAAAGTGGGATAGGGATAGAAACGCATCATAAAATTCCAACCTTAGAAGAAGCTATGCTGGTAAGCAAGGGCAAGATTTTAGTAAATATCGATAAAGGCTACAATCACTTTGATGAGGTTTATAAAATTTTGGAACGCACTGGCACTTTAAAGCAAACCGTAGTAAAAAGCGGTAGCGACTATACCAAAATTACTTCCGAAAAAGGAGAAGCTTTTTTGAAACAGGTAATTTTTATGCCAGTAGTAAATTTGGATAAACCTGTAGCAGCTGCAATAATTAAAGAATATACTCAAAAACTGAAACCTGTAGCTTTCGAATTGGTATTCAATTCGGATACTTCTAAAATCATCAATCAGTTTAACGAAATCAAAAAAAGTGGCTCGAGAGTTTGGGTCAACACACTTTGGCCAAGTTTAAATGCTGGTCATCATGATGATTTAGCTGTAGACGAAGGTAACCTTAAAGATAGTTGGGATTGGATCATTGCAAAAGGAGTCAACATCATTCAGACAGACCGCCCAGCCGAACTGCTCAACTACCTAAGAAAAAAGAAATTACATCGTTAATCACTGATATTTACTAACCAAATAGATGATTAAATACTTCAATAGAGATGTTTTTTTGCCTGAAACTTTAACAGAGGAGCAGCAAAAGAAACAATATGCTAGAATTAAATGGTACGTTTTCCTATCAGCAACCATAGGCTACGGACTTTATTATGTTTGTCGGTTGTGCTTAAATGTTATCAAAACCCCATTAATTAAAGAAGGAATTTTAACTGAAACAGAACTGGGAATTATCGGATCTTGTTTATTCTTCAGTTACGCCTTTGGCAAGTTCGTCAATGGCTTTATCGCCGATCGGGTAAACATCAGGAAATTCATGTCGTTAGGATTGTTTTTTTCTGCATTAATCTGTTTTGCACTAGGTTTCAATACCTCTTTTATCGGCTTTGCCATATTATGGACTTTCAATGGATGGTTTCAAAGTATGGGTTCTACACCTAGCGTAATTGCACTCACTAGGTGGTTTAAACCATCAGAAAGAGGAAGTTTCTATGGTTTTTGGAGTGCCAGCCATAATATTGGAGAGAGCATCACATTTATTGTAATTGCTTTTATCGTTACTGCTGCTGGCTGGCAATGGGGCTTTTGGGGCGCAGGCTTGTTTGGCGTTGTAGGGGCTGTTATCATTTATTCGTTTCTGTTCGATAGTCCAGAGAGCAAAGGTCTTTTTTTATTGAAAAGCCAAACGGTTGTTACAGATAAAGATAAAACTTCAGTTTCTAAACAACAGTTAGATGTATTGAAAACACCGGCAATTTGGGTTCTGGCACTTTCCAGTTCCTTTATGTACATCAGTAGGTATGCGGTAAATAGTTGGGGTATTTTCTTCCTCGAAAATGATAAAGGATTCACCGTAGTAGAAGCCAGTTCCATTGTTTCTGTAAGTTCAATTTGTGGTATTTTGGGCACAGTTTCTTCTGGCGTGGTTTCCGATAAGTTTTTCAAAGGAAAAAGAAATTTTCCAAACTTGATTTTTGGCGTTTTAAATGCAATTTCCATAGCTATTTTCTTAAATACACCTAAAGAACAAACTTGGCTGCTTATAGTGAGCATGGTGATATTTGGTATTTCTATAGGTGCGTTAATTTGTTTGTTGGGTGGTTTAATGGCAGTAGAAATAGCTCCAAAAAATGCAGTAGGGGCAGCAATGGGTGTAGTAGGCGTTGCTAGTTACATAGGCGCTGGTTTGCAGGATATTGTGAGTGGCTACTTAATTGAAAATGCGAAGACCGTTACCAATGGCGTAGTGGCTTACGATTTTACTATTCCAGCAATGTTTTGGATAGGAGCTGCAGTGTTGTCCTTTGTATTAGCAACTTTCATCTGGAATGCAAAGCCAAAAGAATAAATAGTTGACAATAAGCAGAATGTGATAGTTTTTTAAATTTTTTTTCTTAAAACTGTCACATTTTTCCTCTTCTTGCGTCTTTTAGTTTGTGGGTTAAATCTGCACCTACACATAAACCAAAAAGACATCAAATGAAAAGGAACTTATTTTTTATTTTCTGCTGCCTATTAACTACGAAAGTCTTCGCACAAAATCAGCGTTTAACTGGAAAAGTACAAGCTTTACATAATAACGAAGCTATTGGATACGCTGCGGTTTTGTTAACAGAACAATCCGATTCTACGAAAAGGAGTGGAGCTTTAACGAGTGTAAATGGGGAGTTTGCTTTGAAGGATTTAAAAAATGGAAAGTACATCCTTAAAATATCAGCATTAGGCTATAAAACAATAGCCAAACCTATCGAAATAGTAACTGCAAGCCTCGACTTAGGTATTTTGAAAATGGAAGAAGATGCCCTCGCACTAAAAGAAGTTAGCGTAACTGGTCAACAGGCTAACGTTAAAATTAAACCCGATACCATTGAGTATAATGCCACGGCCTTTAAAACGCAACCTAATGCTGCAGTAGAAGAGTTATTGAAAAAATTGCCTGGAGTAGAAATAGACCGAGATGGTAATATTTTGGTGCAGGGACAAAAAGTAACTCGACTTACGGTAGATGGAAAGGATTTTTTCGGAACGGATCCTAAAACTGCTACTAAAAATTTGCCAGCAGATGCCATTGCTAAAGTGCAAGTAATAGATAGCAAAACCTTAGAAGCTAAAGCAACGGGTATTGATGATGGACAACGAGAGAAGGTCCTAAACCTTACCATAAAAGAAGATAAAAAACAAGGCTGGTTTGGAAATGCCAATCTTTATGGGGGAACTACTGATCGGTACAATAGTTATCTAAGTGCCAATCATTTTAACAAAAACTTGCAGTTTGCGGTACTGGGAATGAGCAACAATGTCACCAATGCAAGTTTCCAATTTGAAGATTTAAACAGTTTTACTGGCGGAAATATCGGGAATATTTTTGCTCCTCCCGCAGGAGGTAGTTTCTCAATCAATGTAAATAATGGTCGTACAACTATTGGTGGCTCGGGAGTGTTCGATAATAGCGCCATCGGTGAAGTAACCACACATAGTGGTGGCGTAAACTACAGTAACAGTTGGGGCAAGAATAATAAGCTGGCTATCAGCAGTAGCTATTTCACTTATTTCTCCAAGGGTATAGGAAACAGGTTGTCAAGTGTTCAAGATTTTAACCAAAACGATGTATTAAGAACCGAAGAAAATTCCATCAGAAATTCAGACAACCAAGCCCACCGTTTCAATTTTAAAGCAGAATACCATCCAGATTCATTAACAGATATTACTTTCCGTCCCAACATTATCCTTAATTACAGCAGAAATATCAATGATAAAAGTTTCAATTCAACATTCGATAATGCTGGGAAAAGTAACGAGGGACGTCAATATTTTAACCAAAAAAATGTTACGCCTGCACTTTTTGGAGAGTTTTCTGCTTTGCGCCGTTTAAAAAATGGTTCTGTTTCATTGAGGTTAAATGGTACGCAGAATACTTATAATTCGAATTGGCTCAATCAATCATTAATTAACAAATATGAAAATGGAGCTGTAACCGCAGAGCCAATTGACCAACAAGCAGAACAAGAAAATGTATCTAAAACTTATACTATTGGGTTGAACTATATGCGCCAACTCAATAAAAAATGGAGTGCAAACGTAGGCTATCAATACAATCAAAGTGATATAGATGCGGAACAACTTACTTTAGATTACAATGAGCTTACAGACAGATATGAAATTGTAGTGCCCAATTTTTCTAATCGTATCGATAACAAAAACTGGTTACATGCTGCTAGATTTGGTTTTATCCATACCCGTAGCCAATGGACTTACAACTTTGGTTTTGGTTTGCAGGAAACAGCTTTAGATGCAACAACTTTTAGTAGCATGGGAGCTAATACGAATAGCCTAGATAGAAAGTATTACAATATTTTACCTCGATTATCCATCAATTTTAAAAATAAGGCAAACCATACCATACAGCTAAATTACAATTCAAATGTAAACCTTCCTTCTGTTAACGATTTGCAACCTGTTCAAAATAATAACAATCCGCTATATCAAAGAATAGGTAATCCAGATTTGGAAGCAACTAAAAATCATCGTATGGCTATCAATTTCAATACTTTCAGTGCTGATAATAACAGGTATTGGAATGGCTATTTCTTAGTGAATTATGCAATTGATGATATTGGCAATAGCGTAAAGTTTACCAATGGCGTGCAAAATGTACAACCCGTAAACGTAGATGGCAACTATTTTATAAGAACAGGTACTTTTTTAGGTCAACCCACAAAAATTAAAGGCTTAAGAATGGGTTACGGGCTTAATCTCTTTATGTCGCACACTTCGTCATTTATAGACGATCAAAAAAATGTAACCAATCGATACAGTTTGGGCCCAAGCACTAATTTTAGCTATGATATTGATGAAAAACTAAACGCTGGAATTTATTTGGGCGTACAATATAGCAAAGTAAATAATTCTCAGCCAGCGGCGATAGACAATAAATACTTCAGTTTTTATAACAATGCCAGTGTAAGCTGGGAGTTTGTAAAAAACATGCGAATCAATACGGAGTTGCAACATAATGGTACCGCAGGCAGGGCTGATGGATTTAACAATAACGTATTTCTTTTAAATGTTGGCTTAGAACAGTACATGATGAAGCGTAGAATCACTTTCTCTATTAAAGGTTTTGATGTATTGAACCAAAACACCAATATAGATAGACTAGTGAATGCAAGTAGGATGGAAGATATTCGCTACAATACTATTAATCGTTACTTCTATCTTTCATTAAATTATAAGATCTCTAAAGCAGGTGCAACCAATACAAGATCAAACCCAAGAAATACAGTCGGCTAATTTTTATTACTCCTTTTTTGTTTATTAATTCATTGATAATTAGTTGTTTGTGATATTGTTTTGAGGTTGGCTTTGCGCTATTTGGGTAAAAATAACAACGCAAAAAATAACTGCTATTTCTGTAATGACTTAAATTATAGAGGGTTTAGATATTTTTCATAAGGGCATGAAATTTGGGTAACTCGGCTACCTATATCTATCTAATGAAAAATAATTTAAAAAGCGTTGCTCATGAAGCAGCGCTATTCACTTTTTTAAGGCATTGCAACAAATCATTGCAAATTAGCCATCCTTCATTATTTCTATTTTCAAAATGGAAGAATATTGTAGTTAATTGTGAACCTATTCTTTTTAGATCCAACATTTTAACTTATGCAATATAAAGTTATCATTGTTGGAGCTAATGGGATAGTTGGTGAAGGTGTTTTGCTAAAATGTCTAGAGAGCAGGTCTATCGGCGAAGTATTATTGGTTAGCTGCTGGCGTAACGCTATCAAGCACCATAAACTGAAAGAATTAATCATTCCAGACTTCCTAGAATTGGATGGCTACGAACAAGAATTGAGCGGTTACGATGCCTGTTTTTATTGCTCAGAAAGTCCTTTGGCAAACTTAGATGAAAGAATTTGTTCGTATTTCATGATTGATATGCCATTGTGTTTAGCCTCTCTTTTATTAATGCTTAACCCAAATATGGTATTTAGTTATTTGTCAAAATGGAATTCTGATACTACTGAATTGGGCAATCAGATGATGGCTAGGGTTACTGGCAAAGCCGAAAATGCATTGGCAAAAATGATTTTTCGAAAGTTATATTTTTTTCGTGTGGGCATGGTTATTCCATTAGCAGAGCAAAGGAATAGAAAACTGAAAGACAAAATCATTTATAGCTGTTATCCTCTCTTGAAATTTTTAATGCCTAATAGAGTGAATACGGCGTACGAGCTAGGAAGAGCGATGATAAATTCATTGATTACAAAATATCCTGAACAGGTAGTAAGTGTAAAAGATATACGGGCTTTATCTACATATCAGCAAGGAAATGTACAGGTTCATAGTCCTTTGATGTATATGGCTTAAAAAATCAGTGGTGTTTAATGCTTTTACTTTTCTGTAGAAACCCATTACTTTGTATTTATGGCAGATCAGAAAAATAATCCGTTGCACGGTAAAACTTTAGAATACATTATCACGCAACTTAGCGAGCACTACGGATGGGCAGAATTGGGATATCTTTTACGTTTCAATTGTTTCGTGAAAGATCCAAGTGTTAAATCTAGTTTAAAGTTCTTGCGAAAAGAGGAATGGGCTAGAAAGCAGGTTGAAGAATTATATATAGACACTTTTTCAAAATAATGATGAGAAACAGACTTGCCATATTGATGGGATTGATGTTGCTATTCAATTTCAGTATTGAAGCTAAGGAAACTAGGAAAAAGAGTAAAGTTTTAGTCTTTTCTCTAACAACAAGCTTTAGGCATAAATCAATTAACGATGGTATTTACGCCATCAGAAAACTAGCAACTGAAAATAATTTCGAGGTAGATACTTCTGAAAGTGTAGCAAGTTTTACCAAAGAAAATTTAAGCAAATACAAAACCTTGATATTTTTAAATCCAACGGGATCTAACGTTTTTACCGAGCAGCAGAAACAGGCTTTGAAAGAATATATCAATAACGGCGGAGGTTTGGTTGGTATCCATGCAGCAACAGATTTTTGCTTTGAATGGGAGTGGTACGGTAAAATGATTGGGGCTTTTTTTACCAACCATCCTAAAGTGCAACAAGCCAAACTCGTATCGGTTAATCCCAAAAATAAGTTGATGAAAGGTTTGCCAGAAACATGGCTTCATACTGATGAATGGTATAATTTTAAGTCTTTTAATAAAGAGGTGAAGGTGCTTCTAAAAGTAGATGAAACATCTTACCAGGGAGGTACAATGAGCAACGATCACCCTATTGCTTGGTACCACGAATTTGAAGGCGGAAGAGTTTTTTATACCGGATTGGGACATACACCAGAAGCCTATACTAATAAATTATTTCTAACACAGCTAAAAAATGCAATAAAATGGACAATGCATAAATAACAAATCATCATAAATCTATCTATCTACTTATTTAAAACATGTTTATTCTTCCGAAAGCTTTCCGGAGGCCAATGCTATTGGCGTTCGGAATGTCTGTTGTTGCTTTATCGGCTAACGGACAAGAGAGTCGTAACTCCCTAGAAATCAATCTTCAAAAATCAATAGGCCTTTTTAGTGCCGATAATCACAAACTGCAGAACAACGCCTATGGCGGAGAACTCACCTATCATATTAACACTATTCGAAGTAAAAGTGCTTGGATACAAGACTTGGGTATTAAAAGCGTAGATTTTATCTTCAACTATAAAAACATGGGCCAAATAAATAGGGTGCTTGTGCCTGTCAAAGGAGAATATGGGGATAGTTATGCACTTTTAGGAGGGATAACTTTACCTTTACTCAATATAGGCAAAGCAAGCGTAGATTTTGCTCCTGCGTTTGGCGTGCTTTATGCTGGCGAAACATGGTTTACCAACCAAAATCCGTTATTGGGGAGTAAGCTTAATTTTGCAGCAAGAGCAGCATTAAAACTTAATGTGCCTGTTGCAGAAAAAACAGCACTAACCGCTAGTTTAGATATACTTCATTACTCTAACGGTGGTTTTAGGGTACCAAATAACGGTATGAATTTAGCTAACTTGGGGATTGGAGTAAAACAGTATTTAAATTTTAAGTCTGGAAACGAATCCAAAAGTACAGATGTTGATAATAGTTATGCTAAACATTCGTTCGATTTTGGTGTTGGGGTAGGACGAAGGGGTGTTTACAAGAGTAAAGATTTTTTATACCGTACGGGTTTATATTTGGGGTATAATTATAGATTTGCTTCGTATATGGCTATCGGTACTGGTGTAGATGCTGTTTATTATCATACACTATATGATGTAAATCGTAATGCAGAAACCTATCAATCTAATGCTACTTCGTTAGCTAGATGGAGAGTTGGTGCAGCAGTAGGTCCAGACTTTTGGATGGGCGATTTGGCGATAATGGCAAAATATGGCTATTACATTTATTACGATAGCTTGAAACCTATAAAAACATATTGGACCGCTGGTGCAAAATATAAATTGAACAATTGGCTGGCGTTGCAAGGAAAAATATACATACACCAAACTGAAGCCGATTACATTGGATTTGGCTTGATGTTCACTAAATAGAATTTATGATTAGGCTAAACGAAGAAACACCGCTAGATGTACTTAACGAAATAAAGAAAGGTGATTTGGTAACCGATACTTTCAGCAAAACTGGATTAATTGAAAGTATTAATAGAATCGACGATGGGCTTTATCGAATTTATGAGTTTACACTGGTAACTGGAAGAGTGATTAAAGTAAAAAAGTAACCAAGGTATTTTGCTTTGGCAATTAACCCATATCCAGCAGGTATAAACCCGTAGAGTTTTATCGCTCTGCGTAAAAGAAATGCTGAATGGCTATGAACGATCTTTCATGATGATTATTAAAATAGCACTTGATATAAGCCCAGGTTCGGACTGTATAAATAGTTGTGGCCTTTTAGCTCAACTATTTTCGGAAAGGTCATATCGTCGCACTTAAATTTTTGTTTATTTAACTCGTAATAAGCTAAATAGACTGGATTTGGTAAACGTCCGTTATTCCATCCCGTTAATACATCATCATCAAATTTGGAGATTTCTCTTTTAATTTTTGAAAATTCACTCTTGAAGAGTTCTGTTTGCCTAACAATCAATGTATTATTTCTAACTTCAAAAATGTCACAACTTTCTGTATTTACAATAACATATTCGCAGGGCTTTAAGCCGTAGGTTTTTAATAATTCGATCTCGTATTTATCAATTGCTTTTAGTCTCAAACTATCGCTTAGATCTTTCAAGTCTTCAGATTTATTGCTCAAGCTATCTGAGAAAGCTACGGTTTTAAAGTCTTCTTGTTTTTTATAATCTGGATGAAAAAACTTCTTCCGATTAAAATATAAATTACCCTGCTTGTCTATATAAAATGGAATTTTCCAATCGTAAACACTTTGAAAGATTACGTTTTTATTTACATCAATGATTTTAAATGGTAAGTTGCTATTATTTGGCTTAATAAGTATCCTGTCATCATTTAAGAAGACTATTTCGCTTACCTCTTTCATATCTATAACCTTCCTGAATTTCGAATTATCTTTTAGCAATTCTGTTAATAAAGGCACTTCTGGATGCGCATCTTTTTTAGGGATAGGGTTGCAACTAAAAAAAAGTAACAAAGCGATAAAATTGAGGTATTTCATAAAGTTGGCTTTTCTATTGGTAATAGTTAATTTATTTCGTCCTTAGCATACTTTGTATTTTCGGATATAAGTCATTATCAGCATAAGCGCCATTTAACTTCCAAATTCCGTTTAACTTCTCGAAACCAAGATTGGCGACGTTATTTGATTTGGTGTGTATCATCTGTTCCGCAAAAGCATCGGCTTTGCCGAAAACACTTTTAGAAAGCCACGAGACAAGTTTGCCTGTATTGTTCATATCATAGTTTTCTTGTTGCAATAATAGTGGCCATACTTTGGTAAACTGCTGTTTGTTAACTTTTAAAATTGGCATGTCATCATGCTCGCCATTAATAGCAAAAGGAAATTGAATCAAAGGCATTAGTTTTTCAGCATTATTTTCTTGTATGGTTGTTCTCAATTTCTGCCAAAAGTCTAAAAAGTCATTTTTATATTGATTGTCGTAGTATTCAGGCCCTTCGAAACCTGTAACGTATTTGATGTTTTCTTTTTCTAAGGAAGTGATGAAAGGGGTTACATCTTTAAAATGATTCCAACGGTAAGCTGGTTTTTTATTGAAATGTGCGTACCATTTTCCATCTTCCTTAAAGGCATAGTTGTAACGGGCATAAACTGCATTGCGCATTTCTGCCAATTGTTGCTTGTTGTATTTTTTTACATCTATTTGTGTGAAACCGTACAGAGAAATTTCGGGAAAACTACCCTCTGGTTGCCATCTTACTTTTCGGTAGTAGCGTTGCCTGTCTGGATCGTGTATACCAAATTCGGTTTTCTTATCACATTTGTACAAACGGTAAAAGCGGGTTTTATCTATACGCAAATAGCTTTCGCCTTCAAAAAAAGTAGAAGGAACCATTTGTTTGTTGATTGCTTTTACGGGTGCAAAAATGTTTGCGCCAATCCAACCGCCATCGTGTACATTGGGTAGTTCATTGCAGCTGGTAACTTGTTTGTTTATCAGCTTTGCTTTACTAAAACTTAGCTGCTGAAAATGTACAAAGGTGCCGTAAGATTTTTTATCTACAATAATCTTGATTTGATATAGCGAGTCTCTGTCTTCGGCAACATACATGCCATTTACGCTGTAAGCAAAGTTGTCAGATTGGGCATTTTTATCAAAGCCTTTGTTAAATTGTGGTTTCCACTCACTAATTTCTGAGGAGCCACTGCAGGGACAGTTAATGTTAGAAGACTTTGATTGACCATAAGCTGTAGAAGCTACTAAAAATAGGATGTATACGACTCTTTTCATGTTTAAAAGCTTTGTGGGAAAATACTGTACATAATCATTATCAAAACAACGCTTGGATAAATCCACGAATAATGCTTGCGGAAACCTTTTGCCCATTGCCAAGGGAAAGCAAGGCTGATGAGGCAACCGAGCCACAACAAAGGCATGAGCAATGGTATTGGAAAAAATACGATGAAGAAGAAAATGCCATCACCAAAAATAGAACTGTAATCAGCATTGTATTCTCTTTTAAATAAAGGCTTTAAGTTTTGTTGCTTAATAGCCTGTAGCCACTGCTGCTCATTTTTAAATTCTTGTACGGTTTCTTTACGTTCGTTGACAATGAAATATAGGCTATCGCTATGGGCAATAGTGTGGCCTTTGTAAAAATAGAAATGTTGAAAACATACGGAGTTTGTATCCATGGAAAGACAAACCCAACCACCGGCACTACCATCGTGGTCTATGCTGTGTCCATAAGGAGTGTCTACCTGCCAAGCAGATAATCCGCCAGCAAAGCAGTTTATAGAAGCTATAAATAAAACTAGAAAGAGCAGCTGTTTTTTCATCATCAAAATCTACTTAACATACATTCCAGAGAACAACATGTTTTCATCAAAATTTAATGTTGCGGTATAAACTTGGTTTTTAATTTCTATGTAGTTAGAAAACTTGAGATCATCGAAATTTTTAATTGATGCTTTATCGAATAATTTCACTACATCTGCAAACTTTTGACCAACCTTTAAGCTATTTTCAAAAGAGATGTTAACTTTTCGGAAGTCATTTATAGCATAGCCATTGACTAAATTACCCTTTTGGTTTTCAGAATCTACTTTATTAGCAGAGAAGTAGAAATAAAAATCATGATACTTATCTTGATACATAATTTGTGAAACTTTTCCAGTACTTCCATCAAACTCACTTAATCTTTCAAAGCTTTTATTTGTGGCTGATTTTGCAAATTCCTCTTCGTTAGTTTTTCCTAAAATCAAACCATTGATATTCCAGTTTTTATCAATTTTAATCGCTGGTTTATTTTTCACATCCTCTGGCTTTGTCGAATTTTTTACCAACTCTGCCATGTATTTCTCATTATCGCAACCGCCGAAATCTATCATGCCGTTCATGATATCCCAATAGCAAGTTTTAGATAAATTGCTGTTGTTTACAATGATTAATCGCTTATAATCTGGAGCGAAGAAAATATATTTATTCTCTTTTTTGATGTTCCAGTATAGACCATTATCAGTATTCGGATTTTTGTTGCCTTTACCATATTTTGCTTCAATTTTCTTTAAAATCTCTGCTTTTATTTCTGGTGTAGTCATTTCAATTCTTACGCCGTAAATTTTATTTTCGGCACTGTAGTTTTTTAAAACTCCATTTAAATCACTTTCATTTTTAACTGGTTTTAAATCAATATGTCCACCGCCAAATCTTGTAATGCTGTCCGTTTTAAGTTTTTCTGAACCAATTTGAAAAATAACTCGTTGTCCTTTTAAATCAATTCCATCGAAGCTATAGTTTTCTGATTTTTCAACTTCCAATAGTAAACTGAACGGATACTCGACTGTTTCTACACCAATAGATAAATCGTCATCATAACGAATCATATTTGCTATCGGTTCGTTTAAGTTCGATTTCGCTAAGTCTATTTTTTCTTTCTTGGTACAAGAGATCATTAGCGGTAAAATAGCTGTCAATAAGAGTTTTTTCATGGTCTTCTTTAATTTTTAATCTCTGGCGGAGCTTTCATTTCCACTGGTTTCCGATGCCTTTTAGTTAATTTTTCTAATTTTATCCCCTTCATATTTTCACTTGCTTTTCTTAAGCCAAACTTGTCGATCACATATTTTGTGGTGATGCAAAAAGAACCCATATAATCGTAAAAATTTTGGATAACAGTGAGTGTGTCTTTCGCTACACTATACTTTCCATCTGTAGTAATTTCATTGCCGTTTGTCGCAAACTTTACAAGTTCCAGCTGGCTAAATTTCCGTTTATCTAAAGCAATTTTGTAAACCTGTAAGGTATCGCTCTTCTTTTGTTGGCGCATTTCACTAGGTTTTTGATAGCCGAGATATACATTGAATTTTGTATTCTTTATACTGAAATCAGCTAAGCGTTTATCGCTTTTTAAAATGTCTGATGTTCCGGCAACTCTTACCATTGCTGGTGGCGAGCCTTTTTGTGCAAATGTGTTTATGCTTGCTAAGGCAATGATGAGTGAGAGGATTCTTTTCATAATTGTTTAATTTGTAACTCACGGTATATTAAAGCTATAAACAGTGAGTTGTGATTTATTTTTTACTTCTTCTTTTCTTTTCCGCAGTTTTATGCTTCTCAACAATGCCTTCTAACTGTGTGGAATATGCGAAATAGCTTTCTTCGTTAAATTCTTCGAGGTAGATTTTTTTGAATTTCATTTTAGTTTTAATCGTCGGAATTTTCACTAGTACACCTTTTTCTTTATTTGCTAAATGGTCGAAATAGTTCCAGTTTCCAATGTAGTCGCCCGTGAGTAAGTTTGCGCTCGCTTCGCCACTGCCATCATTAGCGGCATTGCCAAAAGCATATTCGGTAATGCCAATTAAGCGAATGCGTTTTTCTACTTTCTCATATCTAAATTGACCTGTATAACCTGATCGCATCCAATTATTTCTTAATTCAAATCCATTTCGGGTTGCTTTGATATAACTATTATCGCTCGGCATTTCTACAGGCTTACTTTTTAGTTTTTTAAAATTTTGGGTGGATAGCCTGCAGACTATTTGTAGTTGCTTTCGGTCGATATAAACAGTGTCGTTTTTACCATCAAAGTCGATGTCTTTAACTAGTTTATCTTGAGCAAAGGCAGCTAACTGTAGTAAAAGGAGTGTGGTTATTAATATTGTTTTTTTCATACTTTCCTAAGTGCTTTAATTGTTTTTCCTTTTGAAATATTCCGAAATCTCAAATATCCAATCACCTCCATTATGAAATAAATAAGATACAACGAATAAAATAAGACAATACGAAGCCAGTCTTTTAAAGAAAAGCTTGTACCTGTTTTCATCTTTTATAAATTGAAAATTGACTACCATAAATAGTAAACCCGCAATAATTCCAGATGGAATTCCGGCCCAGATAGCTACAAAAGTGGCTAGCCAATCTGATGGATAAAAAACCAACCAAGCGCAGAAGCTAAATAAAACGCTAAAAAGCAGAAATAGCAGTCCTTTAAAAAAGTGCTTACCCATTAAACCGTACATCAATGTAAACATGGCCAAGGCTAACGTCAAAAAAGTGAACGGCAGTTCATTTATATAACTTGTTTTGCTACTTTCTATCGGGAAAATAAGGCATAAACTTATGGTAAGGATAATTACTCCAGCAATTAAAACTTTTTTATTTGGTTTCATAAGCGCTATTTATAATCTATTTCGTTTTAAAGGTTTTAATTATAATTTCCAACGGAGTGATGTTTTTTAATTTTTGGTAGTCTTGGTTCTTCAGATATTTTCTTTCCTGGTGTTGATATAGCTTTATGATAATTAATAATTGAATGAAGTTTTTTCCTTAAAAACATGTTCGGTTTGTAGCGTATCTTTTTCGAAGAAATATTTTACAGTAATACTGCTATCGCTTTCGCTGATGAGCTTGGCATTTTTTGCATTTCTAACTTCCAACCAAGTACTATCGTTTTTCTTAATTTCATCGGCATCTTCTAATAAAATTTTATCAAATAGAAAACCATCTCTTACCAATTGTATACGCGGTCTTCCCATTACGCCGTAACCTACCGTTTGTACACGTATGTTGTTATCAAGACTGAAATGATTTAGTCGGCCACTGCCAGAACCCGAGAGTAGGATGCCAAAAAATGGTAAAGCCATGGGGATGATGCTAAAAACTAAGCCCGCCATCAAGAACCAGAAATATATTTTAATCCATACTTTTTTCCAGAAGCTGAAAATAATTAAGGGCGTTGCCAATAGCCAAATCCAGAAGATTACTCTATCGCTCCAATAACCTGTGAAACTTATTTGCCGAGAGCAATAAAGTATTACATTTAGCACTAATAGTGCAGAAATGAAAATGTAAATTCGGAATAAGACCCTCTTCTTTTGCATATGGGCTATGTTGTAGTGGTGGTAAAATCTCAGCTAGAATGATAGTCAGTTTGATCTGATACTAGCATCATATTTAGTTATTCATCATCACTGGCAAGACTAATGTTATATTGGTTGTTTTCGTTTTTAATAAGATGCTCGTAGGTAGAGTTTAGTAGAAACTCGTCTTTAAAAACTGATTTCTTGTCAAATTGAAAGTCTTTGTAACTGTGTTCTTTTCCTCTGTAACGTATTTTTTCTGGGAATTCAAAAATATGAGCTTGGTGTAATGCAGTTTTAACTTTGTTGTCCAAAATCAACATGTCTAGCTTATAATATTTTCCATTATTAGTTTTTACGCCTGTACTAAACCCAAAAGAGGTTTCTATTTGAATAGTTCTATCGGCCAAAACCCATTCGTAAGAACATTGATTAAAATCGCTAGCAATGAAAAAGGCATACTTTGGTTTGCCGTATTTTTCCGTCAGTTGAACGATCATTGCCTTACGCTCATTGGCATTTTGAAGTTCTGTCTCAGCATAGTAAGCAATAGGCTTTTTGTTGTTATCTGTCAACAGGTACATTCGTTCGAAGTAAATATGCTGAAATTTAGCGATGCTATCTAAGCTTGAAGACTTGTACAAAAATCCAAAATCTTTTTGCGGAACCTTAAGGTCCATTACATCAATTAGCGTATTGCTGATTTTATATTTTTGTTTATCACTATTGATAATCGCAACATCTACACTGTCATATCTAAAACCGTCTTCATCTAAAAGATATTTTGCGAACAATTGGCTTACCTGTTCGTTGAAATCAACAGTTTCCAAATCAAAAGCACTATTTTTTTCTAAAAATGACACTTTTTTAGATTCCATTTTACAAGCCAGTACGACTAATAATAGGAATGTTAGGCTAAAATGAATTTTCTTCATATCGTCGTATTTCTATGTGCCATCTGGTCTCATTGCCAACTGGTGTTCGTAATTATCATCCCCCTTTTTACTCTGGTATTTATGGGGATATAGGGTTGTAACTTTGGTGTCTAAATCTTGAATACACGGATCTTTTCTCCGTTTAAACTAATGTAATGCCTAAATCAGCTAGATATTCTTTAGGTATATAGAGAACTCCTGATTTAGCATTGTAGCGGAAATCACTATCTTTTTTACCTTCTATACTTATTTTTAAGATGCATTCTTCTTCGTATAAACGTACACTGGTTTTCGCATTAGCTTCAAAAATACGTTTGCTAATTTCTTCAGTTTCTTGCAATGCAAAAATGGTATTGCCATTGTCCAACTTTTTTACATAAAAGAAAGGCACAAATGGTTTTTTCTCTACAGGTTCTGGGTTTCTAGTTCTTCTACTACTTGGACCCATCGGAGCGCTTACCATCATACCATAATCGCCACTTGGTACTGTATTGATGTTAACTTTTAGCGTTTTTTTAGAGAACGCTAATAATCTTTCTTCATCGGCCTTTGCCAAAACAAATGCCTTAAGCAAAACCATTTTGTTGTTATATAACTTATGATTGTTTCCTTGGCTTAGTACAATGTAATCGAAATTTGCTCTTGTATTTGTTATTGGCAGCGTGATCTCTACAGTCTTAACAATCATTAACCCGTCATCTTGCTTCTCTTCAGGAATTTTGTATAGCGGTAAATATTTATCAAATCCTTTGTTTAGCACTGTTTTCAAACTTTCATCATTTGCTAAAACCACATAGTGTTTCTTCATTTCACGGATTTTAGGTGGCAATAATTTGCCATTTTTATCCTTTCCACCAGCAACGTAAGGATCTTGTGCATAATAACTGGCAATAATGTATTGTCCAACCGCATTAAGCTCGTTGTAATCTCTAGTTAGTGCGATAGTTTTATCAGTTTTTTCGCTTAATAAAAACTTTTTCCCTTTGTTAGTAATAATGGAGTAGGGTACGTTTTTTATCTGTACCTTATCATCATACACACTTTCGTAAAGCTGTTTTGCACCAGTTTTGCTATTGAAAATGATGTCAGGCTTTTCACTAAAATCTTGGAAGTAGATCTGACTTTTGGCAGGTATCGAAGTTGTGTGCGAGTAAGTAGGTTTGATAGCTTCGTTGCCCAAGGTGTCGGTAATGCCATATTTACCATTTACGTTGAAGATATAATATTTCTGCTGCGCAAGAGATAGATTAGTAATGACAGAGAGTATTAGAATTAAAAGTTGCTTTCTCATATATCAGATTAACTTTAGACTATTGGATAACTAAAATTATGGCTTTTAGTTTGACGCATTAAGGTTAAATTACTATTCGCTAGATATAGATATAGATCTGCATGGTTGAAGCTATTATTTGTAAATGTACAGACTGTTAAAAGCCCATAAAGAGTAAGTGTCTCGATGTTTTTTAACTATATTTCGGCAGCTTCAATTTGATTCGCAAATGCAATATCAATTGAGCTAAAGTGTTGTGTAGTTGTATGGAATAAATATTTAATTTCTGTTAATGTACCAAAGGAAGTTTGATAGAAAAAACACTTCCTGTGCTTACTTTAGATGCCACATTTATTTCCCCTCCGAGTTTGTTAACCATCTCCTTTACAAGGTATAGTCCAATTCCGCTTCCCTTGTTTTGATGTGTGGTTACATAAAACATATCGAAAATTTTAGTCAGATGCTCATCAGCTATACCAAGTCCATTATCCTCAAAATTGATCTGTAGAAATCCGTTACTTAGGTAAGCGGAAATATAAATAAATTGAGAAGATTTGCTTGGATCAGCATATTTTAAAGCGTTGGAAATTAGATTTCGAAAAATGATATCTAATCTAAAAGCATCTATTTTGGTAGTAAGGGGCTGTACATCGTATCTAATGTCAACATTAATATCGAGACCATGTTGTAAATCTTGGGCAATAGTTTCGAAAAATGATGGTAGATGTACTTCTTGTATGTGGATATCGATGCGTTTATTTTTCGAAAGTTGGATGATCTTTAAGATGAAATCGTCTTGCCTCGACAGAATTTGTGTCATCAAGTCAAAGTATTGCTTACGTTCATTTGCTGATGTTTCTTCTTGAGCTAAACTTATAATTCCTTTTAGGGAAGTAATTGGGCTTCTTAAATCATGGGAAACACTGTGTGTAAAGAGGTCTAATTCTTCATTGGTTTTCAGCAGCACCTTATTTTGTGCCATCGTACTTTCTTGTAAAACAGATAACCGATGAATATACTTTACAGAAATACCCACAATGCAGATAAAAATGATAAATGCGATTAGCGTATTAATTGTTAAGACGATTCTGTTTACCAATTTACTACTTTCAGTTAAGGCCCTATCGAATTCGTTTCCTTTTTGAGTTATGAGCTTACAGGTTATGTTTACATTGTTGGCCAATAATTCTTTTTCAGAAGCAGAAAGGATGATGCCTTGCGTTAATTTTTGATGAATTTCTTTTCCCTGTTTTTCAAGTTTGATAACCAGTACATCTGCTGCTTTCCATATTTTTACAGCTTTTTTGAACTGAGATAAAGACCTGAAGTTATTGTAGATCCAGATGATGTTGTCTAGATCATCTGGTATGTTTTTGCTTAGTAGTAAATGTTTTTTTGTTATCTCATATTTTCCACTGTCCATCGCTACCCTTGCTAAACTGTCGTTAATGGGTACCTGTAATTGTTCGAGAAAGCTATGGTAATGTTCAGGTTTGGAAGTGAATATATAATTGGTTAAATGTCGAGATGCTTCTTGTTGGGCTTTCATAAAGATAGATTCACCCGAAGTGAAAGCTCTAATGCCATCTATTGCTTTTAACCCGTAATGGTTTAGTGTTACTATTAGAGCTATGGATACAAAAATGCAGATCACATAGTTATATATAATGACTTTTGTTTGTTTGGCGAGGTTGTTCATTTAGTGGAGAGGAAGAGCAAATAGTTTTTTGTCGACTAAAGATATAAAAAACTAGCATTGTTGCTCATAAAATTGAAATGTGTTTTTAATAACGATTTATTGTAGCGTTTTATGCCTACATACTCGTATACTGTATTAAAAACAAATAACTATGAAAAACATATTATTGAAACTGTGTATACTATTTATTGGCTTAAGTTTTAATTCTTGTAAGAAGGACAAAACGGAAGCTGTAGAAGAAATTGGATACGGAACTTCCTTTGGGATGTGTGTAGGTTATTGCTTAAATGAGGTTGCTATCATTAGTAGTGGCAAAATTACGCTTACAAAAAGAGCTAATGGAATTAATCCCAGCACTAAAACTTGTACTAAAGCCATTGATGAATCTGAAGTTAATATATTGAAGGATTTAGTTAATACCAACGAATTTGCAAAGTTGCCAGAGGTAATTGGTTGCCCTGATTGTGCTGATGGTGGTGCAGAGTGGATTTCGCTTAGAGTGGAAGGTAAAGTGAAAAAGGTAACATTTGAACATGGCAAAGCCCCAAATGAGTTAAAAGAGTTGGTGCAAAAACTTAAAGGAATTAAAGAAAGCTTTGAGGGTTGTAACTAATTCGCTTGATTTATTCTGAGCCTCATAATTTTTTTATTGTAAGATTTTCATTTAATACGGTTTTGGTATAGAGGCTTTATTTTTGTTAATCGTGATTTACGATTTGCAGGTAAAGCCGATTGAATTATTAACAGCAGCTCTGCCATCCAAACCCGATTGACGCGGAAATACTTTTTGTTTGGGAGGGAAAACCTCATAGGTTTTATAATCGAGATGTAGGTTAAACCTATGAGGTTTGTACTAGGGACAAAAAGATTGTAGCAAAAGCGGGACTGCTGAAACCGAAGAAGTACTAGCCTTGCTTTTCAAATAAAAAAACATCTTATTTTAAGCCTGAGCTAACTTTAAGTTAAACAATCTTTAACGCTAAAAATTTTTGCTGTAACCTCTTGATAGTTAAAAGAAATTGTTCTACTTTTGCAGTCCCTTAATGTAGGCTAGTTGTAAACTGCTTACGGCAAGGAAATTAAATAAATAATAGAAACAAAAAGCAAGAAATGCCAACCATTCAACAATTAGTTAGAAAAGGTAGAGTAGCACTGGAGTTTAAGAGTAAATCTCCAGCGTTGGACAGCTGTCCACAGCGAAGAGGCGTATGTACACGTGTATATACTACTACCCCTAAGAAACCAAACTCTGCAATGCGTAAAGTTGCCCGTGTACGTTTAACCAATGGTAAAGAGGTGAATGCCTACATTCCAGGTGAAGGTCACAACTTACAAGAGCACTCAATCGTTTTGATCCGTGGTGGTCGTGTTAAAGATTTACCAGGTGTGCGTTACCACATCATCCGTGGTGCATTAGATACATCAGGTGTAGCTGGTCGTAACCAACGTCGTAGTAAATATGGTACTAAGCGTCCTAAACCAGGACAAGTAGCTGCAGCACCAGCAAAAGGTAAAAAGAAATAATTAGGAGGAAAGAAAAATGAGAAAATCAAAACCGAAAAAGAGAATTATTCTTCCTGATCCTAAATTCAACGATGTTCAGGTTACAAGATTTGTAAACAACATGATGTTTGATGGTAAGAAATCTATCGCTTACACTATTTTTTATGACGCTGTAGAATTAGCTGAGAAAAAATCTGGTGAAAACGGATTAGAAATCTTCAAACGTGCATTAGCAAATATCAGCCCTGCTGTAGAGGTTAAATCTCGTCGTGTGGGTGGTGCAAACTTCCAAGTACCTACAGAAGTACGTCCAGAGCGTAAAGTAGCTTTAGGTATGAAATGGTTAATTAACTACTCGCGTAAGCGTGGTGAGAAAACCATGAAAGAAAAATTAGCTGGCGAAATGGTAGCAGCAGCTAAAGGTGAAGGTGCAGCAGTTAAGAAAAAAGAGGATACGCATAAAATGGCTGAGGCTAACAAAGCATTCTCTCACTTCAGATTCTAAAAAGAAAATGATTGAATGATTAAATTTTGAATGATTAAATAGGCTTAGTGTCTATTTAATCATTTTCTCATTTAGTCATTCGTTAATTCACAAATATGTCAAGAGATTTAAAATTTACTAGAAATATTGGTATCGCTGCTCACATCGATGCTGGTAAGACTACAACTACCGAGCGTATTCTTTATTACGCAGGGGTTAACCACAAAATTGGTGAGGTTCACGAAGGTGCATCTACCATGGACTGGATGGTACAGGAAGCTG